>Ga0208618_1000485_pt1 | contig 18154 bp, 10 predicted proteins | sample CryBogCBE18Jul08_FD_184585 | JGI IMG/M metagenome (GOLD analysis project Ga0208618, IMG submission 184585) | Freshwater microbial communities from Crystal Bog, Wisconsin, USA - CBE18Jul08 (SPAdes) | ecosystem: Environmental > Aquatic > Freshwater > Lake | place: Crystal Bog, Wisconsin, USA...
AACTGCAGTTAAATTTGTATCCAGTAATACAGACCCTATGCAAGCTGCAATTGAATCCCCAACTTATGCAAGCTTAACTACAACAAATGGAACAACTTCATCAACTTACACTTCAAAAGTTATCTCTGTTGGTGGAATTAACTTTACAGGAGGGCTGACCACAAGTACCCCCTTTACGCTAAATATTACCTCAGGTACTGCTCCAAGTTCTGTGAGTCAGATCACGATTCCAACTTCAGATTCTTCTGGCACCCCTCTTAATATCACCACAGCCTCACAATTGGTCAACTATCTGAACACTGGAAACACTTTGACATCTACTGGGGGTACCTCAATTCTGCCAGCAAACCTTGTTGCTTCAGTTGGACTGGACGGATCAACTATAAATTTTGGTAGCACATCTGGTGCAACACCTATTCCTTCACAAGTGACGTTAGCAAACGGTATTGGAACTGCTGCTACAACAACTTATTCATCGACTGCGATAACTGTCCCAGGAGTTAATGTTGACTCAGTAAATAACGCTACACAATTTAATATTACTATTCCTGCGAATGGTACTGCAGTAGCGCAACAACTCTCTTTCGTCGTTCCCCCTCAATCACAACAAGGCTCACAAGCTTTGGTAGCGTATTTGAATGGTGCCAATGGTTTAGCTGCAAATGGCGCACCTGGCTTAGTTGCAGTATTAGGACAAGACGAGAAGTCTATCTCATTCTCAAGCATAAATTCAAGTGCAACAGGAACGCCATTACCTACAAACGTAAGCGTTCAAAGCGTAACAACTGCAACACCTCCTGTTGCAGTTGCAGGTGCAATACAGTTCACCTCAGCCTCTACTCAAGTTAATGAAATTGGCTTTGTGGGTACTAGCTCTAGTACTGTAAATATTACAACAAGCGCTGGGATTTCGACTATCACTGTGCCTTCACAAGCCTCTGACACCATCGGTCACTTTGTGGATTACTTGAATACTGGATTGGTTCCTGGGGCTACCACCCCAGTGAACCCATTACCCTTCGGTTCGCTCGGACTGTTTGCAGTTGCCAATTCAAACGGCACTTCAATTTCTTTCGAAAACGTCAATCCAGTAGCGAAGGTAACTGCTCCCCCAATGGCACCTAGTCTTGTGTCGATTACGACTGGTAGTGGAACCTTCTCATCTGCTGTGACTTGCAGCTATGACCCAGTTGCTCAGCAGTTTAACTTTACGCCTACTAATTCAAACCAGACATTAACACTTAATGGAGCTATTGTTAACGGGGCACCAGTCGCAAACACACTGTTTGGATTATCAACAGGTTCTTTGACGCAAAGCTCAAGTTTAACAAGTTTAAGCGTCAGCGCATCCGCTGAAGGGGCCTATATCATGGACCCAGCAGACCAACGCTACGGTATCACTGTAGCCTATGACAGTGTGAATCAACGCTTTAATTTCTCCTCGGGGACTACGGGTGACAAATCAAGTATTTCCATCAGTAACCCAAGCCCTTGGGCTCAAACTGAGTTGGGACTTGCATCTGCAGATGCCAATGGAAACTCAATTAACTACACGGTTACTCCGACAACCGTAGCCACCAGGGGGTTGCAATCCACACCAGCTACGATGACGGGCGGGGATATTGGTGTCAACGTCAACAACTCATTTTCCGTTAACTCAACAAACAATAAGTTCGTAGTCTTAGTTGGAAGTGTTCAAGGCACTGTGACAGTCCCGCCTTCCAATGACTATACTTTAGGTAGTTTTATGCAGGCCTTACAGGACGGCATCAATCACTTGTCAGGCCCTCCCAGCAAACCTGGATTAACTGGACAAACTGTATCGGGAGTTACTGTTTCTTACGATGCAACAAGTAATGCATTGGTATTTAAAACTGGAACACAAGGAGCAAATTCCTATATTAAAGTGTCTGGAGATGGGACATGGGGACTTGCAAACACAACAGGTGCAAGGGGAGCTGATTCAACCTGGATCAAACCGACCCAAGCAACAGTTGTTGCGAACGGAGTCGCTGTGCCTCAGTATATTGACCAGTACGGAAATGAGACTTCCAGTCCTGATGGATTCTCAACTTTGCCCGCTTGGTCACCCATTTATTTAGGTAAAGGTGAATTGACTTTTAATACCAGTGGTTCTTTAGAGTCTCCTTTAGCAGGCGCTAAATTAAATACTGTCTATCTACCCAATGGTGCAGGATCACTGACGATGAGTATTGATTACTCTAAATCAACGCAAAATTCTGCCCCATATGCAGTTTTATCAGAATCTCAGGACGGTGCGCCGGAAGGTGACTTGACTGGGGTCTCAATTGGTAACGATGGATTAGTAACTGCAAGTTACTCCAATAGCACTCAGGCTAACCTTGGCAAAATTGTTTTGGCTAATTTTGCAAATCCGTCTGGTTTGACACAGATTGGAGATACTAATTTTTATGCGTCCTCCTCCTCTGGAACTGTTAAGTATGGGCAGCCTGGATCTGCTGGATACGGAACAGTCAAATCTGGAGCTACAGAGAATGCAAACGTGGATATGACAACAGAATTGGTTAATATGATTACCGAACAAAGGAACTTCCAAGCCAATGCTAAAGCAATCTCAACCAATACAACTCTGACTCAGACCATTATCCAGATTCAGGCTTAATGAGCATAACTAGAGAAATATTATGGATCGCCTTGGTTTTAACTCCGTAGCAACCTTTGATGAGGACAGACTCGCTCGCCAAAGTCTGACCAATAACGTTGCAAACGTTAACACCACAGCGTTCAAAAAATCTTATGACGTTGCGCTGAAGGCGTTTAAGGCAGACGGTCAAGGTTTTGACTCTAGATTTCAACCACAAGCTGTGTATACAAATAGAGTTCAACTAAGCCCTGGCCCCTTGATTGCGACGGGAAGAGACCTTGATATTTCAATGAATCACGGGACCGTTATGGGTGTGACAGCCCCAAACGGTGAGCTCGCTTTTACTAGAAGGGGAGACCTTAAGGTTAATATTAACGGGACTTTAGAGACTGGTGACGGTTTTATTGTCAGGGGACAAAATGGTGGTCCCATCACAGTTCCACAAGCCGCAAAGATTACTATCAGCACCGACGGAGGTATTTACGCAACCGATCCTGCACAACCGGCCAGTGCTCCACCTGTATTGGTAAACACTCTTTTCTTGAAAGATGCGGGTCAAGAACACCTTGAACGTAGGCATGATGGACTTTTTCAAGTCGAAAACATGCCACCTGGCTCAGATTTTGCAACAGGTCCTGAGCAGGTGTCGGTAACCAGTCAAGCCTTGGAGGGCAGCAACGTTAACCCGATCGATGCAATGATTAAATTGGTTGAACAAAGTCGCTCCTTTGAGCACCAAGTTCAGATGATCAAGGAAAGTAAATCAAACGACGAGTCGGGAGCAACGATGCTCAAACTACCAAACTAATCTTTAGTTCGTAGCTGGTACAAAAGAAACATATAAGAGGTAAGAGATGGACGCAACACTATGGGTCGCAAAAACGGGTTTAGACGCCCAACAAACGCGGATGAATGTCATCTCTAACAACTTGGCCAACGTAACTACGACTGGGTTTAAGGCAGATCGTCCCGTTTTTGAGGATCTGCTCTATCAAAACCTTCGCCAAGCTGGGGGACAAACCACAGTGAACACTCAAAATCCTACCGGCATGATGGTGGGTACGGGTGTCAAAATTTTGTCAACTCAAAAAGTCTATGCTCAGGGAAATATGTCAAACACCAATAACCCATTGGATTTGGCAATTTCTGGTAATGGTTTTTTCCAAATTCAGCAACCCGATGGAACTATTGCCTATACACGTGACGGAACTTTCACTGTTTCGTCAACAGGTCAAGTGGTTAATTCAAGTGGAATGCCGATGATCCCCAACTTAACTATTCCAACAAATGCTGCCAGTGTGACTGTCGGAATTGACGGTACTGTTTCAGTGGAATTGGTAGCCGGGGGAGGGGCGCAAACTCTTGGCAACATACAGTTAGCAAACTTTATTAATCCGAGTGGTTTAACGCCCATTGGTAACAACATGATTATCGCAAGTTCAGCCAGTGGTACGCCTCAGTTGTTGACGCCTGGCACTAACGGCGCTGGTACATTGTTGCAAGGAAATTTAGAAACCTCAAACGTAAACGTAGTGGCGGAAATGGTCAACATGATTGAGACACAACGTGCGTATGAGATGAACTCAAAAGCCATCGAAGCTGTTGACGGAATGTTGAAATATATCAACACTAATGTGGGATAAATCATGAAAAATTTTAATTACGGCATGAAGAAAAATGCAACTTTAGTTCGATTCGCTCTTGCTAGCTTTGCAGTCCTTAGTGCTGTAGGTTGTAGCTCTATCAAACCCGAGCCAATTGCCTTGACGCCATCACCAGACTTTGAACCTGTTTATCCGACAGTTAACGATCGACCTAAACTAGCCACGGGCGGAATATATGGAAATAGTCGTTCCGATGCTTGGTTCGGTAGAGGACGTAATTTTCAAGTAGGCGACATTATTACTGTTTTACTCAATGAGTCAACGCAGGCCAATCGTTCACAGAACAGCGAGGTGAACCGAGACACCACGAACACGATTATGCCAACTGGAATAAGTACAAAAATCGGTGAGATGTCTGGCTGGTTGGCTGGAACTAATTTAAATTCCAGCAAAAATGATAGTAAAAGTAAAGGATCCGCAGATCACAACGCAAGTTTGAGTGGTTCAATCGCTGTAACCGTTACTGAGGTTTTAGCGAATGGAAATTTAGTTGTAAGGGGTGAGAAAAAACTCGGATTATCAGAGGGAACGGAAGTCATTCAAGTCTCTGGAGTTATTAGACCGCAAGATGTGGGACCCAATGGAACAGTTCAATCCCTGAGACTGGCAAATGCTCAAATTGCTTACCGAGGTACAGGCGACTTAGCTAATGCAGCAAGGGTGGGATGGGGAACTGATTTATTAAATAAATGGTGGCCATTTTGAGAAAAAATCAATTTAATTTAACCAGACTTTTGATCAGCCTGGTTCTGCCGCTTTTGCTTCAAAATGCGTTTGCAGATCGGGTAAAGGATTTAGCGGCTGTTGCTGCTCAAAGATCTAACCAGTTGATTGGATTTGGTTTGGTCGTAGGACTGCAGGGTACGGGAGACGATGCTTCTGTGCCTTTTACTACTCAAAGTATGAAGGCCATGCTTTCTCAAATGGGCGTTCGTATTGATGGTCCGTTATCAGATTTCGAGCAGGTTGCATCTGCTAGTCGAATTAATATTAGCAACTCTGCTGCAGTCATGGTGACTGCAGATTTACCCGGATTTTCCAAGCCAGGTCAAAGAATTGATGTCAACGTGTCAGCGATTGGAAAAGCCTCTAACCTAAGAGGCGGCAGCTTGGTGATGACCGCGCTCAGAGGAGTTGATGGTGAGATCTATGCGATTGCCCAAGGCGCTTTAACGGCAACTGGAGTTGACGCCTCCGCAGCAGGATCTAAAGTCGCGATAGGAGTACCAACCTCAGCTCGTATTCCTTCAGGAGCGATTGTAGAGCGCATAGTTGATACGCCCTTTGATAAGGCTGAAAATATCGTGTTTAACCTTAGAGACAACGATTATTCAACTATGAATACTATCGTCTCTGCAATAAATAATAAATTTGGCGATGGACTTGCTCAGGCTTTGGACGGAACATCGATTTCAGTAAGAGCTCCAATGGATATGAATCAACGTATTGCTTTCATGAGTGAGCTTGAAAATATTGAAGTACAGCCAAGTGATCCCCCAGCCAGAGTGGTTATAAATTCAAGAACAGGTACGGTCGTCATCAACAGAAGTGTGCGGGTCACAGCAGCGGCAGTATCGCACGGTACGATTTCAGTTGCGATTTCAGCAACTAACGAAGTATCCCAGCCTAATGCCTTTGCGGGTGGACAAACACAAGCGGTTCAAAATGCTCAGGTCAATGTCAGTGAGCCCAACAAACCCATGTTTCTTTTTAAACCTGGAGTTGACCTGAGGGACATTGTTGACGCAGTTAACCAAGTTGGGGCCTCCCCGTCAGCTTTAATTGCAATCATGGAAGCTTTGAAAAGCTCCGGCAGTCTCAGAGCAGATTTAATCATTATTTAACTAGATCATGTCCGACGCATCCTCCATTTCCAACCAAACCGCGCAGTCTTATTTAGACTTTAACGGTTTGGCGAACTTGCGCGGACAAGCTGGACAAAACAATCCCCAAGCCTTAAAACAAACTGCTCAGCAATTTGAGGGGATATTTATTCAAATGATGCTCAAGTCAATGCGTGACGCCAGCAGCGTTATGAAAAGTGATTTGAATAAATCGAATGAGATGAATACATATCAAGATATGTATGACAAAGAGCTCTCAGTTCAAATGTCCAAAAGAAATTCAATGGGTTTTGCTGACATGATTGTTAAGCAACTTGGCAATAAAACGCCACCACCCAATCCAACTAATCTCTCTAGTAGTTCGTCAACTCCTAGTACAAATGATATTTTAAAATCTAATAAAGGTACTGGCATACCTTTGCAAAAGGACGTTACACCGATGTCTTTGATTGCACCAGAGCAGCCGGCGATACCGTTACCTGTCCCCAAGCTCAATCCACTGAAACTTCGTATTAGCGGAGGTGTGCAATGAGTGACATGATGTCTATCGGCGCAAACGCCGTAACTGCCTACCAGCAAGCCCTGAGCACAGTCAGTAATAACATTGCTAATGCCAACACTGAGGGTTACTCTACTGAGACCACTAACATCCAGCAGACCGCTCCGGCTCAAATGCCAGGATATTACATTGGAATGGGTGCAAGTGTTGAAAATGTCCAAAGAGCTTATGACTCTTTTGCAGCGTCAAATTTAAGATCCAGTACAAGTGAGTTGCAGTCTCAGTCGCCCATGGTCAAGTATGCACAAAGTATTGTGAACGTGATGGGGGATCCGACTGCGGGACTTACAACATCATTGTCTGGCTACTTTACTGCAGCTCAATCTTTGTCAGCCAATCCTGGATCTACAAACGAGAGAAATAGTTTCTTAACCTCTGCAAATACACTTGCTTCTCAATTTTCTGAAGTATCAGGACAATTGACGAGCATCGGCAAGCAAGCTCAGCAACAGTTGGTAAGCTCAGTTCAACAAGTTAACACCATCACAAGCCAACTGGCATTGGTCAATGGTCAATTAAGTGCTTCGTCAAGTCTAAAAGCTCAGGCGCCCCAATTACTTGATCAACGCGATTTGCTATTGCAGCAACTTGCGAGTTTGACCCATATTACGACTTCATTTACAGCCAACGGAACTGTGACCGTTAGTATGTCAAATACGGCTTCTCAAAATATTGTTGTTGATGGTCAAAAATCTAGCCCTATTGGACTAGATCCAAATAATCCTAATGGACAAAACTTGGTATTGGATCCTTATGGAAATACACAGTCTTTAACGGGTTCAAGCGGGGGGGTGATCGGGGGAATTCAAACCTTTATGAGCCAGGTACTCCAGCCAGCACAGGAGAGCTTTAATCAATTGGCAACAACTTTTGTTTCAGAAGCCAATAGCATACAAATGGGGGGTATTGATGGAAACGGCAACAAGGGGTTGGCCTTGTTCAATCTTAACCCAAATAATCCTAATGCTGCTGAGGCAATAACCGTAAATCTGTCTAATCCAATGCAAATTGCAACTGGCGCTCAGTTCGCAGCCGCTCAAGGTTCTGCCAATGTAAGCTCTACTAATGCAAAAGTTAATTATCAAGATCCAGGAGCACCCGTCAATGCCATTGGGAACACGGCCTTGGTAAACACTGTAAATCCTGTATATGACACAAACATTCCGATTGATCCTAATCAGGGCTCAGCACTTGTAACCTCTGTAGCGGCTGGAGTAAATTCTCCGACTTTTTATCTTGATAACGCACAACCTGGTCAGGACTTGCAAATTCTCACGACCGATGGGCGTCAATTAATCGGTACTCCATTAAGCGCTAATCAACAGGCTCAAATTATTACGCCTGCAAATGGTTTTAATACTCCGTTGACTTACAGTACACAATATTTGAATCAATCTGGCAACAAGGGTTACCTTGGATTAAATGTCTTTTACGGAGCAAAAGCAGACGTACAGTACCAACAAGCAGTAGATAGCTCTGGAGCGGCAACATTAAATCCTGTTCCGATTCCTGCGACAATCACCTCAGGAAGAATTACCAATTTAGGTAGTACAGCTAACCCAGTTATTGAGGCGGGTGCAGTTCAATTGGACGGTGTGTCCCTGGGCGCATTAACTCCATCTGCTGGCGGTCTTACAGCAGCAGACGTTCAAAGTTGGATAAACAATGTTCCTAACTCAATTGATGTTCCTAGTGGTTCTTTGAATTTCAATAATTCATTAACTATTAATGGTCAACAAATTACAGGTTACTCAGATATCAAATCCCTTGCTCTTGCAATTAATACAAGTTCATCTACAACTAACGTTACAGCTTCTATAGCTAGCAGTGGTGATTTGGTTTTACAGGCTACAACCCCAGCAGCCACCCAACCCATACAAATTGGAAGTTTTGGGGGGTCAGCGAATAACGTTTTAGGTATTGCTAATGATACATATTCATATACACCTAGAAGCGTAGTTCCAAATGTTAGTGCGTCTGTTTACAATGAAATTACGATTCCAACTAATTCATTGAATTTCAGTAAAACACTTAGTATCAATGGGACCTCTATTACTGGTTTTTTTGATGTACCAAGTTTAGTTAATGCGATTCAAAAACAGTCGACCATTACAAACGTCACAGCTACTACTAACGCTGCCGGTCAACTGATTTTGCAAGCTAACTCAAATGCAGCAGGTTTGCCGATTCAAATTGGAACCACAGACCTCTCGAATACAAATGCATTAGAAATCGGTAATGGAACTTACAATCCCATGATCAGCATATCTCAATCAACAGTAACAGACAGTACAGCCCCTAATGTTGCGGCTTCATATTCTTCGGCATCCGCAACTTTAGGAAATACAAGTGCATTTAATTTGGATGTCTCCATTAATAATGGTCCGAGTGTTTTATTACAAATTGCACAAACTCCAGCGACTGTACAAAATGTAATTGATTCATTAAATAATTCAATTTCACAGAATTCGTCACTCTCTGGATACACAGCATCGTTTAATACTGATACTGGAAAGATAGACTTCAAAAATTCAACTGGAACACAAGTTTCAACAAGTTTAAGTAGTTACGTTAATTTCCCAAATTTAAATGGAATATTTGCCAATCAAACTTCTATTTTAAATAATCGCGCTGCTTTTAATATTTCATTGGCAGTTGGTACTGGCACACCACAGGAGGTTAGTATCCCCCCAAATGCCAGTACAGATGACGTCATAAATGCTATAAATAATGTGATTTCGGCACCTGGCTCGGCTTTACAAGGCGATAAAGCTAGCGTAGTCAATATCGGTACCACAAGCATTCCAGCTTATCAAATACAGATTACAAGTAGTACTGGGAAGACCTTACCCTCAAACATTAATCTGTATCAACCTAGTTTAGAGCTCTCCTTTGGAGCTAATGGGCAACCAGCGGATTTATCCAAAATTGGAATTCGAAGCGGAGCATATATAAGTGGACAAGTGCCGAGTAATTTGCTTGTTTTTGCAACCGGTGGCGGGGGAGCCGCACAGGTTGGTGCTACCTATTCAGGGGCCCCTATTGATCCTTCAACACAATTACAAACTCAAAATTTGAACGTTGAAATTAAGTCTAATGGTCAATATGCAATAACAGATGTAAAGACGGGCACTGAGCTTGCTGTTGGGACTTACAACACCAGTGTATCGCAGCCTTCGATTAACTATCAGGGCTTGACTATTATGTTAAATCAACAACCTAGCGTAGGTGATTCATTCTCAGTTAGTGAAAATAAAAACGCAGTTGGGGACAATACAAATATTTTACAAATGGTTGCCTTGGGAACTAAGCAAACAGTTGGTCAAAATAGTTTTTCTGACGATTACACCAACCAAACCAACACTGTGGGTAATCAGGCTCAACAAGCCTTAATGAGCCAACAAGCACTGACAGTAGTTAATACACAGGCAAAAAACGCGCAGGACAAAATCTCAGGCGTTGATATGAACAATGAAGCAGCAAATTTGATACGTTTTCAACAGGCTTATCAAGCCGCAGCTAAAACGATACAAATTGCAACTCAAAATTTTTCAACAATTGAAAGAATTACGACGGGATAAGCAAAATGAGTATGGCCATATCTACCAGTAATTTTTATAAAACAACAACCGATCAGATGAATACGGTTCAGACTAATTTGTCTAAGATTGAGTCTCAGTTGTCCTCGGGTAAGCAAAATACTCAAGCAAGCGATGATCCAAACAAAGCGTCCTTGATACTTGGAATTAATTCTGAAATAGCGCGTCAAACGAGCTATCAAGACACAATTACATCCATTTCCAGTCGCCTACAAACAGAGGACAGCGCACTTCAAAATGTAAATACGCTTTTATCGCAATTTAATCAATTGGCAATACAAGCGGCCAGCTCAACTGTAAGTGCAAAAGACAGGGGAACTATTGCGGATCAAATGACTCAAATAAAGGCGCAAATTATTAGCGACTCAAATACGCAAGACGGGACAGGTACTTTTGTTTTTGCTGGAAGCAACAGCAATCAGCCAGCATTTGTTCAAGATGCACAAGGCAATGTGACCTATCAGGGTGATCAAAATGCAATGCAGGTGAGCGTAGGTGATAGTTTAAAAATCAATATTAATACTCCCGGTACCAATGCGTTTGTAAACGTTGACCGCAGCGACGGAAAGGGCGGGCAGGTTGGGGTCAGTTTTTTTCAATCACTAAATGATACTATTTCAGCGGTTAAGAATTCAGATGTACCTAATATTCAACGAGGAATTAGCGAGCTCACAACTTTGTCTCAAGGTGTTAACAACGCACTTGCAAATGTTGGTTCCAATGAAAATTTGGCAACCAATCAAAGCAGCGTTTTAAGTGAAGTCACTCTTAGACTCAATAAAACACTATCTGATGTCCAGGACTTAAATTACACGCAAGCAATTACACAAATGAATCAGGATCAATTGGCATTGCAAGCCGCTCAGAGTGCATTTGCCCAAATGACGAAAAACTCACTCTTTAACTATATTAATGGGTAAAAATTAAAGAATTAATGGATTGTGTCGACTTAATTAGGTTGAACAGTAAGTTTTTAAAATTTTTGAATCAAAATGACTACAAGTTCTGTAAGTTCCTCTAACAGCTCAGCATCCACGCCAACTACAAGTACGGCTGCTAGCCCAGCCACGAGCTCAAGTTCTACTAGCACGAGTTCAACAAGTTCTACTAGCACGAGTTCAACAAGTAATAATAGCCAACTTGGTCAACAAATACTTAGCTCATTGGGAGCAGGCTCCGGGGTAAACGTTTCCCAGTTGGCTCAAAGTCTGGTAAATGCTACAGAATTACCACAGCAAAACATAATAAATACGCGCATAACCAGTGATCAATCAAAAATTTCGGGCTTCAGTGCTGTTTCTTACGTTGTCCAAGAGGTTCAAACTGCAATGTCTAACTTGCAGAACCAAAGCAGTTTTAATAATTTAACTGTCTCTAACTCTGGGACTGGTACTTTTACGATTTCAACTACTGCATCTACTCCGCCAGGAAATCACAATATAACCATTAATTCACTAGCCAGTCCTCAATCGGTTTTGAGTAATGGTTTTTCCAGTCGCTTGCAAACCCTCAACGGGGGAAATGGATTTAATATTCAAATTACTTCTGCGTCCTCAACTGTCCCAACCATTGTTAACGTCATTGCCGGAAGTGATTCTCCTCAGGGAATCGTTGACGCTATTAACACATCTCCGAATAATGGGGGCATTTCAGCGGTACTGGTTAATACGGGCAGTTCAACCAATCCTTATCAAATCCAGTTGACTGGACCCACCGGCGCTAAAAATGGATTCTCTATCAGCACCGACACAAGCAACACAGCTCCTGCATTAGATGCACTACCAAGTGGTGCAACTTCCTCAACTGTATTAAGCTCGACATCTTTTAATCTAAATTTATCTATTAATTATGGGTCGTCGTCGCTAATTAAAATACCCACAGACGCTATCAGCGGTGGAGTCACTGTTGGTGATGCCATCTCAGCAATTAACTCCAAAATCAATTCCCAGGGTTATACAGCCACTTTAGTAAGCGGACAAATTCAAATAGCAGATTCCAAGGGTAATGTACAAACGACTTCCCTGTCTAGTTACAACTATGATCCTGGACTAAGCTCTGCGTTTCTAAATAATCCTGCCAGCATCAATAATTCCACACCGTTTAGTTTGGGTCTAACCATTAATGGAAGCGCAGCATTGGTTGCAAATATTCCAGCAAATGCAACAACAAATGATGTTGTCAATGCAATCAAAACTGCTATTGCTTCCAGTGGGGACTCCTCTATCACCAGCGATAACGTTAGCATGGTGAATACGGGAACCGCAACAGATCCTGCATACCAAATTCAGGTAGTAAATCCTGCCTCAGGCGCTGCTCAGCCGTTGACTTTTAGTGCTTTTCAGTCGATAAACTCCAACACAACAGCACCATCTGTAAGCGGTACATTTTCATCTCAGACCGCAGCGCTTAACAATACGACTGCTTTTAACTTGAATTTAACTGTGAATGGTCAAGGCTCGACAGTTGTATCTATACCAAGTGGTGCTTCCTTAACAGATGTTGTGAATTCAATAAATACGCAACTGGCTAGCCAATCTAATTCTTTATCTGGGGACACTGCAAGTTTGGTCAATACGGGTACTGCACTCGCCCCAGCTTATCAAATCCAGATAACTGATGGATCGAATGTAACTCAGTCCATTGTTATGGACTCGACAACAACTCCGGCAGTTGCTGGTTTGAATTTAATGGCTTCCACAGTTGAGACTGCATCAAATGCTAGCTTAACAGTTGACGGCGTAAATTATGCAAGAACATCAAATTCGATCAATGACATTATTACTGGTGCAACGCTGAATTTATCTGGAACATCCCCTGCTGGTAATCCAGCAGTTGTGAGTTTGACTCAAAATACACAGCCGATCGTCACCAGCATTACAGCATTGGTCACTGCCTACAATGATTCAGTCACCATGTTTGGTGCAGTAACAAATCCAAAATCAACTCTACCAACATACGGTGGAACACTTTCGGGGAACTCAACCGTTCGCAATATTGGAGAGCAACTTCGTGCCATGGTCACTGGATCATCATCCACGCCAGGTAGCAAAATTGGCTCTTTATGGCAAATGGGTATCACACTAACTTCTACGGGTACCTTGTCTATAAACACAACTACGCTTAACTCTGTTTTACAGAATAACTATAGTGATGTTGTAAAAACATTTACAGGCAACTTGGATAATTCAACTTACTACGGTACAAGCTCTAGAGGTATAGCAGGGGATGCCGTTACATCGCTCACCTCAATCCTTGGAAGCTCAGGTCCTATTCAATCCCAGACCAATGACTACAATACAGACATCACCAAGCAACAGACGAATTTGTCTGACTTGCAGTCAAGGATGGCGGCGTTACTGACCCAGTACACCAATCAATTTGCGGCGATGGATAGTTTTGTTGGAGAGATTAATTCCGAGAAAACAAGCCTAACCTCAACATTTGCGGGAATGATGGCAATGTACACCAACAAATAAATTTTTTAATTTATTTAAAAAAATTGTTTAATTTTCTAAAGTCATCCTTTTTTGTGTCGATCTTGTAATTAAGATACAAATAAAATCAACAACTTGAATCCTGTTCTTAGCAGCACGGGTTCTCTTAAATCCAATCCCATTAAAGTTTTACGACCTTGTGCCGATTACAGTGCATGGGTGGAATTTATCGTGTCTTGCGGTTGATTCCGTTTTGCCCTAATTAATATGGGAAAGGACGGTTAATATGGTTGATGCTGTATCCTCTGGGGGAGGTTCCCCCGCAATGTCTGGCTCTAATACGCCAGCTATAACCACTTCAGTGGCTGGCGGGTCATTGGTTGAATCTGCGCCAAATGTTGCCCCACCACCTGTTCCTAGTGGATTTGTTCCCTCATTGCCTAAATCAACTGTCACAGTTAATCTAGAGCAAGTGAATCAAAATGTTCAAGACGCAATTAGCCGTCTTAACAATATGCTTGAACAAAACTCTACTGGACTTAGTTTTGTTATGGACAAATCAATAAATGGACCTGTCATTACAGTGACCAGTAGCGTTACTGGAGAAGTGATTAGACAGATTCCAAACCAAGCAGTGCTTGACGTTGCACATAACATTGATGCTGTTAAAGGACTTCTTTACAACTCAAATGCATAAATTTTAATTTATTTACTTAAGTTTTTTGAAGCCCGGTCGAATCATTAGTTATCAGGAATCTTTCTGAATTTTTTTTAACCCATTGGTGGACTTTTAGGAGAAACATCATGTCAGTAATCAACACGAACAACAACGCCTTATTTGCTCAGAATTCAATCTATCAGGTCAATAAAGCACAGTCAAATGCTATGCAGCAATTGTCTACTGGCCAACGCATCAATTCTGCAAAGGATGATGCTGCTGGTTTAGCGATTGCTACTCGCATGACTTCTGATATCAATGGCTACGCAGTTGCCGTTCAAAACTCTAACCAGGGTATGAACATGGCTCAAACTGCTGATGGTGCTTTGAACAACGTTAACAACATCCTTCAAACAATGCGTCAGCTCGCGGTTGAGGCTTCCAACGGCACAATGACTTCTGCTAACAGAAAGTCAACACAAGCTGAAGTTGCGCAGTTACAAAAGCAGATTGATTCAATTGCTCATACAACAGCATCTAACGGAATCCAACTCTTGGACGGTACTGCTGGTAACGTTATATTGCAAACCGGTGTGAATCAAGGTAACACCATGACTATGTCTATCGGTTCTGTTCAGACTAAAGATATTGGAATCGGAAGCTTAGCATCATTAACATCTATTCAAGCAACTAGTACACCTCCTGTCGCTTTATCAACTGGTGATTTGCTCATCAACGGTGTATCTGTTCCTGCTTCAGTAGCAACATCAGACACAAGCTCCTCTGACTCAAACGCTGCAAGTAGCATTTCAAAAGCTGCAGCAATCAATTCAGTGTCCAAAGATACTGGCGTAACAGCTACAGTTGATCCTACTACTGTTGGTGGCACAAGCATGACAGCTGTGGCCTTAACAGGTAGCTTGACAATTAACGGTGTATCTACAGCATCTTTCTCAACAACCACAGACACCACAATCAGCCGTCAATTGACCATCCAAGCTATTAACAACATTTCACAAGAAACGGGTGTAACGGCCTCTGACAGTCAGACTGCTACAGGTGGTGTTATTTTGACTGCTGCTGACGGCAGAAACATTCAAGTTGCCTTTACAACTTTAACAGCTGCCTCAACCGGTGTTACTGGTGCTGGTACATATGGTGGTCAAATTGAGCTTCACAGCACTACTGCATCTCCAATAGAAATTGGTACAACACCTTCAAGAGACGTCACACATAGTGGCTTTACAGTTGGTACATATCAGCCAAATCAAGCTACTGTAGTGGCTAACCTGCAAACTCAGTCTGCGGCTGCTCCAACATCTACTTTTGATGCGACTACGATGTCTATCAACGGTGTTGCTATCGGTGCAACCTTAGCTCAGGATGATACTGCCTCATACATAGATGCAGTTAATGCCCCAAGTTCAGTATCTACAAACAGCTCAATAGCTATTGCTGCAGCAATCAACAGACAAACCAAGTTGACGGGTGTCAGTGCTGTTGCTGCTCCAAACGTTATTACTGGTAGTTCTTTCAGTGCATCTGCATTAGGAGCTGATGGTTTGAAGATTAACGGAGTAACGATTGCTGCTGCTGCAACTTTGGGTGCAAGCAATACACTAGTTGATTCAATGAACGCCATCAACCAATATTCTGGCCAAACTGGTGTAACTGCTGTTGATAACGGTAACGGTTTGACTTTGACTGCTCAAGACGGACGCAATATTGTTATCGAAGCAACTACACCGGGAACTGCAGCAACTCAGCTCGGTATTCCAGCTGGTGCTATCGGTACCTCTCCTGCTCCTGTGACTACTTTCGGTAAAGTACAGTTGCTTTCTGATAACAAGTTTACAGTTGCAGCTGGAAGCGGTGGTACTACCAACCTTGAAAATCTAGGTTTTAACGTAGGTACTTACGGCGGTGCAAACAATGGTCTGAAAATCAACCAGATTGATGTTTCTTCACAGTCTGGTGCTCAATCAGCCATAACAGCGATTGATGCAGCTATCTCTACAGTATCTGCTATCCAGTCAAACGTTGGTGCATATGAGAACCGTTTGTCAAGTACAGTGACAAATCTGCAATCTATGAATACAAACATGTCCTCATCACGCAGTACGATCCAAGACACGAACTACAGCACAACAACAACTGCTTTAGCTAGATCACAGATCATCTCTCAAGCTGCTACTGCAATGTTGGCTCAAGCTAACCAGTCTGGCCAAACAGTTCTCTCATTACTCAAGTAATTTGGAAACGGTTTACCAAAACTGATTAAAACCCCGGGTTTACCCGGGGTTTTTTTTGGGTTGTAAAGAATGACAATATAAAGTCTTGTTAAAAGAGTAATATAATACTCAATAAATAATTAATATATATTACTTTTTTACTAAAAATAAAAATATTAAAAAAATAATTAAAGATTCTCAAAGATCTGTCGATTAGCATGAACAGGTAAAAATTTTATTAGCGCTGACTTTTGTCAAAACCGGCAAGGAACATCTTATGTCAATTTCTTCAACAACGATCAATGGTTTAACAACCACGCTGGTTCAGGCTTTGCCTGGAGCGGCTATTGCAGCATTGACTACAGCAGATGTTTCTACCTTAAGTACAACTGTAATAAGTGTTTTGACCACCACTCAGGAGGCTGCTCTTACTACGACTCAAATTGCAGTTTTAACTACTGCACAAATAGCAGCATTGACTACATCTGAGATTGCTACCCTTACCACCGCCCAGATATTGGCATTAACTACTACGGATCTTAAATCTCTTAGCACTACCTCTGTGCAGGCGTTGACGACGACGCAAGTCGCAATTTTGACAAGCTCAGAGCTGAATGCGTTGACAACAACAGGTCTGCAGGCATTAACTACAACTCAAGTACAAGCGCTCACAACTTCTCAGGTTCGTGCTTTATCTACTACCAACTTGGCGAGCATGAGCACTACCCAAGTTCAAGCCTTGACGACAACACAATTGGCGGTGTTGACCAGTACAGAGCTCAATTCGTTGACCACAACAGAGTTGCAGTCTTTGACAACGACACAGGTCCAGGCTCTTACGACTGCCCAGGTCGTCGCACTTTCTACGACCAATGCTGCTAATTTGAGTACCACTCAAGTCCAGGCATTAACGACAACACAGGTAGCTGTGTTGACCAGTACTGATCTGAATTCGTTGACGACAACTGAGTTCCAGTCTTTGACAACAACGCAGGTCCAAGCGCTGACAACAACACAAGTTCGTGCTCTGTCTACGACAAACATTGGGGCATTGAGTACAACTCAACAAGTTGCTCTTACGACAGCTCAAGTCGTAGCGTTGACAACTACGGACATGAATTCGCTGACTACAACGGCAGTCCAAGCGTTGACGACAACGCAGGTGGCGGTCTTGACAAGTTCAGAGCTTAATGCTCTGACAACAACGGGTCTGCAGGCATTGACGACGACTCAGGTACAAGCCCTCACAACGGCGCAGGTTGTTGCGATATCTACCAGTAACTTGGCTAGTTTGAGCACAACGCAAGTAAAAGCACTGACTACAACGCAGGTCGCAGTGTTGACCAGTACTGAACTCAATTCGTTGACCACTACAGAGTTGCAGTCTTTGACTACGACACAGGTCCAGGCTCTTACCACTTCACAGGTTAAAGCGCTCTCTACCACCAATGTGGCAAGTTTGAGTACGACTCAAGTTCAGGCATTAACGACAACACAGGTTGCAGTGTTGACTAGTTCAGAGCTTAATGCGTTGACCAC
>Ga0208618_1000486_pt1 | contig 18130 bp, 20 predicted proteins | sample CryBogCBE18Jul08_FD_184585 | JGI IMG/M metagenome (GOLD analysis project Ga0208618, IMG submission 184585) | Freshwater microbial communities from Crystal Bog, Wisconsin, USA - CBE18Jul08 (SPAdes) | ecosystem: Environmental > Aquatic > Freshwater > Lake | place: Crystal Bog, Wisconsin, USA...
TATTTACGAGCCGATTTATTACCAGCAAGTTCTGCCGCCCAAACCAAAGTCCTATTAATGCGTTACCTTGACCAACGAATCGCTTTCTACAGCACTCGGGGTGACGATCAAAAAGAGGCGCTTCGGAATCAGACTGCTACTGCTCAAAAGGCTCTTTGGAACGAAATCCTCCCATATATAAAAGCTCATAATGGTGCCACTTCTGCCCTGATTGCCTCAGGCATGAATGATGTGTTGAACTCCGAGGGCTATACACAAGCAGCTTGGTGGAATCGCATCCCGATTGCAGCCTGGTGCCTCATGATTGCAATTGCAGTATTTGCCAATGCCTTGGTGGGCTATGGAGCTCAGGACTTTCGGAAAAATCGTGGCCTATTTCTGATCTTCCCTTTTATTGTTTCTGTGGCTTTTTTTCTGATTGCTGATATTGATAGTCCAACACGCGGCATTATTCGGATTAAGCCGCACAACCTGATATCTCTTCAAACGTCGCTGCAGGCTCAACAAAATAGTATTCCTGCAAGCGCTAGCCACTAATTGCTATAACCCTTACCCAATAGGCGGTAAACATGAAGCGAGTTGTTGATGTATTTAAGAATCGAGGTCGAGATTTAGTCTGGACCTACGTTATTCATTTAGGTAACGCGGAGTTTCATCCTGCACAACTCGACTTTGAGATTGAAGCCTTACGTTTATCGCAACTTGATAAGCTGGGTCTGATCAGTAATCTCAGCGCCAGAATGAGAATACCCATTTAGTTCCTACTGATTTAGTAATTGACCATATCAAAATCATTGGCAATTGCTTTCACTATCATGAGTACTCGAGATTCTCAAATGTGTACACATGACTATTCAACGCTATCACCCAGTTCTGATTTTCTTTCACTGGTTTATTTTTCTTCTAGTCGTCTTGGCCCTCGCCTCCATTGAACTAAAAGGGCAATTCATCAAAGGTAGTCCACCGCGTGAGTTATGTAAGACTATTCATGGCTATTTAGGACAGCTGATCTTTATCAGCGCTGCACTCAGACTCTTTGCCAAATGGTATTTTGGTAATCCCCCATCAATCTGCACCAATGGTCTGATGGATTTACTTCGTAAAGCGATGCATACCCTACTTTATTGCTTGTTATTACTACTACCAATTATGGGAGTGATCTTTTTGCAAGCTGGAGGTAAGCCAGTCAATTGGCTAGGATGGGATCTACCTAATCTCGTTCCAAGTAATCCTGATATGAAAAAAACTTTCAAGTCCGCGCACGAGTGGCTAGGTAATGCGCTTTACTATTTAATAGGTTTGCACGCTTTCAGTGCCATTTGGCAGCATTACATCCTAAAAAACGATACACTGCAGCGCATGTTGTATCGTCGTAATATACCGTCTTAATAATTTCATTCCAGGATCAATATGAAGCCTTTAAATACCAAAGCCAAGCTCGTAGCGGGCTGGACGATTTTGATGACCGTCATTGGTACTGCAATCTTGCATCAGTGGCAATTTTTTGCGCTCGGCTGTGCTTCTCTTGCCCTTATCTTAGTAGCCAATCAGTTCGGCTTAATCAAAGACAATACCGATCAATCTAAGAAATAAGACCCAGAGATCTGGGCCTTATCCTTTGATGTATGGCTAATTACAAGCTGGGGTAATCGGTATACCCTGCCTCACCACCGCCGTAGAAAGTCTTACGGTTATAGGGATTGAGTGGTGCATTCTGTTTGAAGCGCTCCACCAAATCCGGGTTTGCAATATAAATTCGGCCATATGCGACTGCATCAGCTAAGCCATCTTCCAATACTTTTTCACCTAAGGCCTGGTCATATCCGCCAGCAGTTATGAATTTGCCTTTAAACAAGGCTCTGAATAACTCAGAAGTTACTGGAGCAGCCTCATCATGTTTATCGTTTCCGCCTGCAGAGGTAGAACGGGGCTCAATCATATGCAGATAAGCCAATCCATAGGTGTTGAGCTTGTTTATCACCGCTGTAAATAAAGTCACTGGATCGCTATCTGCAATATCGTTAAAGCTACCGTAAGGAGATAGGCGAACACCAATGCGATCACTCGAGTAAACAGTAGAAACCGCCTCAATGACCTCACCAAGTAAACGAATCCGATTTTCAACTGAGCCGCCGTATTGATCATTACGGTGATTAGTCTTGTCCTGCAAGAATTGATCTAATAAATAGCCATTAGCCGAATGAATCTCTATCCCATCAAATCCAGCAGCCTTTGCATTCTGAGCGGCTTGCTTGAACTCTTTTAAAAGACGAGCAATGTCGGTCTCAGTCATCGCTTTTGGCGTTTCATAGTCATGTAACTTCCAATCAGCGCCATAGGTTTGTCCTGCGGGAGCAATGGCTGAGGGTGCCTCTGGAAGACCCTCTTGAGGATGCAAAGAAGAATGAGAAATTCTTCCCACATGCCATAGCTGCGCCACAATTACTCCCCCCTTAGCATGGACCGCATCCACAATATCTTTCCATGCAGCAGTTTGTTCAGCAGAATAAATACCAGGGGTCGCGGGATAGCCCATGCCTAGAGCAGAAATTTGAGTAGCCTCAGTAATAATCAGGCCAGCACTGGCTCTTTGGCTGTAGTAAGTCTTCGCCAAAGGATTGGGTACATCGCCAGCTATAGCGCGCATCCTTGTGAGTGGCGCCATGACTAAACGATTTTTAATACCAATCGCACCAAGTTGTGTTGGGGTGAACATAATTTCTTTTCCGGACATGGTGTTCTTTCTAATGAGGTTGAACTGAGGCTAACAGAGTAGCAAACATCGATCAATCTTGCTGGGATGACCTAGCTTACAGATAGATTGTGTCGATATAAATAGAAAGGCCCGCAATGCGGGCCTCTTCTAAAATCATTTACTGATTAGGAAATTACTACCAACCAAACTCTGCTCCATGACTGTGCAACCATCAAGAACAACATTGGGATCGAAAGTAAAGTATTGATACGGGATGTCAGCATAGCAACACGAGCGGATTTAGCCTTGACATCTGCTTCAACAGCCACAATACCCAGAGCACGCTTCTGGTTTGGCCAGATAATGAACCAAACATTAAAGGCCATAAGCAATGCAATCCACATACCTAGGCCAATGGCACGGAATGGAGGCTGTAAGGTAAAGGCTTGATGGATATAGCCATTCAAAGCCGCGAGAATGATGCCAGTTAAGACTGTAAATAGTGCTGCCCAACGAAACCAGAACAAAGCAGCAGGAGCAATGACTTTGCCAATCGCTGGTTTTTGCTCATCAGGAATCTTTGGCATGGAAGGAATTTGCACAAAGTTGAAGTACCAGAGCAAACCAATCCACATAATTGAGCACATCACGTGCAACCAACGGAAGACGAATGGCAACTCCGGTGCGCTAAAGTTTGCGCCCAAGGCCAAAAGAATCAAAAGCAGGAGCACAAAGCCTGCAAATACAGTGCGTCCGAGAGAGGTCAAAATTGAAGCCATGTCAGGATCTCCTTTAATAATCTGAATGCGTGCTAACTATAAACTATTCTTTAGCGCTGGAATTCGGGATGGGTGTAAGCGTTTTGCAATACATTTTTTATGATGTAAAACAAGTACTTATGCCATCTAATGGCGCCCTGCTTACTGGGCTGTCCAACCGCCATCCATATTCCAAGCTGCACCGCGCACTTCCGAAGCATCTGGGCCGCATAAAAATACTGCTAGTGCCGCCAACTGGGCAGGATCAACAAAATTACCTGAAGGTTGCTTCTCCGCAACCAAGCCATGCTTGGCTTCTTCATTCGAGATCTTTTCGCGCTCTGCTCTCGCATCTACCTGTTTTTGAACCAAGGGTGTCAAAACCCAGCCAGGGCAAATAGCATTACAAGTAATTCCAGTTTGGGCATTTTCAAGTGCAACTACTTTTGTCAAACCCACAATGCCATGCTTGGCGGCTACATAAGCTGACTTTTGGGCCGAGCCAACCAAACCATGCACTGAGGCGATGTTGATAATTCTGCCCCAATTGCGTTTCTTCATACCAGGCAGAGCATGGTGCGTTGTATGAAATGCGGAGCTGAGATTAATCGCAATAATGGCATCCCATTGAGCTGCAGGAAAGTCTTCAACCGTCGCAGTATGTTGAATACCGGCATTGTTCACCAAGATGTCTAGTGAGCCAAAACGCTTTTCTGTCTGACTGACCAAATCGGCAATCTCAGCAGGCTTACTCATATCAGCTCCGTGATAGTCAACCTCAACGCCACACGCTTTAATTTGGGCAATAGCATCATCTTTTTCACCAAAGCCATTGACCATGATGTTGACACCCTGCTTTGCTAAGCCGATGGCCATGGCTAAGCCAATACCGCTCGTTGAACCTGTGACTAAAGCCGTCTTACCTTTTAATTGGGACATATGGATACTCGCAATAAATAAAGTACTAAGAAGAAATTGGAGGATACAGGAATTGCATTTAGATTCTGTAAATGAAATGCCCTAACTGCTCCCAAAAAGACTGTGGGATTAGGGTTAGCAACCATGTAATGGTTACATAGCGCAAAAATTTACCGATCGCCATGTAAATCAAACAAGGTAACCAAGGGAGGCGCAACCAGCCTGCGGCTAAACAAAGGGGGTCACCAACACCAGGCAGCCAAGACAACAAGAGCATTTTTGGTCCACGAGCCTCGAGCCAGCTTTGTACCCGACTATTAATAGGTCCCTTCAGGGATTCAACACCCTTTCGACTAATGAGCCCAAGCCACCAATCCAATAAGCCACCGAGCGAATTTCCTATCGTAGCTACCGCAATCGCAAGCCAATATAAGTGTGGATTAACGGCAATATAGCCGAACAACACGGGCTCAGAACCGATAGGAAGCAATGTTGCAGAAACAAAGGCGGTGATAAACACCATGGGTAGCCCAACCGAAGGCATGCCGAACCAGTGAAAAAAAGAATGAAGAAGATCTTCCATCAGAGCAAGGGCGACATCAGTTGCACTACGTTTTCCAGAATGAGATGCCAACGTGAACGTTTGGCCCAGCTGACGGGGTTTACCAAGTTTGATTGCTGTAAATAGCTCTCGATGAGTTTTTGAAGATTTGCGCAGAAGGTCTCGTTATAGACGATAAGACTGATCTCGAAATTGAGACGCAAGCTACGTTGGTCTAAATTCACTGACCCAAAGACCGCGATACGCCGATCTACTAACATCGACTTGGTGTGCAGCAAACCCCCATGAAACTCAGCAATGTTGACGCCGCCATTCATTAAGTCGCCATAAAAACTGCGGCTACTTAATGCAACCAGCGTTGAGTCATTATGCTTTGGAACAATCAAAGTCACATTGACACCACGCCTTGCTGCAGCGATGAGCGCCTGAATCAAGCCTTCATCTGGTCCAAAATACGGTGTCGTGATGGTCAACTCTTCACGTGCATCCATGATGGTGGAAAGCAGCATTTGATACAGAATGTCATCACGATATACAGGACCTGAGGCACAACACTGCGCTAATACATGTCCCTCTTCTGGTGATCCTAGTGGCTCAGGATCAGAAAATTGAGTGATAGCCGTGTTATCCACACTCCAGTCAAATAAAAAAGTCAGTTCGAACTGGGAAGCGATAGGCCCCTCCACTCTCACCATGGCATCAACCCACTCGCCTACTCCGGCACTTTGTTTAAATGTCCGCGGGTCAACTAAATTCATGCTACCCGTCCACACTGCTGCACCATCAACGACAAAGATCTTGCGATGTAGGCGTAGATCAGCGCGACGGAACTGGAAGCGCCCCAATTGAATTGGAAGCGCTTCTGTTAATTCAATGCCTGCAGCTTTAAATCTGGCTGGCCAATCCGACTTAAACCATTCCTTACTGCCCAATGAATCAAGCAAAACACGACAAGCTACTCCGCGTTTGCAGGCTGCAATGAGGGCTTCGCAGACACTGTCTGCTTGACCACCCACGGCCCAGATATAGAACTCTAGATGTAATGATTTTTTAGCGCTCTCAATATCAACAATCATTCCTTGCAAAATTGATAAGGAATTTGTGTGCAGTGTCACACGATTACCAGCAACAGCCGGAGTGCCGTTATTCGCCTCGATGAGAAGACTTAAGGCTTTAGCCTCTTGAGGCAAAAACTGCTTATCTCCAGCATAACGTGTGCGCATGGTTTGGGTAATCTGCGCATAGTGTTTTTCCATTCGCGTAATTTTTTTGCGTAGCGCTCGACCGACTGGACGCTCACCAATCATAAAGAACAAGAGGATTCCAAAGAGCGGTAAAGTCGCCACGATAAAAAGCCAAGCAAAAGCAACGGCGACCGGTCTTCTAACCAATAGCAATTGGATAGCAAAAATCCCGACTACCAATAAATGAAGCAAGGTAATCCAAAGCGAGGTGATACCCAGCATTGATTGGAGCAAGTAGTTCCAGAGGTTATTCATAGGCACTCCAATTCAGCTGTAATACCAAGGTGATCTGATAAGCGTAACCAATCGTGCAAGATTTGCGCAGAATGAATTTTCATACCACGCACATAGATTCGATCCATTGCTAGCATGGGCTTAATGCTGGGAAAAGTTTTGGCTGGCGACCCTGTTAAAACTTCAAATACCTCGCTAAATCCTGCTTCTAGCATTGGGCTGCTGACACGTTTGCGCCAATCATTGAAGTCACCCGCCACAATTGTGGGCTCATGATGGGCTAACTGACCGATGTAATGAATGATCTCCGTTAACTGTCGCTCCCTTCCCTTCTGAAAGAGTGCAAGATGAACACAAAAGCAGTGAATTGCCTGTTCATTACCTGGTAGTTTAATTACGCTATGCAATAAGCCACGTTTCTCAAAGCGGTACGCAGAGATATCGTAATTCTTACCCTTTTGCAAAGGGTGCTTTGATAGAATCGCATTACCGTGATGACCATTGGCATACTCTGCATTTTTACCGTAATGCCAATCATGCCAAAAATCCTCTGATAAAAAATGAGTGAGTTCCTTCTCGGGCCAATGACGAAATCGACTCACACGAGTGCGATGCTCTTGTTGTAGTTCTTGTAAAAATAATAAGTCAGGGTGCTGTATCCGAATTTTCTGCCGCAATTGATGAACGGTAGCATGACGATGTAATGGAGAAACACCCTTATGCATATTGATACTAAGTACAGTAAATCGCTGAGATGAGGTCATGATTTGGATGCCTCTGCACTTTGTCGCCGGATTCGAGCAGAATAGATTTCTGCTTCAACCAACTCCTGGCACTGCATGCATTTATTACAAATAGAAGCAGCCTCTCGCAACTCATCAATTGAATTGATATTGTGGCTATCGAGGTAGTCTCGGAGATCTAAATCCAAGATCTCATTACAAAGACAAATGATTTGAGCCATTTACCGGAATTGTGAAATCGATCGCATTAAAGCCATTTTGCCACCCCCTTGATAGAATCGAGCCATGTTTAATGCATTTCAAGGCGCTTTTGCCCTTCTCGCCCACCAGGATCAAGCCCTGCTGGGTATCGTATGGGTATCTCTTCAGGTGAGTTTGACTGCCCTTTTCATAGGCGCCCTGATTGGTCTGCCCTTAGGAGCCATCCTTGCAGTGGAAGAATTTAAGGGTAAAAAAATTGTTGTGATCTTATTAAACACCCTGATGGGAGTTCCTACTGTCATTGTGGGCGTTTTGGTCTATTTGTTGCTATCACGCTCTGGTCCCCTTGGTACATTGGGTTGGCTGTTTACCGTGCCTGGAATGATCGTGGCTCAGATTTTGCTAACAACGCCTTTAATCGCAGCCCTAAGTCGTCAAATATTAGAAGATGCTTGGCGCATTCACCGTGACTCTTTTTTAGCGCTTAAGCTACCCTACTCATCAACCCTAAAGTGGCTCAGCTGGGACTGTCGCTTCTCACTCACCATTGCACTATTAGCTGGCTTAGCGAGAGCGATATCCGAAGTGGGTGCAGTCATGATTGTGGGTGGCAACATTGATCATTCCACGCGCACCATGACCACCGCTATCGCACTAGAGACTAGTAAGGGAGATTTACCTTTAGCTTTAGCACTCGGAATCATTCTGATGGGCGTAGTTTTATTAGCCAATCTCCTCACATTTATGGTTCGCCAGATTGCGGAGCGTCGCTATGCATAATTCATCCGCACACACTCAACAATGGATTGAGCTGAATCAAATTTTGGTTAAGGATGAAGGAAAGATCATTCTGAATATTCCGCATACAAAGATTCATTTTGATCAGATGACGGCATTGGTTGGCCCTAATGGCGCAGGTAAAACCACCCTACTCAAGCTCTTACATGGCTTGATTGAGCCTGATAGCGGGACTATTCATTTTTCTAATCCCGCTCTTCGTAAAGCTTTAGTTTTACATCACACTGCGATGATTAAAGCATCTGCCAGAACCAATCTAGCTTTAGTTCAGGATAGTGATCCTTCAATATCCAATCAAGATATCGAGCAGGCTTTAAAACATGCGGGGTTAGCTCATTTGGCTGATTCGCCGGCTCAGAAACTCTCAGCGGGTGAGAGACAAAAACTGTGTTTAGTTAGAGCGCTTTTGCAGTCACCTAATTTAGTATTACTAGATGAGCCTACCGCTAATTTAGATCCGAATACTACTGAGCAAGTAGAAGCAATGATGCGGCAATATCAGCAGGACGGTATTGAGCTACTATTTTCTTCACACCAATTAGCGCAGGTCAGAAGGCTAGCCGAACAAGTCATCTTTATTGCTGAAGGTCAAATTCAAGAGATAGCAAAGACTGATGAGTTTTTCTCGAACCCAAAAACGCTAGCAGCCCAACGCTTCTTGTCTCAAGAGCTTATTCAAGCCTAAGTATTCTGAATCACAATATTGGGAAATTTACTGCTCATATCTTTCGCAAGACCTGAAATCCGGATAGCAACTTGCCGGGCAATTTGCTTATAAACCTGACTGATCGCTCCATTTGGCTCAGCAACAACCGTTGGACAGCCAGCATCTGATTGTTCCCGAATCGATAGATTTAATGGTAAAGACCCCAAGAAATCCACGCCATAGTCACTGCACATTTTTTGTCCGCCGCCAGAACCAAATACATGCTCCTCATGTCCACAGCTTGGGCAGATATAGGTACTCATGTTTTCTACGATGCCAATGATCGGAACGCCAACCTTCTCAAACATTTTGAGGCCTTTGCGCGCATCTAATAAAGCAATATCCTGAGGTGTAGTCACAATGACCGCTCCTGTTACAGGTACTTTTTGGCTGAGCGTTAACTGAATATCCCCTGTACCTGGGGGCATATCGACAATTAAATAATCTAAATCTCGCCAACGGGTTTGGCGCAGCAACTGCTCTAAAGCAGAAGTTACCATCGGACCACGCCACACCATAGGACTATCTTGATCAACCAGAAAGCCGATCGAACTGGCTTGCAGACCATGACCTTCCATGGGCTCAATAGTGTTCTCTTCCTTAGTTTCGGGGCGACCACTGATCCCCAGCATCATCGGCAGACTAGGGCCATAGATGTCTGCATCCAAAATACCAACACGAGCTCCTTCAGCAGAAAGGGCTAAAGCTAAATTAGCTGCAGTTGTCGACTTTCCAACGCCACCCTTACCGCTAGCGACTGCAATAATATTTTTAACACCGGGTAATAATTTCACCCCCCTTTGAACGGTATGAGCGACGATGTCGCTACTGACATTCACTTGAATATTTTTGACATCAGCTATCTTTTTGAGAGCAGCGATCACTAAATCCTGAATAGCCTGAAATTGGCTTTTAGCAGGATAGCCCAGCACCACTTCTAATTGAATATTGTTATCGCTTACGCTCAGATTTTTAATTGAGCCAGAGGAGATCAAATCGATTTTGGTATCGGGATTAATAATACTTCTTAGTACTGTCTGAACGTTTTCAACTGTAACTGCCAAAATACTCTCCTATGGGTCTTACTCATGCGAGCAAACTGATTTATCTAGGATATCTTAATGCTTGTGCACTATTTACGTATTAACTCAATATCACCATAGAAGGCACGAGTTTCCGATTGAGTATTATCAGTATCCGTAAGCAAGGCAACACCAATAATCTTGCCAGGCGCCTCACCATAAGCCTTTTGGTAATCGGCTGATAAGTCACGCTCATGCAGGCGCCATTCACCGATATGCGCTTGACCAGAGTCCACCACAATCATTTTGACTCGGGTCGTACGGGGATTATCTAGAGTTGTATCTACCGGCGTTTTACCTGACCAGATATACATTAAGGTGGCATACGGCATTTCTTGACCACTAATTAAATTGGCTAATTCAAAATTCATTTTCTCCTTTAGGGAGAGTTTTGATTTATTACCATCAAAAGCGACCATAATTCTGAGCGGGGCATCATCATTTTGTTGATCGGCATTATCAGCTGCAGGAATTATCCCCGTAGCCTTCCATTCCCAACGTAGCCATAAATTTTGAGCTGATCGTGGTACTAACTTAATAGCTAAGCCTGAGGCCGCTGTTTTTGAACTCGCACTCAGAACGGTTTTACCCTGATATTTTTCTAAGTGATACACCGTATTCTTTTTAAACGGAGCAATTCGATAAAAAGTCCACCCCGTAGGCATGGTTGCCCCACTGCTTTGATTAGAGAACTTCGGTAAGTTCCCCTGGACTGTTAGAGCTTCAGCTGGAGTTGCGCTTGAAGAATCGTCATTCACACTTGCGCATGCGGAAATGAGCATCACCAAGACGATTAATGAAAACCGGATAGGCTTATCAAAAGCCTTCCTGAGGGTAGATGCAGAGAACATAAGATGAATTGTCCCAAATATTGAGCTGACTGAGTCTAAAATCGACGAAGCTTAATCTGAGTCCAACACCATGCGCCAATACCCCCCTTCTGCCTGGGCAATCTTTAGCATCTTGATCGCTGCGCTGGTTCACTTTGGCTTGGGCTTTGCAATTGAATTTTCGGTTGATGAGGCGCACTACGCTCTATATGCCCAGCACTTAGCCTTGAGCTATTTTGATCACCCACCCCTAGTCGGATGGATACAGTGGCCCTTAATCAGCCTGACTTCAAACGAAGGAATCATTCGCTTAGTTCCGGAGTTATTGTGGGTGCTATCTTGCTATGGTGTATTTCTAGTTTCTAAAGAACTGCATCGCCTGATTCAAGGTCGCAATTCAGGCTATCTCACCAGCGCACTACCATCTGCTAATACCTGCAGTTTGATGGCCGTACTTTGTATTATTGCTGCGCCACTACCCCATGTTCTCGCGATTGGCTTGCTTCCAGATAGCATTCTGATTCCACTCAGTCTAGGCATCATGCTGATGTCCATTCGATGGATCCGCAAAGATACTTATGCCGCGAGTGATTGGATTGTGCTTGGCATTCTTTTGGGATTAGCGGGATTGAGCAAATACACTGCCTGCTTTACTGCCTTAGCCCTCTTAATTGTCTTTCTGCTGCACCCAAGAAAAACTTGGATCCGCCAAGGTGGATTTTGGCTGGCTTTGCTTATTGCTATTGCTCTGATTAGCCCGGTCTTGTATTGGAATATGACCCATGACTGGATTTCTTTCCGATATCAAATCGCTCATGGTAGTGGCTCTTCGTGGGCATGGCGCAGAGTTGCTGCATTCTTAGGCCTGCAAGTTCTCTGTTTTGGCCCCCTCATTATCTTAGGTGCTTTTTTATTCTGTAAAGATTGTTTGCATTCAAGTCGTCGCTCCATGATCGCGCTCCTGGGTTTCTTTGGAATTCCCTTTGTGATTTTTGCTGCGCTATCTGGCGGCGGGGGTTTACCGCATTGGACCAGTCCGGCCTGGTTTTGTCTGGCACCTTTTTCTGGGATTGGTTTAGCAAAAGCCTGGTCGATGCGACACCGCTTCTGGATTAAGCTGCTATTCATATTGCAGATTACGCTTTGTCTGGTGGGTTTTGCTTATGTTTTATCTGGTGGCATCAATACTGCCGCGATTAAGAGTAATCCGATTGCCGATCTTTACGGCTGGAAACTGGCCGGCCAAAAAGCAGCAGAGCTTGCGCAAGCAAATCAAGCGCAAGGAATTGCTGTTCAGAATTGGACGCTCGGCAGCCGCATTGCGTGGTATGCCCATCCTTTGCCAGTATTTATCCTTGATCAACGCCAAGACCAGTTTGATCTCTGGTTTGGGGAGCTCCCTTTAGATAGCTCAGTTCTCCTAGTCAACTGGACTGGTATGCCATTTAATCAACCCACCTTAGATAAGCCCATTGATGGTCCTTCAGGCGAGAAATTTGCCTTTAGTGAATGTAAGCCCATAGAGCAAATTACTATTGAGCGGTTTGGGCAAAATTTATCGGGTTTTGAATTTAGCCTTTGTACTCATTGGCAAAAAACGGGTTTAAGGTAGTAATTCTTTAAATTCAAGGGCTAGGCAGCCTAAAGCATTATCCTTAAGCCTATGAATCCTCAATCCTCAGCCGCCCCCAGCCCAAGCCCTGGGTGGAAGTCTCTACTGAAGAAAGCCTGGCCTACGATCCGGATTCTGCTATCAATAGCCCTGCTATGGAAAGCAACTAGTGGCATCAATTGGGATGCCCTCATCCACTCCGAGATCAAAATGCAGCCCTTATGGTTTGCAGCAGCAGGTGGAGCAATCCTGTTGGCTTTTATTTGCGGTGGCTTACGATGGGGAATGCTCATGCGACAAGTTGGCTTTCGAGCAAGTCTCAAAGATTATGTAGCCCTCTACTTTGCTGGCGGTCTGATCAACCAGGGTTTACCGAGTACTTTAGGTGGCGATAGCTATAGGGCAATCACAGCCAGTCATCTAGATGGTCAAGGCCACTTTACCGAGAAGAAGGTCTTAGATGAAGAACTTCATCATGCAGTGGATCTTGAGCACGCTAAACCTAAACTGCGTTTGAGTTTTTCAATGGTTTTTGTCGATCGGCTCCTCGGCCTTGCAGGCAACAATCTATTAGGCGCCCTTGGATTAATTGTGGGTGGAGCAACCTTAGCCAGCTGGGGCACAAGCTTGGGCTATGTCCTTATGGCGGCAATGATTTTCTCGGGTCTATTGATTGCTTTTATTTTGGCCTGGACCCCTGCTCGCAATCTTTTGCAAAAGTTTCTAGTGAAATTGAATTTAGGTGAAGCTCTGCCCGGCATCCGCTTTGCCTTTTCATGGCCAATCAATATTGGGCAGGCGGCTGTTGCCATGAGCATTCATTTCTTCACTATCCTGGCTCTGGGTTTTTGTCTTAAGGCATATGGCGCTCAAGCCCCCTTGGAAGGACTCATGATTGGCTTGCCAGCCCTCAGCTTGTTGTTAATGCTCCCAATTAGTATTTCTGGATGGGGCTTACGAGAAGCCACTCTCTCTTCTGTACTAACCCTCTGGGCAGTTAATCCTTCGGTAACGGTACTAGCTTCGATTAGCTATGGTGCATTGACCGTTTTATGCGTTTTGCCCGGTGCATTTATTCTATTAAAACGAAAGTCTTCTCTTTAGAGCCCAACTATGAGTATTAGTGTGAATACCATGCGCGCCATCGACCACTGGGTTGGCGTTCCCTTGTGTGCCTTAATAAGTCCTCTTGTCGCATTAGTCGATCGCATTAAGAGCATCTTTACGCCATCGCTTGAGGCTCCCAAGAAATTACTGTTTATAGAATTGTCTGAAATGGGTAGCGCTATTTTGGTGGACCCAGCAATGCGTAACGCTCAGGCTCGTGGTGCAGAACTATTTTTCTTGATCTTTAGGAGTAATCGCGCCAGCTTATCTTTACTCAACACAGTCAAGCCCGAAAATATTTTTACTATCGATTCCTCTAGCTTAGGTGGCTTAATTAAAGATACGCTGCGGTTTTTATGGATCGCGCGTTGCCACAAAATTGATACGGTTATTGACCTCGAGCTCTTCTCCCGCTTCACAGCCCTGCTCACCGGCCTGTGTGGTGCGCAGCGTCGAGTCGGTTATCACATCTTTCATGGTGAAGGCTTGTGGCGTGGCACGATGTTGACACGCAAGGTCCATTACAACCCGCATATTCATATTACTAAGAATTTTCTTTCTCTGATACACGCGGCTTACGCCAAAGAGATTGAAGTCCCTTTTAGCAAGATTCAGATTCCAGATTCAGAAGTTCGACTTGAACAGGCAGTCATTGATCCTCAGGTTAAGAATGCGGTGCTCGAGCGAATTGTAAAACTGGCTAACTCTGCTGGCATTCCTTTTGCTCATGGTAAACAACGTCTGATTCTGATTAATCCCAATGCCAGTGATTTACTCCCGCAACGTCGCTGGGCTCAAGCCCGTTTCTCTGAATTGATTCAATCTATCGCCAAGCATTACCCTGATGATTTAATTCTGATTACGGGTTCTCCTGCCGAGATTGCCTATGTAGAAACTGTACGGTCGGTTGCCAATGTTACGCATGCCCTCAATTTTGCTGGGCAAGTTAGCTTCTCAGAGTTACCTGCTCTCTACACTCTTTCGGATGTCATGGTGACCAATGACTCCGGTCCTGGGCATTTTTCTGCAGTAACACCTTTGAGAACGATCGTATTGTTTGGACCTGAAACACCTGCTCTGTATGGCTCATTAGGAAACTCGATTTCAATTACAGCAAACTTGGCTTGCTCGCCATGCGTCAGCGCTGCTAACCACCGTAAAACGCCCTGTCATAACAATGTCTGTATGCAAGCCATTGGCGTTAAGCAAGTGATGGAAAAAGTGGAATTGCAGTTACAAGCAGCTGATCTAGCCAAACAAGCCTGATTCCATGACATATCAACGCCCTTCTTTGTTGATATGTTGTGCACCTGCTCTACCCTTTGCATTAGGTTTGCTGATCTACTTTGGTGATATCCAGAGCAGTAGTTTTCTATTCATCAATCAAATCACTCAAAATATTCCCGATCGAATTTGGGCTGGCCTGACCTTTTTAGGCAACGGCTGGGGCACATTTGCGCTTGCCTTTCCTTTAGTATTGTTAGCCCCACGCTTACTCAGTGCCGGCATCTTTGCGGGGTTATTGGGCGGCTTAGCTATTGCTATTCTTAAACCACTGGTGAACTTACCTAGACCCGCAAGTGTTTTAGCCAGTGGTGACTTTCATCAAATTGGTGAGATCCTACTTTATAACTCCATGCCATCAGGTCACACCTTAACGGCCTTCGCTGTAGCAAGTGGTCTTTACTTTGCTTGTGAAATCGATAAGCGTAAGCCTTTGCTCTGCTTGTTTGCCTTAGCATCTCTAGTTGGCTTATCTCGCAGCGCAGTAGGTGCCCACTGGTTGAGTGATGAATTCGTGGCAGCTGCAATTGGTCTATGGTGTGGAATCCTTGGATCTTTTCTGGCAAGCTTAATACCCGATAGTCAACTGCTCTTGAGTAAGTGGTGGCCCCGTTTTATTGCCTTGTGTGGCTTATTTGCCATCTACCCGTTGCTCACCCAAACCATGGATTCGGAGTTAAATCACCCTTTGCAATATGCCTGCGCCCTGCTGATCGCAATTACCTTAGCGCTCTTTGTGCAGGCACAGCGTACTCAGTCTAGTCGCTAATTCATGTTTAGTTATCGACACGCCTTTCATGCAGGCAGCCATGCTGACATCCTTAAGCACATTGTTTTAATTCAACTAGTGAGCTATCTTCAAGAAAAAGAGGGCGCCTTAACAATCATAGATACTCATGCTGGAGCTGGCATCTATAGTCTTAGCAATGGCTTTGCTGCCGTAAGTAAAGAAGCTGAGGGTGGTATCTTTCGCTTAAATCAATACCTGCAATCCCCTGATAGTCCAACAGTCACAAGTAGTATTACTGAATATATTCAGGCGATTGCCTCTGAAAATTCAAACAATGAGATTGTCTTTTATCCCGGCTCCCCTTTTATCCTGGCAAAAATGTTGCGCCCACAGGATCGCTTAAAGCTCTTTGAGCTTCATCCAAAAGAAATTGATTTACTTCGACATAATGTGCAGCAGCTCCCACAATCTAAACAAATTGATATTTATCATGAAGATAGCTTTAGTCGATTAAAAGGTTTAGTTCCACCACCAAGTCGCCGCGGACTCGTTCTGATTGATCCATCTTATGAAGATAAGCAAGACTATCGATATCTAGAATCCGCCCTAGAAGAGGCCTTAAGTCGCTTTGCTACTGGTTGTTATGCCATTTGGTATCCGATTCTCTCCAGAAGAGAGGCGGCTGCCCTACCCGATAGATTGAGGAAAATAGCCGCTGCTCATAAACGGTCTTGGCTTCAAGCTGAGTTAAGAGTCGAGAACTCTCCAGGAGAGCGACGTCTTCAGGCTAGCGGAATATTTGTTCTTAATCCGCCCTGGACTCTTGAGGGCCATCTTAAGGAGGCCTTGCCCACCCTAGTTAAAGTCTTGGGTCAAAACTCAGGGGCTGAGTTTATTTTGAAGAACGTAGAAATTTAAAGATCACTTCGACTCTGGCCGATAGTCAAACATGATTTCACTGCGGCGCAAGAAAGGTGGGGTCCATGGTGGGTTGTAACGCGCAAACTGGGCTGGCCCAATAGGCATGAGACGTTTTTCTGCCATCCAATCTTTGAGCTCATTCGTCTTCGTCTCTACTTTGCTATAAGTACTAAAACCAGAGAAAGTAATCACAGCTTTATTTTCTGCTGGAATTTTTTTAAGTTGGACTTGCTCATCCACTGGTGTAGGCAAAGTGCTCAGCTCAAAAGAGCTTGGCATTACAAAGGCTACTAGCCACTCATTGGTTCCCTCGTTGATTAAGACTGGCGAACCCATCGCAGCAGATTCATTTTTAGGTTCTACTATGACTGGAATGGTCATCTCAATTTTTTCTTTAGACTGATTTTTTCCAAAGATGTAAGCAGCAATGAGTCTAAAACCGGCACTCGAGGCCTCGCTCATATCACCCTTCACCCTCACCTCAGCAATGATCTTTGGCTCATAGGCTCGCAGCTCAAATGGACCAGACTGCTCAAGCACACTATATTTTGGCTCTTCAATTGCCATAACTGCTCCTGAGAAAAGGATTAATCCAGCTAAACAGGTTTGGAGTAACTTTTTAGTTTGACTCATTGAGAACTCGCTTACCATTTGGACTGCAATGTAAAGCCAGAGGAGTTGTAACTTAATTTACCACTGGCTCCAACTGGTAAAGTTACTTTATTTACTTGATGGCCAAACGGTAAATCCGTTAAGAGCGGAATACCTTCAGGCAGACGCTTGCGCAGATGCTCAAAGACCATATTAAGATCATATCCTTGATCATGGTCAAAAAGACGATAAGCAGAAAATCCGCCTAATAAGATAGCGCTTTGGGAGCCCAGAATACCTGCATCGAGTAATTGCATCAAATTACGTTCGATTCGATAAGGATGCTCATTCACATCCTCTAAGAACAGTATGCCGCCCTGAATTTGCTTTTGTGCTGGAAAATAGGGAGTTCCTAACAGGCTGCACAAAATCGTCAAATTTCCACCCCAGAGAGTTCCTATCACCTCTCCCACATTGGATTGACCCAGATAACTTTGCTGAGCCTCTACTTTGCAATCTAATTGACGATCTTGAATTGCAGCCTGAAAGTGCTTCCACATCAATGGATCAGGGGTAATTTCAGCTTGGCCTTCTTTAGGTCCAAAGTCGTAGTTGAGCATGGGGCCTGCTAAAGAGACAGCGCCAGTTTTTGCCAGTAAACCCAATTGGAAAACCGTGAAGTCACTATGGCCACATACCTGTAGGCCATTTTTAATCGCCTGAGCAATCTGCTGCCATTCGATATCGGGTAATAAGCGGTGCAAGCCATACCCACCTCGCATAGCTAATACGACATGATCTCCAGAAAGCTTTCCAATTTGATTGAGCTCAGATAGACGCTCTGCATCTTTTCCAGAGAAGCGCTGATGTCTTCGCTCTACGCAATCGGTATTTTGAACCTCGAAACCTTGCCGCTTAAACCATTCAATGGCAGCAAATGGACTTTGCGGATCTGGGTTTGCGCCTGAAGGAGCAATCACATGAATTTTTTTCAACGCCGCTCCTTAAAGAAATCCCTTAATACTTGACCGCACTCTGACTCTAAAATACCGCCATCGACAGTCGTCTGATGATTCAATTGATTGATCGAGAAAATATCTACGACACTACCGGC
>Ga0208618_1000487_pt1 | contig 18113 bp, 6 predicted proteins | sample CryBogCBE18Jul08_FD_184585 | JGI IMG/M metagenome (GOLD analysis project Ga0208618, IMG submission 184585) | Freshwater microbial communities from Crystal Bog, Wisconsin, USA - CBE18Jul08 (SPAdes) | ecosystem: Environmental > Aquatic > Freshwater > Lake | place: Crystal Bog, Wisconsin, USA...
GCTATAATCTCATTTCTACAACGGCGGACGTAGCTCAGTTGGTAGAGTCCCAGATTGTGATTCTGGTTGTCGCGGGTTCGAGCCCCGTCGTTCGCCCCAAAATTTGAAATAAAAAAGGCTCCCTCAAGAGCCTTTTTGCCAGCTAACTTTCAAACTACTTAATCGATTTTTTCAAGAAGTCTGCAGAGGCAGTAGCCTGATTTGAAAGTTTTACAGCTTCAGCTGCTGCAGTGGCGGCGCTGTATATTTTGGTCGGTGACGCTCCCGGATAAACCAATACAAGATCGACCCCGCAATCCAATACCATGACATGACGAAGGGATAGCCAAAGCAAAAACGCGCCATCCATTCAAGAACATTTGGATTAAAGATTGAATGGAAAATCGTCATGAATATTAATATGCCAGCAACTGTTATTTACACCTGAATTTGGTAGTTAGTGGCCAAATATCATTTTTGTTATTTACTCAGGCTATTTTAGTCGTTTGTTGCGTTTTATATAATGGCAGTAGTACTATGGGGTCTTTATGCGTCAGGTAGCAATATTTAGAGTGAGTATTCATGAATACACCATTTAAGACTGCAGTATTTGGTTAATTTAGTGTGAGGATTTATTAGCGCTATGAGAGATGAGGGTCCCAGCCTATATAGGCATGTCTCCTATTTTATTGAGATTGCCCTCGGTCTTGTATTAGTTCTCAATGGGATTTTGCTCCTCCTAAACTCCTCAGTTGTGTTTTCATTTAAGGAAAAGTTCCTCAACTTTTTGACCGCTGAAAATCTCTCCCATAAATCAGCACAGGAGTGGAGAATCTTTATTGAGTTTGCCCACGCATTTATTTCTACTCATATCTTCGTAATTGTTTTAATTTTCATGGGGATGGCGATTTTTTTTCGCTGGTTTACACACCAAGAGATCGCTCTAATTCCCTCTATCGCAGTAATTCGCGATGATATCCAAGCAGGCGGTTGTTTTTTTAAGATGATTCTCCCAATATGAAAAAACTCGACCTCCCCCCATTTTTTTGCTTGCCGTTCTTTCGGTAGTTACAGCGTATTGCATGCTGAAACCAACAACTAGTCAAAGCGCTCCCACATCTTCTATTTCAACAGTGCAAATCGGTAATCTGATTTGGGATCAAACCGAGATGACGATAGGCGATGTCAAAGGCTTTGCTGCAACTGGTTTTGTGAGTGCTGCTGAGCAAAAAGGTGGCGGGCTTTCTTATGAAGGTGGATTTATCCAAAAGCCGGGCTGGACATGGAGAACACCTTATGGTGTCCCTGCCAAAGATACTGAGCCAGCAGTCCATCTCAATCAAAAAGAAGCGGAGTCAGTTTGTCGTTATTACGGCAAGCGCTTGCCAACCGATGCTGAGTGGACGTCGGCTGCATTCTTAGAGCAGAGAGTAAATCCACCAGAGGGCTTTGTGATAGGAAAGCGTTACCCATTTCCTGGTGGCAGTACTCCTGAGGTTTCTCACTGTCTTAGAGGTTGTGGTGACTATAAAGGCCTGGCTCCAGCTGGTGCTCTGAATCGTGGAACCGGACATGTACTCGCAGGCAGTACCAAGCCTGGTGTAAATGGACTATATGACATGGGCGGCAATGTTTGGGAATGGACATCAACCGAACGCAATGGTGCTTACATTACGCGCGGTGCCTCATGGTGGTATGGCCCAGATCGCCAACAAGAATCTGATGTAGAGGCAAAGCCAGGTGATATTGCTGTGGTTTATATCGGATTTCGGTGTGTAGCTGATAGAGTGAAAGAATAGAAGGCATTCGTCATAGGGTAGATCCTTCGGTTTCTACCTAGATTATTTCAAGCAAAACAACCCTTAACCCGGCCAAAAAGCGATTAATTTCTTTGTCCTATAATGGTAATCCACGTTCGATCTAGAAAAATCCGAAATTATTAAAACTTTTAGATGCATCCTTCCAATTATATTTTTTATGATTGTGTGCTCCGTTTGGGCGCAGAGGACGGCCTCACCTGTAATTTCTATAGAAGCTGCTCAGGTCGGGTCTGTTGCCAATCAGGCTGATGCTGCAAGACTGACAAAATCATGGGCTGAGCGTACAAAGCAGGGTGTTGATAACATGGTGCAACAGGAATCTGGAGTTGTTAGAGAGATCCAGACTGGTGTTGATCGTTTAGCTAAATCCTGTGAAGTTGCTGGAGCGCTTAAAAAATCAAATACCCAGGTTGACTCAGGAAGTATTGCATCCTATGAGCGCACCCTAGAACAACGTTTGGCTTTAAGGCAAAAAAATCGAACTGATTTGTTGGCTGCTATTGACTCTTTAAACCAGAAGATCAGCAAAGATTCCTCCTCCAGCTCATGCGGTTTTTTGGGCTTGATGGCAAATGACCCAATTGCTTGTGAAGTGGAGAGATATAAAAAAGATATGGCGGGCGTGCTTCAAGAGGGCGTCAATCGCTTTTATGAAAACGTTTTTAAGAGATATGCCCTTTATAAAAATGTTGCCGTTCAAGCGCGGAGTTCCTGTGTTCAACCAGATTTCTTGGCAAAGCTTATTCAAGCGGATACTGAGCACTTGGTTCCCTACGAGGATAGAGCTTACGGCGTGTTTTCTCGTCTGATTGATTCTGTGGGTTCGGCTTTCTTAAACCAAACTAGTAATTAAATTCATTACCAAAAATAGAATCAGAATTGGCATGCGATGAAATACCATCTCACTCGCCGAAAAAATATTAGTTTTTTTATATTTATTGCGGTTGCGCTATTGGTGCTTATTGGCCTTTCAGCTTATATGGTGAGCCATTTAGTTCAGGCTCGTAAAAATGTTGAATTGCAAAAGAGCGCACTCGCTCTTGAGGGTGCCATCTACCATAATCAATTACTTATTCAAGCCCAGGTACTTTCCGATCCAGGTGCTTTAATTGGTTCAGAGGGTCGGTTTGGGATCTTGGCGTCAAATATTTTTAAAGAAAATCCGTCGATCGTAGCCCTAGAATTACGTGATGAAAAGGGAGGTCTTAGCGCCGAATTACTTAACCCTTCATACGGTAAACAAAATTTTGTTGCCAGATCAAGTTTGCCGCCATGGTTACTCCATCAATATATGGAGGCTACGAAGAGGAGGGCCCCCAGTTACTCTACGCCCTATAACTCAGGGCTACTTTCCCCGGTGAATGATCTCAATAACTCTGCGTATTTAATTGAGCAATACATTCCCTTGGGCGAAAAAGGTAGGATCCTGGTTGTAGTTCTATTGCCCCAAGCTTGGTTCATTGAGCCCAGTATTGCTCATGTGCTCGATAAGAGTAAGGCTCAGGCTTTTCAGATTCAAACCCAAAATGGCATTACGATTGCAAGTTCTGGCGATAGTTTGAGAAGTACATCCACTATTATTTTAAGCATACATGTTCCATTAGAGTTGCCTGGTATATCGCTATCGCTGTTGGCGGAAGAGCATGAGTCCTGGCGAGGTGAAATAGACAGCATCATCCCTTTCGTGGCGGGTCTCTGTGGATTTATTGTTGTATTACTAGCCCTATTCCTCAGGTCTCTTTATTTACAGTTTCGAGCAGAAACAAGACTGCGCAACCAAGAGGAGTTGATGCTTGATCAGGCAAGGCTGGCCTCTTTGGGTGAGATGACCAGCGTCCTTTCCCACGAATTAAATCAGCCGATTGCGGCGATTGAGGCTTACGCAAGTGCAGCTAAAAATTTGCTTGAGGAAAATGCGTATGTTTCTAGTGCTGGCGATAGCTCGAACCAAATGCTTAAAGCATTGAATATGGTCACAGAGCAAGCACATAGGGCGGCAGAAATTATCAAAAGTATCCGCAACCTTTTTTCATCTAAATCCAGTAGTTATGAGGATGTATTGGTCTCTGAGCTCCTAGATAGTTTGCTACCTCTTATCGGGGTTCAAGCTGAACGTTTCCAAAGTAAATTTACCGTGGTCTATGAGAAAGATTATTTAATTCGTGTTAATCGATTGTTATGCGAGCAGGTCTTTTTGAATCTTGCTAGAAATGCTTTTCAGGCAATGACTAATGTCCCTCCTGCTAAGCGCTCCCTAAAAATATTGGTAAGCGATGCAAAAAAACATTTTTGTAAAATTGCTTTTATTGATAGTGGTGAAGGGGTTTCTGAGGAAATAGCGAATAATTTATTTAAGCCATTTTTTAGCAGCAAGGCAGATGGGATGGGCTTAGGGCTGAGTTTAAGTCGCACTTTGGTTGAGCGCTTTGGTGGGGAGTTGAGCTGGAAAAATATGCCCTCGCGTGGGGCAGAATTCGCGATACTTCTTCCGGTCCAAAAATAGTGCATTCAATTTTAGTGTTGTATTCTTTCCTCTGTGGCATAGTCTCCTTAAGGGTTAACTTATGAGTTCAAATTCAAATATCCCGAAAATTATTATTGTTGATGATGACGATGACTTGGCCTCTGGGTTAGAGTTTTTATTAACAACTAAAAAATGGTCCTCTGAAAGATTTAGTAGTGGAGAGAGCTTCATTTCTTCGGTTGAAAAAGATCCTACTTTATTAAAAAATCCTGGCGTCATTCTGCTTGATGTCAGAATGTTAGGCATATCAGGTTTTGATGTCTTTTATTGGATTCAGAGTAATCATCCACAATCTTGTAAGCCTATTATTTTTTTGACTGGGCACGGCGAGTTGCCGCAAGCTGTGCAAATGATGAAAAGGGGTGCTTTCGACTTTATTCAAAAACCCTTTGATAGCTCAAGCTTGCTAAGTCAAATCGACTCAGCAGTAAAAGAGTCTCGACACCTATTTTCTTCACTTGAAAATTTGCACCACTCTCAAGAACTACTCCAGTCCCTCACTGAAAAAGAGCAGCTGGTGATGCGGGAAATTTACAAGGGTGAATCAAATCGTGAAATTGCTGATTTATTAGGCAATAGCGTCAGAACAGTCGAGTTACACCGAGCTAGTATTTTCGATAAATTAAAGGTTAAAAACGCTATTGAATTAGCTCGTTTTCTAGAAAAGCTTGATTCAAATTTTGTTATAAAACAATAGTTTAGGTTCTAATTTGCTTAAATTTTAAGCATATTCACCACTTTTCTTAGTCACAATCCCGCCATTTCCTATTAATAATTAGTAGTAAACCCGCCAAAATTTCGGTTAATACGTAGTAAAATTACGTCACTTACCTAGTGTGCGAAAAAAGGGTCCTATGGACCCCTTTCTATGCCCATTAAAGGTGATACGTGGTTTTGGAACTGGGTTGATGGCAGAAAAAAATAAAGACAATTTAGCCAAGCCGAAAACGCTGTCAGCGCAAGCGCAGGCTCGCGAGTCAAAACTCGTCAAAGCGCTACAACGCTTCCCCGCGCCAGTACTATTTTTTGCCCTTATTGGCCTTATTCAATCTCAAGAGGTTGAGGCAGCGCAAAAAAAAGCGACAAAAAAATCTCCGAAAAAAAGATCTAGTCCGAAACAGTCTGTCGCTGATCAGCATCCAATTAGCGACAAAACTCTTGACGCTGGAAAAATAGATCAGCCTGAAGAATCTGTCGCGGCAACAGCAGATTCTGGAGTCAATTCACAGAAGCAATTGCCTCAAGAAGCAATTGCTAAGAACATCAATCCTAATGTGAGCGATGTTTTTGCTTCATCATCCGTTAAAGAGCCTGCCGGTGAGCAAATCGTATTTCCATCTTTAGCTGGGGGCGCTGCAGCCATTGATAAGCTTTTGCAAAATGAAACTAGCTGGTTATCCGCAGCCTTGGCCCAATCAGCTAAATCAGTTCCCGGGATCGATATACCGGCAAATCTTGATTTACAAGCACCATTTGCCAATCTCATGTTGGCAGAGAATGCTGCCCTTAACAAAACTATTGCTAAGCTAGCTCAGTCCTCTGGATTGATAGAGGAGCCTCTTTCGCCCGCACAGGGTTTGGCGGTGATTAATCAACTGCTTGCGACTGAGCAGGGCAAGATTGATTTGGCCAATACCTTAGCGAAGTCGATGATGGCTGGAACGCAAATTCCAAGCTCCATCGAGACGACGCCGCAGATATTCAAAGAGCTATCTGCAAAGCAATCCTCTGATGTATTGCTCGCCAATGCAGAGGCGATGAATAAAACTATTGCCACTTCTGGCGTTATACAAACACCCGGAAGCCTAGATGGTGCAAAAGTAGCAATAGGTAATCTCTTTGATACTCAGTCGGGCAATTCAGTTGGCATTACTCAGGTGGCATCGGGTGGGGCGCCGCTGGAGGTTCCTGGGACACTGACGGTTGAAGTAAATGGTGCCCCTGGTTTTGGATCCGATATTAATCTAACGCAAGTTGGGCTTACCGCTCTTGGTGTTGCTTTGGCTGCGCTTGGTTTTGGCGGCGGCGGAGGTGGCGGCAGCAGTGCAGTTGCAGTAGCCTCCACTGGAGGTGGAGGAGCTGGTGGTGGAGGATCTGGTGGTGGCGCTGGTGGTGGAGGATCTGGTGGTGGCGCTGGTGGTGGAGGAGTAAGTGGTGGTGATGCTGGAGGTGGAGGATCTGGTGGTGGCGCTGGTGGTGGAGGCGGTGGAAACATAGATGTTTTCATGGGAACAGCTATTGATGGGTACGTTAGTGGTGCAACTGTTTTCTATGATGCAAACGCAAACGGTATCTTGGATGATGCTGAGGTAGCTTCTGCTGCGGTAACACGTGCTGACGGCTCGTATACGCTTGGTACATTCACTCCAACTACAAATGGTAAGGTCGTCATTCTCGCTGGTGGTGTAGACACAAGCACGGGTAATGCCGTTGGCTCCTTAAGTGCTATCTTGGGAGCGGCTGGGCAGGTCACAGTTAGCTCTCCAATAACTATGATTTTGTCTGTAACGCCCCAAATCAATCAACAAGACTTGATTGGCCAACTCGGCTTAAATGGTGTAACTGACTTAATGACATACGACGCAGTGGCAAAGATGACTACTGCTGGTGAAAATCACCTGCTAGCTCAAAAAGTATTCACTATTCAGCAAGAAATTTATACGGTAATACAAGTTGCAACCATTATTACTGGCAAATCTGCTGGAAATTCCGCTCTAAATGCCGCGGTAAAAGCAGTAGGGCAGGCAATATTAAATTTGCAATCTTCAGGCCAGGATTTTGATGTAGATTCTTTGACTAATGCAGCAATTTCATCCATTGCAAAATCCTCGGGATATAGCGATGCTTTTGCAAGCAATATTGCAGATATCGTTCAAGCGACCAATGGCAAGATTGCCCAAAGTTATGCACATTATGCAGATTCATTAGCAAATCCTACTGATCCTGCCGCCATTTCGGCACTTGCTAATGCTAAAGCTGCTGCCGCTGTATCGCAAGATACCTTACTGGGCGTTGTTCTTAAGGCAATTACTGCAGGATCATTTAGTGTTGATGATGCCCAAAACTATGTTCTAAATTTAGATCAAAGTATTTCTGAAAAGGCAGATGTTTTTAACACCATTCTGACTGCTTCTGCAAACCCTGGAATCGTTAGTCTCTCTGAACTCGGTAATCCCGCCTTCCTGATTGCTAATGCCTCTAGCGATGCCAATAAAAATATAACCAAAGATATAGTTGATCTTGGTAGTGATGTCAGTCAGCTAACTTTGAGTCAGCTTTTGGGTTTGCATGTTCAGCATGTTCGCTTGCTAGGCTCAAATACTGCGGTAGAGCTATCGCTTGGTGCCCTGGATAATGGATCTTCGTTGACTGGTCTGACCATGTACTCAGGCGGCGCTATAGATGATGGATTCTTCGCTGCTAACTACTCCATTACCCTTAAGGTGACCAATGATCAGCTAGCATCCATTGTTAGTAATGCAGTTCGTCTTCAGGCTGCTGGCATTGACATTATTAAGCCGGTTAGCGGAACTCTTACCATAGGTTTATCAGATGCCTTGACTTTAATTCATGATGGTTTGCGGTTTGCGAGCGGATTGGTGCGCCTTTCTGTCACAGATGCACAAAGTGCATCCATGAGTTTTGATGATGTTTATTCTCTAATGGGTGCTGGTCTAAGTCTGCCAGATGGATCTCACATTACCGTGAGCATTTCAAAAAATGATGTAAGAGCAACATTTAGCAACTTATTGGATCTTGCTTCAAAAGGGGTGAGTTTTACTGGAGGGCAGGTAGCCCTGACTAGCCCTGATGTAGTTGGAAGCGTGGATTCAGTCCAATCCAAATTGATTACCGCGGCTGCTCAAGGGATTGTATTTGATACCAGCGCAATTTCCCAATGGAAGTTGGGCACTGATTCAAGTGGGAATCTTCTTGGGGCTCCTAGCTTAACCTTAGCTCAAGCCATAAGTTTAAAAAATGCAGGCATTTTATTTAATGGTGCCAAGGTAACCGTAGACAGTGGCTCCCTAACTTCTCTGAAAACGAATGCCTACGATTTGCTAAATAATGGCGTTACTAGCTTTGATTTGGGTGGAAATTCAATTTCTGTTGCTGATGCGCGAGTCATTGTTCAAGCTGAGCAAGCTTTAGGAATTCATGGTGCAATTTTTGCTAATGGCATCCTATCGAATGTGTCATCAGAGACTTTAGTATCTCTGAGCAACCTATCAAATGCAGGCCTAGCATTGCCAAGCAGCTTTACGCCATCGGTAAGCCAAGTTGTTGCGTTTGTAAATGGTGGGGGTAGTTTTTCTGGTGGCTTGAATTTGAACGTCACATCATCTGATCATTTAACAGTAGTTAACGCGCAAAAACTCATTGCTGCAGGCATTACATTCGGTTCTGGATCGGTTGTTTTTGTTGACGCTAGCTCTGGTTCAGAGGCAGGAGATGCGTCCCAGTTTCTGAATTTAGCAAACCATGGATTAGCACTAAATTTTTCAAGTGATAGCGTCAAGACCATTATCGGTAGTTCAGCTACACCCGTCTATCTGAACTTAACCGATGCAAATATACTCATATCAAGCGGTGTAACTCTTACTCAAGTAACTCTGGTAGCAACAAGTGCAACCCAAATGAACTCGATAGTTGCAAACGCAAGTTATTGGGGGGCGGGTGGAAGTAGTGCTAAAGCACTCACTATTGCTATTACCGGTTCTGTTAACCCTAGCTTCAGCGATGTTCAGACCTTGATAAACAACAATCTGAATATTGATCGTGTAAATATTATTTCAGGTGGGTATCAACTTTCTTCTACTAATATTTCTGTTGTTGCAACCAGTGATGCCGATCTGGCGAGTGTAGACCCTTTGATTTTTAAAGCGCACGGTGTAGATGTGCTGGATATCTTGGGTCTGAATCTTTCTGTATCAAAGGCTCTCAGTTTTATTGCTAGTGGAAGTATTGCCAAAGTTCAATTAGCGGATGCTGTCTTGCATATTACGAGTGCAACTGAGTTTGCAACTGCTGCTAGTAATGCTTACGGATTATTTGCCTCCGGTATTCGCTCGATTCAAGTCGATTCAGGAGTTCAGGTGAGCGCCGGTATTGCAAATAAGTTCATAGATGCTCGGACTGCATATGAGGCTGCTTTACCTGGCACTCAATTCACAAGCAATATTTTATTTTCTGGCGGGCAAATTTCAGGGGCTAGCGATGTCCTTGACAATGGTGCTGGTAGCGTTGGTACCGTGCTTGCTAATTTAAATGCAGCTGGCATGACATTAGCAAGCTCTTATCAGCCAACAAAGACCCAAATTCTAGAGTATTTAAATGCCAGTTCTCAGAATACATTTACCAACAATCTAACGCTTACTCTAACAGCGGGTGATAGTTTGTCGGTCAGTGATGCAAGTTTAATGGCATCTCGAGGGGTATCTTTTGCAACTGGCACCCCGATTAGTTTTGCTTCGTATGCCTCCACTAGTGAAAGTGCAGATAAAGCTTTATTTATCTCGCTATTAAACAAGGGATTTGCGCTAGTTGACCTCGGTGGCGATGTAGGTACCCTACGCAATGTATCTGTATCCGGATCAGAGGCGACGGCATTAATTGCAGCGGGTATCAAATTTAGTGGCGCAAGTTTGACCATATCGAATGTTAGCGACGTAAGCAACGCTGTAATTAATGCCAGCAGTTATTATGTTAATGGCATTAACAATATTGACTTGTCTGCGAGTTCTGCGCTACCAACATTCAGTCAAGCGGCTTCTCTTGTCAACGCTGGCTTCATCTTTAGTTCGCCGATAGTCATTACGGCCACAACCAGCGCTCAGTTGGCTTCAATTTCACCAACGGTTTTAAAGGCTCACGGCATTTCCCAGATCAATGCTGATGGACTTTTAATTAACTTTGCCACTGCACAGCAATATCTCGGAACTGGTGTGACTTTAAATAATGCGACATTAACAATTGGTACTCTTGCCGATTTCTCTTTAGCATCGAGTACTGCTGCCGCTTTATCCACCGCTGGCATTCATAAGATAAACCTGGCAAATAATTTACAGCTTGATTTGACTCAGGCACACCAACTGAGTGCTAATGGCTTTAGTTTTTCGGGAAATGGCGGAATCGCAAGTAGTGTAGGTGTTAGCTTAGAACAGTTGCCAATATGGATTCAGGATCTCAATAATGCTGGTTTGGGGTTGTCAACTAGTTTCACGCCATCCGTTGATTTACGTGATCGTCTGCCGGGTAATGAGTTAGCTGATGCCAATCTGTACCTTAACTATCTAAATTCTGGTTTTTCATTAAATTTTGGCTCAGTAGGTGCTGGCGATCTGAACAATGCTGCGAAGACACTTAGCAATCTTTTTTTAGCGCAAACTGATGTCAGTACTTTGATTGCCGGCGGTGTTAGTTTTAGCGCCTCTGGGGTGCTGGTTACTAACGCAAATCAGTTATTAAGTGCTGTCAGTGCGCTGTCGGGTGATATGGCTGCTGGGATTGATCGTATTGGGGTGCTCGGCCCTCTCATGCCCTCTCTTGATCAAGCAATTCGTATTGCAAATGCAGGCTTACATCTTTATCGTGTGGTTTTGAGTGGGGGTGCATATCAAATTGATGGCGATTCCACGCATCAGACTTTCTCTGTCAGAGTAACAAGTAGCTCGGATTTGTCAACAGTTCTATCCAATGCGGTTCCATTAAAAACAGTAGGTATCACGAGCATTATCTTGAGTGGTCAGACCATAACTTATGGTGATGCAAGTACTTTACTGTCTCTTGGATTTACTTTTAATGGCGGGACTTTATCCAATATACCAAGCGGCGTTAACAATTTCATTGCTTTAACGCCCTTTACGTCAAGTGGATTGTCATTGCCAGATACTGTTAGTGCAGTAGGTAGTACGTTAAGTATTAATGTTGCCAGTAATGGCTACCATGGTAGTCTATATGGCGCGCGAGTAGATGTAGCGGACAATAATTTAACAGTCTCCCAGGCTCTAGACTTTATAGCGCGGGGTTTAAACCAGGGCCTTTCCGGCGGACAAATTGGTTTTACTAATAGTGGAACTCATGCGATTGCATTAACGGTGGCCAATGATTCAAGCATTTCGGTCAGTCAAATACAAGCTCTGGCTAGTGCCGGTGTGGCTTCGTTAACTGGAACCACTACCGTTGCAAATGCTTACACCTTTACTCAGATTGGTTCGATTGATTTAAGCCACTTAACTATTACCGGCACAGCAACGGTTGATCAGGCAAAGGCACTGGCTACTGCAAATGTGTCTTTGGCTGGAGTTGCGGTAGATTTAGCAAATGGATCTATCTCGTTCGCAGATGCAAAAGTCATTATTGCGGATGGGGCTAGCTCATTCATAAATGGCTCAATATCTCTCACTGGTTCGGATCGAGCGCCTAACATAGATGACATTTCTTCATTGAAATCGCACGGCCTGACAAGTATCTCATTTACAGCTGGTCAAATTCCGAATAGTTATGAGTTAAATCTCTTTGCACAAGGAGGTTTCTCAGTCGTTGGAAATCTCAATACCGTTCAATATCTCGCTTTATTGAGTTCCGATCGAACATCAGGCCTTAATTTATCAGCAGTCAATCTAGTTGGCGATGCAAACTCCCAAATTACTATTGCTGATGCCGAAACTTTGCTGGGTAAGTTCTCCACCTACACCGGTACAACCCTTTCCTTATCTAAGGTTCAGGTGCTCGTTCCTGACGCTGGAATTTCTGTTCAGGATGCCCTGACCTTGACTTCGGGCACTTTCATAGGATCTAGCTTTGGTGGAACGCAAACTGGATTTATTAATCTGGCAGGTAAACCAGTGCAGTTGTCTGCGGATGGTACGGTCATTACTGCAGCCATTGCTATTCAGCTAAAGGCTGCTGGCTTTACTACAGTCTATGGCCCGAGTTTAAATCTCTCGGAAGCGGAGAATTTTGCAGAGCAGGGTTTTGCTTTTGATGCAGCTCAGGTCAGTATTCCATCCGATCAGCAATTGACATTGGCTAAGTACTTATTAATTAGTCCATATGAAGATTTAAATGCTACCGGTCTACAAATTGACTTGGATAATGAGCCTGTTAATTTAGATAAAGTTCTGACTCTAGCGCATAAGAATGCAAGTTTTTATCACCAAGGTTCAATCACATTAAGTAGTGCGAGTGTGCTTGGCGATTCTGATCTCAGTTTATTAATTGACAAAGGGTTCACGACCTTTTCTCTAGCGGATAGTCTTACCGCGTTAGATGGTGGTTTAGGCGCAAAAATTACTGCAATTAATTTGACCCGAATAGCCAACGGCCTGCCACCCCTACAGTTCTCTGGCACGCTCACAATGGCACAAATGAATGCCTTGTATGGTAAAGGCTTCGGATTTTCTGGGGCCGTGATTGCGAGTGGGGAGGTGGACACAGCCAATGATGTATTGGGGCGTTTAAGCTCTATCCCTGGCCTTGATATCAGTAGGTTAACAGTAGATGCTAGTGCAGTAACGTCAACCGTTTTACATACGTTAGTTTCAAATCACTTTCACTTAATTAATGCAAGTGTCACTGGCCCTATTTCATTAACCGATGTAAAAGCATACATAGCATCTGGCGTTACTTTTGTCGGCGCATCAGTTATTAATAATCCAAGTGAACATTTGTCCATTGCTGATGCAGTCTTATTGAGTAGTGCAAGCGGCCTCAGTCTTACAGGTTTATTGATAGCCCCCAATCCTTCGGAGGCTGTAACTGTAGCGCAGGCAATTAGTTTTGCTAATAGTGGTATGAGCTTTAGCGCAGCTACCAGTCTATTAACAGGCAGTAATGCTAGCGTCAGCCAAGCGATAACCCTAGATGGAATTGCAAATTTAAATCTAACAAATCTTCGGATTAATTCTGGCAGCATTACATCTAGTCAAGCACTTCACTTTAATTCATTAGGGGTACATTTTTCTGGGCTCTCGGTCTCTTCGGGTACTACTAGTGTTGCAAATGCTTTGGTATTGTCTGCGATATCAGGGTTAAATATCTCCCGTTTAACTGTGACGGATTTAAGTATTTCTGTTGCCAATGCATTAACTTTAAATAGTAGCGGAATCAACTTAACCGGCGTAGCTGTCAATGGAGTGGTTGGCGCATCTGATGCAACTACCTTATGCACTATTTCCGGATTGGATTTGAGTCATGTTCAAGTTGGCGCCAGCGATAATGCGCAAACGCTCACTGTTTCGCAAGCTCTAGCTTTCCATGCTCGAGGTATGAGCTTTGTTAATACAAGTTTGGCTAATACTACCCCTACACAAGTTGCCAGTGTTGCTGATGCAATGAGTTTGGCAAGTATCACTGGTTTTGATATCAATCATTATTTAACGGTTACTGGTGCAACCTTAACTGTTAATCAAGCGCTAACTTTACATAGTGCAAATGTTGATTTCTCGGGTAAATATATTGCTACAGGGCAGACAGCAAGCGCCACTGACGCTGATGCCATCTCCCAAATATCTGGAATTTCTCTTACAGGATTGCAGGTTACCACTGATCCTACGGTAAGCCAGGCGCTTCATATCGCAGCGGCTGGTGGGAATTTGTCTGGACGCTCTTTGCTCGCAAACCCTGGCTCTGGGGTTTCTGCCAGTGATGCGGATACTTTGTTGCATATCTCAGGGTTAGATATTCATCAGTTAGTTGTTGGTGCAAACGAACATCTGACGGTGGCTCAAGCATTAGCTTTGAATGTAGCGCATGTCACTTTGACAACACAATTTGTCGCAGGTATTGCTACACCTGATCAAGCGACTATTATTCATGGCATGGGCAGTGGCCTTGATTTGACAGGCTTGGAGGTAAATTATTTCCCAGTAGCATTTGCTGCAAATCCCAATGCTGATGCCAACCCTACTGCGGGTATTGATGAAAATAGCCCCGTTGGGACTCTGGTGCATATCACCGCTAATGCAGTTGATAAGGACGCCTTTACGGTTGGTGAGAGACCCTCGCCTCATGATGTCACATATAGCTTGGTCAATGCTAGTGGCGGCACTTATACAGCTGGGATCTTTCAAATTGATCCCATAACAGGCGTTGTCACATTGGCTTCCGCCGTACTGAACTATGAAGCAGTTTCAAGTTACAACATTTATGTAAAAGCTACATCAAAAGACGGTACTTCAGCGATTCAGGCGTATGTTGTTCATGTTAATGACGTTAATGAATTTGCTGTAAGTTCCGCAACTGACATCAACCCCCTTAACAACTATATTTTAGGTAGTGCTTCAGTAGGCACTTCTGTAGGAATTACCGCACATGCTGTTGATGCAGACGGTACGCATAATACCGTGACCTATTCACTAGTAGGCAGTTCCGATGGAAGTGGCTTGCCCACTGGTGAGTTTGCAATTGACCCTAATACTGGCGTCATTACTGTGGCATCAGCAATTGATCGTAGCGCTGGTTCAGATCGAACCATTTATGTTAAATCCCTATCTGCAGATGGTTCTAGTACTATTACCCCATTTAGCTTGCATGTTGAAATTCAGGCGCCAACGGTAGCGATAATTTCAGAAGTATCTAATGGCTTGCACTATAACTATGCCAAAGCAGGCGATACCATTTCTGTAAATTTTTCAAGCACAGGAATTAGCAATTCTGTCGTAATTGGAAGTCATACCATTTCAAATGCCAACATTGTTGATCATGGCGACGGTACATTTACCGCAAGCTACATCGTTGGCTCTGGAGATAATGGAACAAGTACAGGTTTGTCAATTACAGCCACTGATTCTCTTGGGAACACTAAAACGGTTACATCAGCTGGAGTGGTAACGATTGATACGGTCAATCCAACTATAGATGCTAGTGCCTCAATAGCGCTGTTTGATAATTCTGGGGCAAGCCAAGCTGTCTATACAGCTAGCGCTACCGATTTGCATGGACCTCTGAGTTATGCCTTGAGTGGCAGCGATGCCGGAGCATTTACTGTCAATGCATCCACGGGTGTTATTACCTTGCTTGACAATCCATCCGTAGCTGTTAAACCCAATTACAACCTAAACGTTGTAGCGACTGATGCTGCCGGAAATAGCTCACAAGAAACCTTGTCCTTCCATGTTAACGTAGTTCCTTTAGTTAACTCCGTTACTACAAGTTCAACCTTAGTAAAGGAAGGTGACACCGTTACATTCACCGTGAATATGAGTGAAGTGGTCACTGTCGGCGGTGGTACGCCAACATTACTTTTAAGTAATGGTGCTACAGCAACTTATTCTGGTGGTAGTGGTAGTGGCGCCTTAACTTTTCATTATGTAGTGGGGTCTACGGCTGGCGCCGAAGATACCTCCGATTTAACAATCTCCAGCATTAGTTTAGGTGGGGCAGTTGTTCAGGATGCTGCTGGTGGTATCGCCCAATTTGCAGGAATTACTAAGCATCCTGCAAGCACTTTGACGGTTGATACGATTGCCCCAACTATTCTCTCGACAAGCGAGAGCACAGAACTTATTAAGGCAGGTGGTAGTGCTAACTTTGTCATTAATGCTAGTGAAAATGTGGTGGTGAGTGGCGGTACCCCGACTCTAGCTTTAAGTGATGGTGGAACTGCCACCTATGTCAGTGGTAGCGGAACTGACCACTTAACCTTTACCTACACCGCAGGATCAGGAGAAAACTCATCAGATGTAAACATTACATCTTTTAACTTAGGTAGCTCTAGTATTCATGATTTAGTTGGTCACTCTCTTGATCATAGTGCCGCTATTGGTAATCCGAGCGGAACTTTGCGGGTTGATACCTTGGCACCTACAGCGCCAACAATTGTTTTGGGTACCGGAATTTCTGACGGAGCAACTGCAGCTGAGGCTACACAAGTAAGTGGGGTCTTTACTGTGAGCGCGGAGAGTGGCTCTGCTATTAATGTTGTTCTAAATAATGGTGCGCATCGCATTACGAAGGTACTTACTGCCAATGGCAGCGCCCAAGCCCTTACTTTGACTGCGGCTGATTTAAGCGCCCTTACGGATGGAACCATTGCAGTCAGTGCTACCGCAACCGATGCTGCCGGAAATATCAGCAGTTCCGGAACATCTAGTTTTGTTTTGGATACTGTAGCCCCTATTGTTACTAGCAGTACTGTCAGTTCAAATGACGGTTACAACTCTGCGTATGCCAAGGTAGGCGACGTTATTTCTGTCAATATTCTTACTGATGGCTCTCAAAATACGGCGCCTTCAGTGATTATTGAAGGTCAAACTGCAAGCGTAACTGGCTCTGGTACAAATTTTGTAGCTAGCTATACATTGCAATCTTCAGATGCTATTTTGGCTAATCAAGGATTAGTGAAATATTCCATCACTACAACAGATGCCGCTGGTAACTCCCGTACTGTAGATCAAATAGGGGCAAATAATCTTGGCAATATTACGATTGATACCGTAGCTCCAACCGTGCGCTCTAGCAGTGTTACCTCTAGTAATGCTATTAGTAGTGTCGTTACGGTAGGTGATGTGATTACGCTTACTTTTACTGCTGACGGCACCGAAACCATTGCTCCGAGCGTCACAATTTTAGGTCATAGCCTCAGTAGTATCTTAAAACCGTCCTTAGGTGCACATACCTATCAAGCTAGCTATACGCTTACATCTGACGATGTTACAGGCGGAATCAATCAAGGCGCCATCTCTTACACAATACTGACTACAGATGCTGCCGGAAATACTAAAACCTATGACTCTACCAACAGTGGTCTAGCTGCAAATGTATCTGTAGATACGGTGGCCCCAACTGTCGGCATTGCTGTAACTGGCATCAGCAATGACACTGGTGTTGTTGGAGATCATTTAACTAGCAGTACTAGCTTCTCTTTGCAAGGTACGATCACAGGCATATTACCGGCTGCTGCTAAATTGCAAGTGAGTGTAGATGGTGGCGTACATTGGAGCGATGCTACGGTAACTGGAACAGGCTGGACTATCGCTTTAAGCCAAACCAATGGAGCCAAAACCTATCAAGTACGTGTCATTGACGGCTTAGGTAATGTGGACATTAACACTGCTAGTTACGCAGTAACTGTTGATACTGTTGCTCCTGTAGTCTCAATTACTTCAGAGGTATCCAATAATTCCGCTGCTACGCTAGCTAAAACAGGCGATACGATTACCACTGCTTTTACTAGCACCGATAATGTAGATAGTGTCACCATCGGGCGTCGCGCTGCAACGGTAGTGCATGGCGATGGTAATAATTACACTGCCAGCTATCACGTAGTTAGTGGCGATAATGGCGTGCCGATGAATGTGGTGGTGAATTCTAGCGATACCGCCGGAAATACTACTACTGCACTATTAGCTAGCGCCGTAACGGTTGATACCGTTGCCCCTATTGCTCCCATTTTGACGCTGGGTTCTGGTGTTAGTAATGGAGCTACCGCAGCAGAGGCAACTCAATTAAGTGGTGTTATTGTTGAAAATTCTGAAAATGCTTCCACTGTCACAACTATATTTACTAATGGTGAGCATTCAGTAACCAAGATATTTGTCGGAGCTGGATTCACTGCTGGAACTGCTAAAGCGATCACTCTAACAACAGCTGATTTGACTGCACTAGGTGATGGAACAATTACAGTCAGTTCTACCGCTACCGATGCAGCAGGCAATATCAGCGATGCTGGTACTACCAGCTTTGTCCTAGACACCATCGCACCTACCGTCTCGGTCACCTCCGAAACCTCTAGCAATAGCACCCATACCTTAGCTAAAGCGGGCGATACCATTACCGCTAGCTTTAGC
>Ga0208618_1000489_pt1 | contig 18088 bp, 20 predicted proteins | sample CryBogCBE18Jul08_FD_184585 | JGI IMG/M metagenome (GOLD analysis project Ga0208618, IMG submission 184585) | Freshwater microbial communities from Crystal Bog, Wisconsin, USA - CBE18Jul08 (SPAdes) | ecosystem: Environmental > Aquatic > Freshwater > Lake | place: Crystal Bog, Wisconsin, USA...
AGACAATAAAAAAGCGCCCGAAGGCGCATTTTTAATTGAGTTTTGGCGGAGTGGACGGGACTCGAACCCGCGACCCCCGGCGTGACAGGCCGGTATTCTAACCAACTGAACTACCACTCCACGTGGTTGCAAATTTTAACGCGCTTAGAGCTCTCGCTTTAAACGCACAAGTTTTGCAAAACTTGGCGACCCTACGGGGATTCGAACCCCGGTACTCACCGTGAAAGGGTGATGTCCTAGGCCTCTAGACGATAGGGTCAAACCTGGACCGATGCTTTTTCTTTTGGTGGAGGTAAGCGGGATCGAACCGCTGACCTCTTGCATGCCATGCAAGCGCTCTCCCAGCTGAGCTATACCCCCAAAAGGCATCAAGAGATCAATTATAACCTGAAATTCACACCTTGGACAAGCGTTCTAAAACAACTTTTTTATCAAAGAGGGCCATCACTTGATCCAAGGAGGGAGTCTGAGCTGTTCCCAACAACAAAACCCTCACAGGCATGGCGAGTTGTGGCATTTTGAGACCTTGCTCGGTGAGCACCTCTTTCAAGGCTGCAGCAATGTGAGCTACATCCCAATCGATCGATTGAAGCTTTGCAGACAAGCTCCTGAGACTTGGAATCGACAACTCATTGACATGCTTGGAATACTCAAGTGGGTCGGCCTGAACGGGATCATAAAAGCGATCTATCCATTGGGCCAAGTCAACCAATGTGTCACAGCGGTCTTTGAACAATTGTGCCAAAGCCACCACCTTTGAGGGTTCAAGCGCTGAAGCATTTTTCAAAAAGGGAACGACCACTTTGGCCAACTCTTCAGCAGGTAATCGCTTCATGTGCTGAGCGTTGACCCACTTCAACTTGGCTTCATCAAACTGAGCTGCACTCCTGCCCAGGTGATCGAGATCAAACCATGACAAAAATTGCTCTGTTGTAAAAATCTCATCGTCCCCATGGCTCCAGCCCAAACGACTCAAATAATTGATCATTGCCTCGGGCAAATAGCCCTCCTGGGCGTAAGCAGTGACCGCCTTGGCACCGTTTCGCTTGCTGAGCTTCTCTCCTTGCTCATTGAGCACCGTTGGCAAATGCGCGTACACAGGGTGTTCATGCCCCAAGGCTTTGAAGATGTTGATTTGACGAGGGGTGTTGTTGACGTGATCGTCGCCGCGAATCACGTGCGTGATGTTCATGTCAATGTCGTCCACGACCACACAAAAGTTGTAGGTCGGCGTGCCATCGGGTCTTGCAATGACCAAATCATCGAGCTCAGCATTTGAGATTTCAATCAAACCCTTGACCCGGTCTTGCCAGGCCACCACACCCTCTTTTGGATTTTTGAACCTGAGCACAGGCTTCACGCCCTCTGGCACTGCAGGCAGTGTCTTGCCCTCCTCTGGGCGCCAAGTGCCGTCATAACGTGGTTTTTCCTTGGCCTGCATTTGACGCTCGCGAAGGGCGTCAAGCTCCTCAACACTCATGTAGCACGGATAAACGGCCCCAGCCTCTACCAATTGACTCAACACTTGTTTGTAGCGATCAATGCGCTGCATTTGGTAAAAAGGACCTTCATCAGGAGTCAATCCCAACCACTTCATGCCCTCCAAAATCACATCAACGGAAGCTTGCGTTGATCGATCCAAATCGGTGTCCTCAATGCGAAGGATGAATTGCCCTTGATTGGCCCTCGCAAACGCCCAAGGGTACAACGCAGAGCGAATGTTCCCCAAGTGAATGAAGCCCGTGGGGGAAGGTGCAAATCGTGTTCTTACCGTACTCATAAAGTTCTTATCCTGTTGTGCAGCTGCTTGGATTTACAAAGAATCAAGTCCAAGCGACAAGTCAGCCTTCAAGTCATCCAAATGCTCTAGTCCAACTGCCACACGAATCAAATGCTGCTGAATACCCGCCTTCAAGCGTTGCTCCTCGGTGAGTCTGCCATGAGAGGTGCTTGCAGGTTGGGTGATGATGGTCTTCACATCCCCTAAGTTCGCAGTCACAGACATCAACTGCGTGTGATCGATCAACTGAAATGCGTTTTTGCGGCCTTCCTCAGGGGTTTGACCCAACACGTCAAAGGAGAGAACGGCACCACCCAGTCCACTTTGCTGAGACATGGCCAAAGCGTGTTGAGGATGGCTCGCCAATCCGGGATAGTAAACCCGTGCAACCTTTGGATGAGCCTCCAACCAGGTGGCCAAAGCCAATGCTTGCTCTGACTGCGCTTTCATTCGAAGCCCCAAGGTCTCCAATCCCTTTAACACGACCCAAGCATTGAAGGCAGAGAGGGTCATGCCAGCACTTCTCATGACGGGAATGAACTTCTCACGCACCATGGCCTCCGTGGCACACAAGGCACCCGCGACCACGCGCCCTTGACCGTCTAAATATTTGGTCCCAGAATGAACGACGATGTCTGCGCCAAGTGCAATGGGTTTTTGAAGCGCAGGAGTGCAAAAGCAATTGTCCACCGCCAAATAAGCACCAGCATTGTGGGCAATTTCAGCCAAGACTTTGATGTCGCAAACTTCGGTCAGAGGGTTCGTTGGGGTTTCGGCAAAAAGCAACTTCGTGCTACCCCTGATGGCGTCCCTCCACTCTTGTGGATCGGTTTGGGAGACGAAGGTGGACTCAACTCCAAATTTCCCAAATTCAGAAGCAATCAGCTTGATGGTGGATCCAAACACGGAGCGAGAACACACAACGTGATCTCCGCTCTTTAAGAGTCCCATGCACAACAGCAAAACCGCAGCCATTCCACTGGCAGTTCCAATACAGGCCTCTGCTCCCTCCATGGCAGCCAGGCGCATCTCCATGCTGGCCACTGTGGGGTTGGTGAAGCGAGAATAAATGAAGCCATCCTCGAGTCCAGAAAAACGCCTGGCCGCGGTCTCACAATCGGGTTGTGTGAAGCTAGAGGTGAGGTACAAGGACTCAGAGTTTTCACCGTACTGAGATTTATCAACCGCTGACCTCACGGCCAATGTATCCAAATGCAACCCCTTGGGCAGTGGTTTTTGAGTCATTTTTCGAACCTCACTCGTCATTGAAGTTGGGAAGGGATAAGCGCGAGTTGTCGGCTGATTTAGATTGCTCAACTCGTCCTTGGCTCATGCGCTCAATGTCGGCTTCGTTCAAATCGCCTGTCACATAAACACCATCGAAACAAGAGGCATCAAAGCCTGTGATGTTAGGGTAAGAGACGCCCTTGGCTTGAAGCACCGCACGCTTCATCGCATCGACATCTTGGTAAATCAAAGCATCGCAACCGATGATTGCTCTGACCTCTTCAATGCTTTTGCCATGAGCCACCAACTCTTCGTTCGTGGGCATGTCAATGCCGTACACATTGGGAAATCGAACGGGAGGAGCTGCCGAAGCCAAGTAGACTTTTTTTGCACCCGCGTCTCGGGCCATCATCACAATTTCTCGAGAGGTAGTGCCCCGCACAATGGAGTCATCGACCAAGAGGACATTTCTGCCTTGGAATTCACTTTTGATGACGCTGAGCTTTTGGCGAACCGACTTCTTTCGAACCCCTTGGCCAGGCATGATGAAAGTGCGCCCAACATAGCGGTTTTTCACAAAACCCTCTCTGTAGGGCTTGCCGATCAAGTGCGCCAGTTGAGTGGCGCTGGGTCTACTGGATTCAGGAATGGGGATCACGACGTCAATATCGCTGGGTGGCACTTGCGAGACCAGCCTCTTGGCAAGCGTCTCACCCAAATTCAAACGAGCTTGGTAAACCGAAATACCGTCTAATGTCGAATCAGGACGTGCGAGATAGACAAATTCAAAGATACATGGGTTCAAAACCGCTTGGTCACTGCACAACTGCGAGTGAACAGTTCCCTTCAAATCAATGAACAAAGCTTCTCCAGGCGCCACATCGCGCACCATCGGGTGACCTGTACCTTCTAGGGCAACGGATTCGCTTGCCACCATGATGGCCCCCTCTTCGCTCACGCCATAACACAATGGACGTATGCCGTGAGGGTCCCTGAAAGCCAAAATACCATGACCCGCAATCATGGCCACCACAGAGTAAGAGCCTTTCACCCTTTGGTGCACGCCTCTCACAGCGGCAAACACGTCTTGAGGACCGAGTGGCAAACCGCGCGTTGTTTTTTCAAGCTCATGAGCCAACACATTCAAGAGCACCTCAGAATCGCTCTCTGTGTTGATGTGACGGTGGTCAGTTGAGAAGAGTTCAGCCTTCAATGCTTTGGCGTTCGTCAAATTGCCGTTGTGAACCAAAACCAGTCCAAATGGCGCGTTCACGTAAAAGGGCTGCGCTTCCTCTTCACTGTAAGCATTGCCTGCTGTGGGGTAGCGAACCTGTCCAAGTCCAGCGTTACCCGGTAGCGCTCTCATGTTTCGGGTTCTAAAGACGTCCCTCACCATGCCTTTGGCTTTGTGCATGAAAAACTTTTGGTCCAACTGAGTGACAATGCCAGCCGCGTCTTGCCCGCGGTGCTGGAGCAGTAAAAGTGCGTCATAGATCAATTGATTGACCGGTGCGTTTGAGATCACGCCAACAATTCCACACATATTAAGTCACATACTTTCCTAAATCGATGGGGGTCATGAGTTTGACAACCCCAAACGCTTGCTCTAATTCTTTGGCTGCCCAAGATTGCTGCCAAAAATCCATTTCCTCAAGAGGCGTTGAAGTCACCACCAAGGTCACCAAAAACAGCAACAATCCGGTCTTCAACAAACCAAAAACACTTCCCAACAATCGATCTGCCCAACCAAGCCCAACAGCGCTCACCATTTGGCGCAGAATCCGGGCCAAAATGCTCATGAGCACAGAGATCAAAACAAAAATCAGCACAAAGCCAATCAAATTTCTCAAGCCCTCGCTCGACCCTGACAGGGGCAACGCAGCCCCAAGGTCGCTTGCGTAAAGAGCGGCAAAAACCAAGCCCAACATCCAAGCCATCAAGGACAAGACTTCTTTGATGAAACCCATCCAAAACCCTTTGGCAAAACTCCACACAATCAAAGCAATGACAACCCAGTCAAAGACCGTCATGGCAAGGTGATCAGTGAAGGGTTGTAGCCCAATGCATGAACTTTGCTCAGCGTGTGGTTAGCCTCCTCCTTGGTTGGGAAGGGACCCAAACGAATTCGTGTTTTCTTGGCATCCTTGACACTCACCACTTGGGTGAACGTGTGCAAATTGGCTTTTTCAAGCTTTTCTCTGATCTCTTTGACCTTTTGGTCATCCGTGAATGCCCCCACTTGGATCACAAATCGAGCCGAATCAGACTTGGGCTTGTCTGTTTCTTTTTTATCCTTGTTCTCTTTTGCAACTGAGGATTCCTTACTCGAGGCTTCTTTTTCTTTTTTCGATTCGGAGGAAGCAACACTTTGAGCAACTGAAGCGCTGGATGAAGGGACAATGACCTCTTTGGGGTCAAGGCCAGCTTTCGCGTTCATGCTCTCGGCTTTGTCAGCTTGTTTGATCGTTTTCGCACCCACTGCAGGCGTAGCCTCTTTAGGGTGTGAGGAGACTGCAGCGGGCTGAGCAGTGGCCACCACTGGGGGCACTTGGGAAGAGGCCACTGGACTTGGGGCTTTGACTTTGGTGCTCATCGCCTCATTTTGAGGGGCAGCAGCGGCCGAAGACAAATCCTTGATGGGCGGCTCACTGGGTATGGGCTCAGCTTGGGGTTGAGATTTGGTGAGGGGTGAATTCTTAAGGGGTGTGGGTGGGGTTTGAACCCCAACTCGAGCTTTGTCAGGAATATCGATGGCAACATCCAAGGCCACTGGCCTGGGTTGAGTGTCAAAAATCAAGGGAAATCCAATGACCGCTATGAGCACCAATATGGCCGAGCCAATCAGGCGATGACGCACTCGCCGTCTGAGCACTTCCATGCTCTGGCCTTGCGGGGCCGATGCATTGAGATCGTCTTGATGGTTAACGCGAAATTTAAAGAAAGCCATGCGCTTAAGAACCCATGTGAGGTGCGTCTAGCTTGGGAAGTCCATGAGCCAAAACGGCACCAACCGTGTAAAAAGAACCAAACACGACGATTCTATCAGCGGGGGTCGCATCGGAGATGGCTTGGTTCAAAGCGGTCACTGCAGATTCAAAGACAAAGGCCTTTTGTGTGCTTGGGGGTGCATTGGCGCTCCACAATTCGTGAAGTTGAGCAGCAGTCAAGGCACGGGAGGTGGGCAAATCACAAAAATACCAAACGTCCACCAAATGTGCGATACGTTTCATGATGGACAAGACGTCTTTGTCCTTCATCGCACCAAACACCACATGAGTGTTGGGAAAGAAACCCATGGCATCCAAATTTTCTGTGAGCGCAGCCACAGCATGAGGATTGTGGGCCACATCCAAGACCAATTGAGGCGTTCCAGGCACAATTTGAAAGCGTCCTGGCAAAGAGACCATGGCCAAGCCATTTCTCACCGCCTGAGCCGTGACGGGCAGTTTCTCCCTTTGTGAGGTGAGCGCTGCCAAGACTCCACTGGCGTTCAAGAGCTGGTTGGCCCCTCTGAGTGCTGGGTAGGCCAAGCCACTGTAGCCCTTTGAGCGCCCCCTCCAAGCCCATTGTTGTTTGTCACCCGAGAAGTTGAAATCTCTTCCAAAGAGCCATAGATCTGCTTTCAGCGCTTGGGCATGATCCAACACACTTTGTGGGGGCAAAGGATCACTCACAACCACGGTCCGTGCTTCACGCATGATCCCCGCTTTTTCAAAACCAATGCTCTCGCGATCCGGTCCCAAGTAGTCCATGTGATCCAAGTCAATGCTCGTGATGATGGCGCAATCTGCATCGACACAATTGACCGCATCCAAACGCCCGCCCAAACCCACCTCTAAGATGATCACATCCAAGTCCGCCTTGGAGAGCAAATGAAGAAACGCCAAGGTGGTGAACTCAAAATAAGACAAACTCACCTGCCCTCGCTTGGCCTCCACAAATTCAAAAGCTTGAATGAGTGAGTCTTCGCTCACCGATTCCTCTTGGATTCGACAGCGCTCAACAAAATCCACCAAATGAGGAGATGTGTACAAGCCAACACGGTAGCCCGATTGCGACAAAATGGCCTCAAGCATCGCGCAAGTTGACCCCTTCCCGTTGGTACCCGCAACCGTGAAGACGGGAACCTGAATTTGGATTTCCATGGCCTTGGCCACCAAACTCACCCTCTCCAAGCCCATGTCGATGGTCGTGGGGTGCAGTGACTCAATTTGACTTAACCAATCTTGCAAGGACATTGACACGCTGACTCTCTTTTTGAAACGTTGAACCGCTGAAACATGCCATTGTGACACCTTCAAGCGCAAGAGATGGACCAAATCACAACAAAGGAATCGATCAAGGGCGGTTTTAACCAAAACCCAGATTCACCACAAACACAAACGCACCGACATAAAATATGCCAAGCAAAGTACCGCGTATGACATGGCGCTTTTGAGCCCAAATCTTTACTGGCTTTACACTTGCCATTCTAAATTTAAGAGTTAAACATGAGCACAAAACCAAATATCAAAGTCTACGGTATCCCCAATTGCCAATCGGTCAAAAAAGCACGGACTTGGATTGAGGAACAAGGCTTGGAGTATGAGTTTCATGATTTCAAAAAACAAGGTGTTCCCTTGGTCGCTTTAAAGCATTGGGTCAAGACCATGGGCTGGGAAGTGGTGCTCAACAAAAAGGGGACCACATGGCGCCAATTGCCCTTGAGTGAACAATCTTTGGTTCAAGACGCCCCCACGGCCATTCAAGCCATGTCCCTTCACCCTTCCCTCATCAAGCGTCCCGTGATTGAGGTCGAGCCCAAACATTTGGTGATTGGCGTCAACCCCGAGGAGTGGGAAAACGTTATGCAGTAAAGCACAGGTGTGAAATCAAACCTTCACCTAGAATGAATGCATGCAAAAATGCTTGATTCACAAAGCTTTACCAGTTAGAGACTTGAGATTGACACTTTTACCCCAACATACATCTAATTGAATGCTCAGCGGAGACCCCATGAAAAAAACCCTCAAACCCGTCACAAGTTCACTTTTGGCGCTCACAGTGATTGCCTTGACACCCCTAGCTCAAGCCCAAGAGGTCGCGAGAGTGGTCTCTGCCACCCCAATCGTTCAACAAGTGGCAACACCAAGGCAGGTTTGCAGCAATGAGCAAGTCGCGGTCAATGGTCCTAAATCTGGGGCGGGTGCAGCCATGGGAGCCATTGCTGGAGGCGCCATTGGCAACAGCATTGGAAAAGGTGACGGCAAAGCAGCGGCAACGATGTTGGGGCTTTTTGGAGGCGCGATCTTGGGAGACAAAATCGAAGGAAACCCCACGCCAGAACTCAGAAACGTGCAGAACTGTACCCGCCAAATGGTCTATGAAAGTCGCGTGACCGCCTACAACGTGGTCTATGAATTTGCTGGCAAACAATACACTGCCCAAATGCCCAATGACCCAGGTCCTTCCGTCAGGCTGCAAATCACGCCCATTGCAGGACCTTCATACGCACCCACGCAAACGGGCTACCCCCAACCCTATTATGGGAATTCACCAGGTAACGGCATGGTTCCGCCCCCTGGCTCGGCACCCCAGCAATAACTCTCATCAGCCGATTGATACCCCCAAAAATCCACCTCTTGGTGTGATTTTTGGGGGTTTTGCTTTTCACAGGTTGGATTTAAAAAATCTTACAGGTGTAGATCCTTTAAAATGTGGGATTAATAAGCCATTGTTTCAATGGCGCTTTCACGAATCAAAGCTTTACCGCACTCTCAAAATGTCCAAAACAAAAAAATCACCCACCCATAGCAAGTCCGCGCTGGCAACAACTGCAAGCACCACTCCAGCCCCCAAAAGAGTGGTGTTGGCCTATTCCGGCGGACTCGACACCTCAATCATTTTGAAGTGGCTCCAAGATGAGTATGGTTGTGAAGTGGTGACCTTCACGGCTGACATTGGACAAGGCGAGGAAATTGAGCCAGCACGTGCCAAAGCAATCAAAATGGGCATCAAGCCTGAGAACATTTTCATTGAAGACCTTCGCGAAGAATTTGTTCGCGACTTTGTATTTCCCATGTTCAGAGCCAATGCCCTTTATGAGGGTGAGTACTTGCTGGGAACATCCATTGCCAGGCCTTTGATCGCCAAGCGTTTGGTGGAAATTGCAAAAAAGACCAAGGCAGATGCCATCAGCCACGGCGCCACTGGCAAAGGCAACGACCAAGTCCGCTTTGAGCTTGGTGCGTATGCATTGATGCCCAACGTCAAAGTGATTGCGCCTTGGAGAGAGTGGGATTTACTGTCGAGAGAGAAGCTCTTGGCTTATGCTGATCAACACGGCATTCCCGTGGACTTCAAAAAGAGAAAAGGTGGCGCGCCCTATTCAATGGACGCTAACTTATTGCACATCAGCTACGAAGGCGGCATCTTAGAGGATCCCAATTTCTCGCCCGAAGATAACATGTGGCGCTTGACCGTGAGCCCAGAAAAAGCACCCAACAAGCCCCAAATCATTGAGCTCACCTATAAGCACGGTGACGTGGTCGCCATCGATGGAAAACCCATGAGCCCTGCACAGGTGCTCACGCACTTGAACACCGTGGGCGGCAAACATGGCATCGGCCGCTTGGACAAAGTCGAAAACCGATACGTGGGCATGAAGAGCCGCGGCTGCTACGAGACGCCTGGAGGCACCATTTTGCTCACCGGACACAGGGCCATCGAATCCATCACGCTTGACCGCGAAGTCTTGGCGTTGAAAGAAGATTTGATGCCTCGCTATGCAAGGCTGATCTACAACGGTTACTGGTTTAGCCCAGAGAGAGAGCTCTTGCAAGGGCTCATCGATGCATCGCAAAAAACTGCAAACGGAGTGGTTCGCCTCAAGCTCTACAAAGGCACCATCATGTGCATTGGACGTGAGAGCCTGACCGATAGCCTCTTTGACACCAAGATTTCCACCTTCGACGATGATGGCGGCGCATACAACCAAGCTGATGCGGGTGGATTCATCAAACTCAATGCGCTTCGCATGCGCATTGCAGGTAATTTGAAGGCTGCAAGGGCCCAAAACACCCGTGCCGCAAGCAAAACCGCTAAAAAACCAACCAGCACTAGAGCACCTGCCAAGGCTGCTAAAAAGTCAAGGGCACACTGAGCGTTGAGCCTACAAGCCCCATGAACCCAAAGGTCTTGGGGCTTGCGAATTGACCCAAACACTTATTACTCATAACCCACATTCGAAAACAACATGATCACCGAACACTTCAACAGCGTCACCCTTCAAACTGCTGCCAACGTTTACTTTGACGGCAAATGCGTCTCTCACAGCTTCACCTTAGCCGATGGCACCAAAAAAAGTGTTGGTGTGGTGCTCGCATCCGAGCTGGTTTTCAACACCGCTGCCGCTGAGATCATGGAATGCGTCAAGGGCACTTGTCGCTACAGATTGAAAGGGCAAAGCGAATGGAGCTCGGTTGTTGCGGGCCAAAGTTTTCACATCGAAGAAAACTCATCTTTTGAAATCCATGTGGATGAGGCCTTTCACTACATTTGTCATTACGCTTGATGAGCTAAATCCTCTTGTTATCATTCCTTGGCACCTGATCAAAAAAACTCAAACTCTCATGTTAAAAATTATTTTATTGACCATCACCCTAATGCTCTCGGCTTGCGCTGGACCAGGAGTGGATTTATTGGGTGAAGGTCGAGCCAAATCAAACATAGAGTACTCAGACTTCGATAAGTTTGATCGCGACATGCAAGCCTCTGTCAACTCAGAGAGCATCAACGTGGTTCGAGTTGTTTTTTATGAAAAATATGCCCCTCAAGATCTGCCTCGGCGCGTGCAAGCTTGGATCTCCTCTGCTGAAACGCACTCAGGCGTGGTGAGCTTCAAATATCCGGAGGGCGAGGAGCATTCGCAATCGAACAGCTCAGTGAGACAAAAACTCAATCGACTTTTGGATCAAATCTTAAACATCAACCTCAACATCTTCAATCGAACTCAACACCCCATTGAAAACAGAGATGTCTTGATTGAGCTCAACCGCACCAGAGCTGGGGAGCTGTACATACAAAGGATTAACTTCATCAAACGAGGGGCTGCTTTAGACTCCAATCAGGCGTGAATACCCTTAAATGTGTGCATTTCACAAACAATTCACACCAATCTCACCACTCTTGATTCAAAATGAACTCCATTGACTGAGATCTGAACACATACATGGACATTCGAAACTTTAAAGTCGCCTGCTCAAACTGCAACCTCAAAGAGCTTTGCATGCCAGTGGGCTTGAGTTTTCAAGACATTGAAAAGATTGATCAGTTGGTTGAATCGCGCAAAAAGGTCAAAAAAGGCGAGCACCTTTTTCACAATGGCCAAAAGTTCAATGCACTGTATGCCATTCGCACTGGCGTTTTCAAAACCGTCATATCCAGTGAAGACGGCAGAGAGCAAGTGACCGGTTTTCAAATGGCGGGCGAGGTCATGGGACTCGATGGAATTGCCACTGAGTTGCACACTTGCGATGCCATTGCGCTAGAAGACGCCGAAATTTGTTTGATGCCCTTTGACAAATTGGAATCAATCGCTCACGAAGTCAATGCTCTTCAGCACCATGTCTACAAGATCATGAGCCGTGAAATTGTCAATGAACACAACATCATGATGCTTCTGGGCAGCATGAAAGCCGAAGAAAAGTTAGCTGCTTTCATTTTGAATATTTCCCAGAGGATGAAATCAAGAGGCTTTTCGGCTTCAGAGATCAACCTCAGAATGTCTAGAGAGGAAATAGGCAGTTACCTTGGCCTCAAGATCGAAACTGTGAGTCGCACCTTTACCAAACTCGAGGACGACGGGATCATCAAAATCAACAACAAAAGTCTAGTCGTTGTGGACATGCCAAGACTACAGAGCCTCATCAACGCGCGTCGCGATTGCTGATCTCATAAAAATCTCCTGAGCTCTTGAAGCTTTGGATCCCCTTTTGCCAACGGCTCGGCTCGACTCAAAGCGAGCATATGCGGGCATGGCTCATCGTCAAAACACTGGTGAGTCAGTGCACACTCCTCAAAACTAGATTCAGTATCGACAACACAAGCGCTATTTTTGCACCGTTGAAATCGGCTTGTGTGTTCTTTGGATTTGGTTTTCAAGATCAGCTCCTTGTGAGTTCGGAATCAATGCTCCTTAGATACAACATCTGACGAATTGAGATATCGATTTATCAGCAAGACCATGTTGGTTCATTGGATTTAAGCGTTCTGAACCAAATTTATCAACCTGCACTTTTAGCAAAAACAAGGTGCGGTTGACCATTCAATCTCTTCATTCTCAACGACATTCCAATCCCTGTTGGGCTTGAGTCCATTGTGAAAGCTGCTTATTTTTAATCGTTGATTTAAATCAACATTGCATCGAGTTTAAATAAGTTCAAGGCCATTGACTTATATCAACACACATGTACAGAACTGCCCTAGCATTGAATCTAGCAAATCGAATTCATGATCGAGATCGATTAACTTTCAAAATTAGATTCGGAGACGTCCATGAAGTCAATCATAGTGAGCCGTCTCATTTCAATCATTGGCTTGGTGTGTTCGATCACATTGAACTGCAATACTGCACAAGCCCTGCCTACATTTGCTAGACAAACGGGACAAAGCTGCATTGCTTGTCACGCTGGAGGTCAATTTCCAGAATTAACGCCGTACGGACGAATCTTCAAACTCACAGGTTACACGATGGGTAGCCGTACCAATCCGTTTGCAGCCATGGTGGTCACAGATGTCACCAAAGCAGCAAACAACATGGATCCAAACGCCAACAAAATTGCACCTCTAAACAACCAAGTCATTTTCGACTTTGCCAGTGTTTTTGTAGCTGGAAAAATCAACGAGAACCTTGGAGGATTTTCTCAATTCACATACAGCGCCCACAACTACATTGATGACAGTGGCAACTGGCAAGGGCACGTCACATCGGATAACTTTGACCTTCGTTTTGTACAAAGGGACATGGATCTGAACAAAGATCTGATCACAGGACTTACGCTACACAACAACCCTGGTGTTCAAGACGTTTGGAACACAACACCCGCCTGGGGCTACCCCTATGTATCAACTACCACAGGGGCCTTTGGCGGCATGCCTATCGATGTGATTTTGAACAATGGTACGCTGGCCTCTCAAGTTGCAGGACTTGGCGCCTATGCAATGTACAACAAAACGATCTACATCGAGCTCACAGAGTACACAACAGCCAACAGAGGATTAAAGTTTTTAAGTGGAGGCTATCGCACAGGCGATACCAATAACCCGCTCACCTACACTCAAGGGACAAGTCCATACCTCAGACTCACCTTGTCTCATGAATGGAATGCTCACAACATCATGTTTGGTTTATTTGGTCTCAATACGAGCATCTATCCGCTAGACCCCAACACTGCCTTACCTCAATACAACATCGGCGTGCTGCATTACCAAGACCGAGGTATCGATGCGCAATACCAGTACCTATTAGAACCGCATGCCTTCACCGCTCAACTAAGAGCAACCCAAGAAAACATACATGATGACACTCAACAAAATTACCTCGCATCAGCAAGACTCAACTCCTATACCGTGAAGGCAAGCTACGTATACAACGCAACATATGGAATGAGTCTGAGCTTTAAAAGCGTGAAAGGAAGTCCAGACTCACAGGCATACGCCTCAGATGGAACATATGCAAGCGGTCTTGGAAACTCACCCAATTCAATTTTATTGACACCTGAAATTTTTTGGATGCCAGTGCAAAACATCCGGATTGGCCTGCAGTACAACAACTTTAAGCAATACCTTGGAGCCTCGAGCAATTACGACGGGAACCAAAGAAATGCAAGTGACAACAACTCGGCATTCGTCTATGCATGGCTTGCTTTTTAGACTCCAATGCAAAGCTTATTCCAACCAGGAGAATTCCTCATATGATTAAAGTCAGACGCTTCACTTCAACTTGGCTGATGTTGACTTTGGGGGTTTCAGCGCTACTTAGTGCGTGCTCTGGGCCAACTGGAAGAGCACTGGATCAACCCAAGGCCACAGGTCAGGAAATAGCACAACAATTTTGCTCAAATTGTCATGGCTTGGATGGAAATTCTGTTTCACCTCAGTTTCCCAGATTGGCAGGGCAACAAAAGGCTTACTTGGTCAACCAACTCACTGATTTCAAGGGTCATGAAAGACGTGATTCAACCGGTAGAGAGTTCATGTGGGGAATCAACCATTTGACGAATCAACAAGTTCAAGAATTGGCAGAAATTTTCTCCATGATGCCACCCATGAAAAGTCACTCAAACTCAATCACCATCAACACCCGAGGTGAGAACATTTTTCTCAACGGCGACCCCTCCCACAATGTCATAGCCTGCGCCGCCTGCCACGGACCTGATGGCTCTGGTCAAGGTGAGATTCCAAGAATATCAGGACAACACCAAAGCTACTTGCTCAAACAAATATTGACCTTCAAGTACACCAATGACCGACCACGCGGTGCTTTGATGCAACAGGTCACACACGATTTGAATCCAGATGATGCAAAAAATGTGGCTGTCTACATTGAAGAGCTGAATCACAAGTGAGGCAAAAGCCGAAACTCAAAAAATCTTGATTTACATCAAATTCATGGAGCTTGATTCAACTAACATGAAATCATTCGGATGAAATCAATAAGAATAAGAGAGACTCAGCATGCACAAAACCATTCAAGTGATTCACGACGAACACTCCTCTATATCAGCAATGCTTCAATCCATGAACTTGATGATTGAAAGAGGACCCAAAGACAATCCTCGTTTGTTTTTTGATGTGCTCAAAGCGATGCTCTTCTACATTGAGGAATTTCCAGAACGTTTGCATCATCCTAAAGAGAGTAAGTATTTTTTCCCAGCAGTACTCAAACACAGCCCTGAGCTTAATGAAACGGTTGATTCCCTTGAACATGAACATCAAAGAAGCAGCAACATGGGCAAAGATTTACAGCATTTGCTATTGGCTTGGGAATTACTAGGGGAATCAAGAAAACCAGCCTTCATCAAAGCTGCACAGGAGTACTTGAACTTTTACTTCAATCACATGCACATTGAGCACACTGTAATCATTCCTCAAGCGCTCAAGACATTGAGTGCTTCAGAGTGGGCCGCCATTGATTTTCATTTTGCATCCAATGTAGACCCCTTGTCATATTCCAAGGGAGAAGATGCAACATTCAATCATTTATTCACAACGATCACCAATCATGCACCTGCTCCCATTGGCTTAGGTGACGATTGAAAAGCGCGAATCTCAACCACCTCACACTGAAAACTTTAAAAAGGACAACACCATGTATAAAAATATCTTACTTCCCATTGGCTCAGACTTGATCAATATAAAAATCATGTCTCAAATCAATACACTTGCAGCAGATAACAATGCCGATGTTGTGTTGAGTTATATCTCAGAACCCTTGGCACCCAATTTTTACTCAGACTCCACGATGAATTATTACGTGTCTGAGGATGATCATAAAAAAGCTTGCGAAGTCTATTCAACCAAATTATTTGATCAAGCTAAAAAACTACTTGATTCAAGCATCAAAGTGAGTACGCACCACAGTTACAGCGCAAATGTATCTCATGGCATCATCAAAGCCGCTGAAAAAGTACACGCTGACTTGATTGTGATGGCGTCACACAAGCGCACTGGAATCAAGGGTTTTATTTTGGGCAGCGATTCACATGATGTGATCTTGCACAGCCACTTGCCAGTTCTCGTCTTGGGTGACTGATTGTATTAGGCAGTTCAAGACTTTGTTCTTCAACAAACAGGCTTTAGACGGGAGCCTGGCTTACCCAGGCTCCATTTCGAACTATGAACGCTGGCCCACACTTCGCTTGATGACGATGGGCTTGCCACCATGTTCTTTTTTGAACATCCAGTGAGAGAGTGCTGAATCCAAGTAATCGGCATGACCAGGGAACCAATTCATGAGCTCTTGAGCAAAGCCCCTGCCTGTTTTGACATCTCCTTGAACTGCCAAGGCGTAGACCTCGTCAAATGATTTCATGACAGCTGCATGCTCATCGATGTGGCAATCACCGGCAGGAAACTGAGTCTCTCGCATCCAGGCATCTTCAGCTCCGAAGTGCTCCTTTGCATGCAAAGCAAACTCATCCATGGCCTTTACAAAATCCTCATCTGCGCAGGTCAGCAATTGATTGACCACTTGAACAAACTCTTTGTGTGAGTCGTCCATTTGTTTGAATCCCAATTCAAATGAATCGGTCCAATCAAAAACTTTTGGTGTATCGGGCATTGAGTTCATGTGAAAAATTGAATGAGAGTTACATCTATCGCTTTTGAAGCAATTGTGGCAGAGACAATCAACTTCAAGGCTTGAGGTAAGCAAAGCCCTCTTTGTTTTGAAGCTTGGTGATTCTTACCACCCCAGAAGGCGTGTAGTTTGCTTCAAGAATGAATTGCTCCTTTTTAAGGGAGCGGTTTTTCATGGTGACTTCACAAACCTCAAATCGCACACCCCGTGCCACAAGGTCGGCAATCAATGGCTCGTAAGAGGTGTGCGAAGCCTCATCTTGAGCACCCTCCATCAAGAGGTCTACGCCTGCGGCATGAGTCACAGCAATGACTACCGTTTTGGGCTCAGCATCGAGCTGATTGCGAATGTTGCGCAGTCCTTTTAGGCCTTGAGCTTGCGCATTGTCAAAGTGATAAACCACTTTATCTTGAGCTTGTACAAATCCAGAGCCCATGGCAAGGCAGAAAAGCAAGGCAATATTGCGTAAAAAATTCATGACAAGCCCCACCTTTTTGTTGATTCAAGTTTCACTTGCAAATCTAACTTGCTGTACTCTCAAAAATTAAAGCTTGCTCACCAACTCAGGCACTGCAGCAAATAAATCTGCTTCAAGACCAAAATCAGCAACGCTGAAGATCGGCGCCTCAGGATCTTTGTTGATGGCAACGATCACTTTGCTGTCCTTCATGCCAGCCAGATGTTGAATGGCTCCACTGATCCCGCAAGCCACATACAAGTCAGGCGCCACAATTTTGCCAGTTTGACCCACTTGCCAATCATTTGGCGCATATCCGGCGTCTACGGCAGCACGACTGGCGCCCAAGGCGGCACCTAACTTATCTGCCAAAGGCGTCATCGTCTCCATGAACTGTTCTTTGCTGGCCAATGCCCTTCCACCGGAGACGATGATTTTGGCACCTGCCAACTCAGGGCGCTCACTTTTAGCAATTTCTTGGCCCATGAATCGCACAAGTCCAGCATCGCTCACACCAGCAATTTCCTCAATCGGTGCAGATAAGCTTGAACCCGACAAAGGCTCAAAACTGCTGGTCCTGACAGTCAACACCTTGACAGCATCAGCCGAGGTGACTGTGGCGATCGCATTGCCTGCGTAGATGGGCCTCTCAAAGGTTGAGGCATCAACCACATGGGTGACGTCTGAAAATTGGGCCACATCCAACAAAGCAGCAACTCTAGGAGCCACATTTTTGCCTTGTGCAGTGGCTGCAAAAATGACGTGCGTATAGGACTTGGCTAATTCGACAACTTGCAAGGCCAAATTCTCAGCCAATCCATGCTCAAGGGCAGCACTTTGAGCCAGCAAGACCTTGGAGACGCCAGCCAACTCACTCGCTGCTTTTGAAGCCTCTTGGCAAGACAACCCTGCAACCAGGACATGCACTTCGCTAGAGCACTTTGCTGCGGCAGCAATTGTGTTCAAGGTACCCGATTTAATGCTGACGCCATCGTGTTCAGCAACTACCAATGCGCTCATGGGGATTTCACTTTCTGATTAGGAATTCAATTCAGTTCTAAGACAGTCGCGGCTCAAATCACTTTGGCCACGTCCTTGAGTTGATGCAGCAATGCGTCCACATCGGCCACCTTGATGCCTGCTCCACGTTGTGAAGGCTCACTCACCTTGAGTGTTTTAAGCCTTGGAGACACATCAACACCGAGCTCCTCGGGGTTGATGACTTCAAGCGGTTTTTTCTTGGCTTTGACAATGTTGGGCAGGGTGATGAAGCGCGGCTCATTGA
>Ga0208618_1000491_pt1 | contig 18051 bp, 16 predicted proteins | sample CryBogCBE18Jul08_FD_184585 | JGI IMG/M metagenome (GOLD analysis project Ga0208618, IMG submission 184585) | Freshwater microbial communities from Crystal Bog, Wisconsin, USA - CBE18Jul08 (SPAdes) | ecosystem: Environmental > Aquatic > Freshwater > Lake | place: Crystal Bog, Wisconsin, USA...
GTGGCAAAATACTAATCCTCAAACAGGATTATAAAAATCAGCCCGGTCAGAAATGGCCGGGCTTTTTGTTTGTCTCTCTTAAGCCTGAGAATTAGCGCTGGCGTATATGAAGACTGTGAGCTGAGTTAACAAAACTGCCCTCAATGAGATCAGGCAAAAAACATATCAATCATAATTCTATTTTGCGCTGCCCGCGCATGGATATGTTTCTTTAAGCGCAATGACAGCCACAGCGCCAGCTGGCTGATCTCGTAACTCTGGCTTTTGCGTCACTGTCTTTGCAATAACCTCGACAAGCGTATCGCCCGTGAGCGGTAAATTACCCGGCGCGCAATAAATTGGCACCGCGTCGTCCAACGCCTCAATCTCAAATGCAATCATCCCTGCCATCATACCGGCGGCAAAACTTTTAGCTGCTGGATTATTTGCATGTACTCCTTCAACGAGCTGGCTTGCTGAAATCGGTAATTGTGGCGCAGCTAGCGCCGGTGGGGATTTTGCTGTTGACAGTAACAAGGACTGACCAGGCTCCTGGCGCAACGGCAGCTGCGCCGGCGCGGATGTTTGAGTTTGCTCTGCTGCAAGACAAGCGCTCTCGCCAAAAACGCTCATGAGAAGAGCCAAGATAAAAATCTCACGCGTCATATGGGCTCACTTTTTCAGGCAGATCTGCAAAACGCTGTCTTTCAAAGAGAGCATGACATCAGTGCGATTGACAGAGGCCCTCAACAATCTGGAGGCACTCTAGCGAACCGCTCATATTCCTAAAAGACCCTGCATCATTAAGATTTATCCATCATTCACCCTGGGATGGAAGGCGCAGCAGGCGCTCTAAGGGTCAACGCGCCTGTTTTAGATGGGCTAAAGCCTCATTGGCGTCTTTAACAGCGTCCTTAATGTGACTTGCGATCACATGACTTATGGCCTCGCCAAGAGAATCAATCGCAAGTTTAAGATGAGTTGATGGGTGTTCCTGCTGGGCGTAGACGGCAAAATCTCTGCTACTTTCTAAATTATCAAGCATAGCGATTTCATTACCGGATTTGCCCGCCGCAACACTCTCTTGAGCGGCCTCTATCGCCAGGGGCAAATATTTATCCTCAGCCGCGAAAGAAATATCAGTGGTGAAAAGGCTCAGTCCGACCATGGCAAATTTTATAAATCTGCAGGAAAAAAATAAATTTATAGAATGCCTAATAATCACAGTCCATCCCAATCTTTTATTGCTTAACCCTTAAAATTAGCCGGCTGCTTTAACACTGACGCCTATGACGCCAATAATTAAAGGGCTGAAATCTGTTTTCAAGTCACGAGTAGAAAATCAATAGCACGCCAAAGTACTAGGAGACATAAAAAAATTATACCAACAATAAGTCCCTTATATTTTGGTCGCTCAATTAAATTACCCAGAAGATCGCCTAGAAATTGCGCGACCCCCATGAAAGTAAGGGTAAAAACGAGAATCTCAACATAATACATAGCGGACTAAATTCCTTTGATCCTTAACAATCAAACCTATCGTCTGCATAATGATAAAGCCTGTTAACTTCATGATTCCTATTTAGGCGCGTCAAGACTTTTTCAAAATAATTAGCCGCCTCTAAATATATATATTCATTACGAAGCAAGACCATCATGTCTTCAACAGCTTTGACGAGATCATCGATCATAACATCATTAAAACTATTTCTGTTTTTATCAAAAATCCAGTCTCGAGAGCCAGTATAGAGATGGCTAATGAGATCACATTTTTCCTTAATCTGAGAAAGTAATTTGTGTTGATCCATTTTAAGCACAAGACAGCTGCATGGTCATAAACTCCAAGGAAAATCAAAATTTATTACAAACTGTCACATCTTGCTGCGAGGCAAGAGCTAGCGCATTCTGGTGACAGTTTCTTTAAAAAAATCAAAAGCGAACTATTTCAAACATTTTAGGCGAAAATAATTTGACTATATAAGGATACATCAATCTCAAGTTGAGCTACATAAATAAAATTGAGATTCAAAATGTTGATAAAGGACGGCTCTAAAAATTTAGAATTTTATTTTTAGGCATATTCCCAATGAAATCCACCCGCTGACTTTTGCTTTCCCTGACAATTATTGAGAATGCCACGCGGACATACAATTTTGCCATCGGCGCTTAATAGGTCAGCAGCTTGCGTGCTATTTATATAAACGACGCCTGTTTCAAGGCACCTGACAGCGCGCATTTTACTTATATTTGCAGCTTTTCGCAGAATCGGTTTCGGGGTTTTTTCTACTCTTAATTCCACGTTCTGACCCTGTTTGTTCTAATTCTATCAGCCACTGTGCAATTGAGTTGACGAAAACTTGTTGCGTCACTCAACTTAAAACAAACCAGCAGAAGCCAATATTATTAAAGACTGCCGAAATCGGAAGATGTCTGATTATAATCAATGGATATGTCTCACGAAGCTTTTATGACAAATTAGTCAATATTACATTGAGAGTAGAGAGAAAGGGACATGGATTATGTTTTTTTGTCAACAGATCACAAATTCTTCCGCCAGAAGAGCGTGAAGCAAAAAGAAGGTTTTCTGTTCTTATCAAGATAAAATAACATCAATTAAGCTGCTATGAATTACCTCTCCTCTCTAAGTGATGCGCTCAACCAATTGTTTTTATTCATAAGATATGAGAAATGTCGCAAACCTAGGCAAGTTAACGTCGCTTATGTCGCGCAAGAGCCTTTAGAATGAAGCACCACACATAAAAGCTGAAAGCTCTTTTGCGTGAACGAGGGGCTCGTTCCCTTCAGCGCCAGCGCGCTTTGCAGTGTCATCAGACCGACATCCAAATAATATCAAAAGTCTAAATGCAAATAACAACAGAGCGCGTATGACTCCCTGGAAAAGGTTATCTGAACTTGAGCGACGCGTTGAAGCGACGGAGCGCCTACCTCCGCCCAAAAATTCAGATAATAAAGAAGTCAATGTTAGACAAATACTGATCGATCGAATTGGCTTAGGCTTACAAAAGCTAACGCCTAAATTATTGGAACAGCTCGAAGCTGTTGGCTATGATAATTATATCATCGACAGAATGAATTCGCCGTCAAAAGTTGGCAAAAGACCTTTTCAGGAATTAAAAGATGCCGATAAAATTGAATTAACGACAGAATATATCGTGTTCCATAATTTTAGACATAAATTAAAAAATAGATCGCGTATTGAGATCGCAAAACTTCTTGCCGATCACTTCAATCTCGCAAAGAATAATTAACTTTCGCGCCGGGCCGTAAACAGCATTTTTAAAAAATAAGGACTTCAAAGGGGCGTGAGTAAAACCCTTTGAAGCCCTTTAGCGCCTAGGCCAATCAGTGACGACCCGCCCAACCACGATCCTTATTTGACTCTCATTTGAGGCAAAAATTGGATCGTTGCGTTAAGGTTAAATGACATTTGAGTTTTTTAAGATTTTATTTCAAAAAATAAATTTTGACCTGCATTTTAGTGTCATTTACAAGCAAAATAAGCTTATGATTTGGGAAATATTCACAAAAAAAGCCGCTCTTATGAGCGGCTTTTCATAACGTCGACGATTTGCGTCAAGAATTAGTCCTGACGTGGGGCGACAGGTTCCTTAGTGGCCGCTTTTTTGCTGGCTTTAGCATCATAAGCAGGCGTCGCGGACTTAATAAAATCCGCATAAAGCGTGCCTATTTTTGTGCTTTGAGCGACAAAATCTTCATATGCGGATTTAGCAAAGTCTGATTGCAGCTTGTAGGCTTCTTCAAAATTCTTCACGCTTGTGAGCTTTTCGAAGTGGCTGCGACCTTTTTCAAATGACTTTTTTGCATAATCCGTCGCTTCCGCATTTAATGCTTGGATTTTTGAAGAAGCTTCCCCGGAGTTTTTCGTGAAAGCCTCCATCGGGTTGACGAAATATGATTGTAAATCTTGGAAGTTATTAAACATCATAATGTCCTATATGTTTGGTCGCCGAAAAGTGATCAACGACCGCGCCGCAACCTTTATTTATATGCATTGCACAATAAAATCAAGATAAATGCTGCAGCGCAATATTTAGGGGATGTCTTTGCTTATCTAATTGATTTTAAATAATTTATTCTAAAAATACGACGGCGGTGCTTTCCTGGCGCACAGATCTAGCTCTATTGCCAGGGCAAAAGTTGCATATGAAGGCAGAAGACCTAGGGCTCTGGCGGGAGCTCCATCTGAAAACCAAGCTGTTCTTGTAAATCGAGCGTTGCTTTGACGCCGATAGAGTCAAAATGATTTTCTAGAAAATCTCGTCCTGCTTTGACACCGATAGAAAATAAATCCTCAAACATCGTGTAATCCAGATCCATTTTTGCCGAGGCGCCATAACGATCAACTGCCTCGCCGCCTGCGACCATGTGCAATCGCACTTTTTTATAATGTGAGCCGTCAAGTCGTCCGGACTCTAAAAGTCGCGTAACAAATTCGATTGCACGAAATTCATGTAATAAGGCGGAGTTAAATGTAATCTCATTCAATCGATCCATAATGTGAGCGGAAGTTTTAGGGATTTCAGGTCGCATTAAAGGATTTACTTGAATCAGAATAATGTCCGAGCATTTAGTTTCAGTATATAATGGATACAAGGCTGGATTGCCCATATAGCCTCCATCCCAATAAAATTGACCATCAATCTCGACAGCCTTAAATAAGGTAGGCAAACAAGCTGAAGCCATGATGGCGTCCGCGCTTAATTCTTTATGACGAAAAATCTTAGCCCGACCCGTCTGAACATTCGTTGCCGAAACAAATAGTTTTGGAAATGTTGTTTGTCTTAGAAAATCAAAGTCTATGAGATCTTCAACAATCTCGCGTAGTGGATTAATTTCCAATGGATTAATTTCATAGGGAGAAAAAATTTCGGTCGTTTTACTGGCCATTGATAATCTTAAATTTAACGGATCAAACATACCAAAAAATATATCAAAAAACTCTCGTTGCTGAGGCGTTAGAGACCCATCCAGACTAATTCCACGCCAAAACTTTTCTAAATGCTTCCGCGCCGCCTCAGGCCCGCCCCTGCGAAGCCCTTCTGCATAGACGACAGCATTCATCGCCCCAGCGCTTGTGCCGCTAATGCCAACTACCTCCAACCGATCATCCGCCAAAAAGGCGTCCAGGACACCCCATGTGAAGGCTCCTAAAGCGCCGCCGCCCTGAAGGGCGAGAGTTACCTGTTTACGCATCAGCCTGATCACCTCGAAAATAGAACAAGAAATCTCACCCCGTCGTTACGACTGTTTCACAAAAGACAATGATCGGCAGGAAATATATGGTTTATTCTGCCCAACCAACTCTCTCCTTTAGAGACTTTGAAATCTATCCTTTATTGGCGCCAGTATCCTGTAAAAACCAAGACGCAGACTTATACGCGCCGCACGCCAAGGTGACGGTTTGAAAGCATTACTCATAAATGAAAAAGACAAAGGCATGACACTTCCTGGCAGTAGGGCAAAAATCTTAAAAACAAAAAAAGATCTTAGAATTCTCAATCTCCCCCAAGATAAAATATCGTATCTTCCAATATATTAGAGCTAGAATAGCCTCTCACATTAGACTAAACTTTCTCCATTAAAGTTGAAATAACTTGACGCTGATTTGATGAGCTTATGATCTCACTGAGCCAAGATGAACAATTACCCTTGTCTGCTTGTTTTTTTGAGAAAACTCAATTTAAATACTACGAACTCAAACATTCTTGATAAAAGAGAAAATAAATGAAAGAAATTCTCGATTATTGCAATGATCTTAAGATTGTTACGTTTTGCGAAGGCGAGGTTCTCCTTGAAGAAAACATCAAATCAAACCTTGTCTATATTTTAATTGAAGGCCATCTTGATATTATTAAAAATACTATCTGCGTTGCGACAGTTGAAGAACCAGGATCTATTGTCGGCGAAATGTCAGCTATCCTTGATATTCCCCACACAGCCAAAGTTTGCGCAAAGACTTTTGTAAAAGCCTATAAGATTGAGAATGGATCGGACTATTTCAAATCACATCCGCAATTATCTTGGTATGTGGCGAAATTACTCGCGCAAAGATTAAATGCGGCAACAACCTATCTTGTCGATCTGACAAAGCAATTTGCAGGAGCCGGCAACCATCTCGAGATGGTCGGCGAGGTTATTGAAAGCCTAATGCATCACCAGGAAAGAGAATATCATCCAGGCTCTCAACGAGACCCAGAAAATTATTGATGTAATCCCCGCAACTGTAAATATCGATAAAACTTTATTATAAAAGACAGTTCACGACGCCATCCAATGAGGAATGGTTGCTAAATTTGTATTTTTTACTGTGTTTTTTGTCTGAAAATTGATCGATTGAATATCCATGGCTGACACCCAATAAACATCCTGAGATTGCGTATCAAATGAAATATGGGCTGGCGGTGCGCCAAATTGTCTGCCTGCATTCAAGCAGAATGTCTCTCCAATACGATCGACCCAGGAGCCGCCATCGACAAATGGGGACTGATGAATATGTCCGGATATAACCGCATAAGGTTGATATTTCTCAATAAGCAACCGAAGATCCAAATCTCCCAGACATTTTTTTCCCGACCAGCTTGTTGGCGACATTTTTGGCGGCGCATGATGCACCCATATCCATTTATTTTGTCCATATGCTTTTGACTGATCCTCAATCCAATTTAAAAAGCGCTCCTTTTCAAGAGGACCATCCCACCAGGGGCAAATAGAAAAATAGAAATTTTCTTGGAGAAATCCATCGCCATCACATCGCGCCCCGTGCTTTTTTAAAGCCACGAGCCAACTTGGAATTTTTTCGCCCTCACGGTTTAAACTATCAAGATCATGGTTTCCTGAACACACAATAATATTAGTTATTGCACTTAGTTTTTGAACATATTTATTAATAACAAGAATTTGCGCCCTTAAATCGGCAATTCCTGTGATATCCAATAAATCTCCCGCAATAATAATAAGATCATATTTGGACGCATTTTGAAGCACCCAATCAAATTGATTTAAGGAATAATGCAAATCTGACACGATTAAACAGCGCATCATGGACCCATGGATCAAAATCAGATCTTTGTCATAGCTGTTATTTCGAATAACTCAATCATTCTTTCAGCTTAGAAAAAAATATGCGTCACTAAAATTTAATAATCGCCAATGACTGTCAAAATATTTTGTAACTTTAAATAAAATAACAAGAGCTTATTTCAAGATAAACAGCCGATATGTCTTTAATCTGGACTTGTGAATATTTACGTCTCGTAACGGCGAGATTTATGGAAATCTCCCTCTTCCTCATGTCGAGTGAAAAAACTCATTATTCGCTCCGCCATTTGATCTATGGGCACAAGTTCTTGCGTCGCATTATTCAAATAGGCAGCCCGCGGCATGCCAAAAACAGCGCTTGAGCCCTCATCCTGGGCTAAGGTTTTTGCGCCAGCACGCCGCATCTCCAAAAGTCCAGCAGCGCCATCTTGCCCCATGCCCGTCAGAAGTGCGCCAACGGCCTGCGGGCCAGCAGATTTTGCGACTGAATGAAATAATACATCCACTGACGGGCGGTGACCGCTTACCTTTGGGCCATCGCTCAGTGTCACCCGTAAATTTCCTGGAGAGCCGACAACCTCTATATGGCTGCCGCCATGTGCAATCAGCGCATCTCCGGGTCTGACCAGCTCACCGCCTCTCGCCTCTCGAACGCGAAGATCACAGACTTGATCCAGCCGGTGCGCAAATGGACCTGTAAAATCCGCAGGCATATGTTGAACAATCACAATGCCTGGGGCATTTGGCGGTATTTTTTGTAAGAGCTGAAGCAAAGCTTGCGTGCCGCCTGTAGAGGCGCCAATCGCGATAATATATTGCTCAGGCGAAGATGCGCGTAGGTTTTTCTTGGCGTTTATATTTAAGGATGCACCATGCATGTGTCCGCTAGACGATGAGGCATAAGACTTTGAGTTATTCTTTAAAGAGAGCTCAATGATCGCCTCGCTCAAAACATCAGCATCCTCTAAAATCCCCTGCGCAAGACCTGAGTCAGGTTTTACAATCAACCGTCTGGACGCCAATAACGCATGCGCCTCTACTTTATTAAGATCTGAGCTGTTTAGGGAGCTGTAGAGAACGACTGGAAGCGCAGCCTCAGGCCTCAGCAATTTTAACGCCGCAAGACCACCTTCTACGGGCGTCTCCAAATCAATCACCAAGACTTGTGGATCCAGGCTTGCGCAGTGCCGCGTGGCGATACTGGGATTGGCCGCGGCTCCGAGCACGTGCAATTCTGGTCTTTTCGACAAAACCTCTGTGAGCGCTTTTCGCGCAAGAGGGTTTGGATCGATAATAAAAACTCTGACCGGTTCACGCATGATCAGTCTGCTCTCGCCTTGCGATATATCGAACCGCTCACTGGCTCGAGCCAATTACGCGCCGGCCTGCTATCCTCAGCATGTCCCATGATAAGCCAGCCGCCTGGCGCGAGACAGCGGCTCAGTCCCTCAATCACGGCGCTTCGCGTCGTCTCATCAAAATAAAGCAACACATTGCGGCAAAAAATAACATGAAAGGGCCGCCTGAAGATCGGCATGGGCTCAATGAGATTAAGCCAGCGAAATGTCGCTTCCTGTCTTAGACGCGCATCAATGATCATGCGCCCCTCTTCTTCTGGGCTAAACCATTTTCTGACGAGCTCAACAGGAACATTACGCAAGCCATCAGTTGAATAGACGCCCTCAACGGCCTTAGTGAGGGCGCGTTTGGAAATGTCCGTGGCCAGAACGCCTGCGTCAAGCTCCCAATAATGATCGCCATAATATTCGGCCATTGTGAGCAAGATGGAATAGGCCTCCTCGCCTGAGGATGTCGCAGCGCTCCAAATGCGTAATGCTTTCTCCTCGCCAGACCTTAACTCAGGCAGAGCGACTTCTTTCAAAAAATCAAAATGCGTGGGCTCACGAAAGAAATAAGTATGCGTAATAGTAAAAATATCCGCCAGTTTTTTTATCAACGCCATATCTTGACCAAGATCAAGCGTTGTTAAAAAATTTTGCCAGCCCCCTGGCCAGGCGGCAACATACTCTTCCAACTCGCGCATGACGCGCGGGCTAAAGCTGTCAGAGACAAGAAGTCCCAAGCGCGCTCTCAATAAGGCGCGCAGTCGTTCTAATAAAGGTTCAGAAAGACTATTCACGATTACTTCGATGTTAACTGCCAAATACCGTCCCATTTCTTTGGACGATCGGCAATCAATGTTTTACACCGATCAATATAAAGCCTTGAGGGGTTGACCTCACCTTCTGACTGCAGGGGCTCCAATAGATCGCTTTTTGTGAAATACTTAAGCGCCTCTTCAAAATCACCCGTCGTATAAGATGAAACGCCTGCCTCAAATATATCAATTAATTCATTAACGTGAGACGGCGCCTTATCTGCAAATTCAATCAGCTCATAACAGATGACAGGTTTATCCTTACCTTTTACACGGACGCGATCAATGATACGCGCCGCATATCTCTCCCGACAATGCTCAAGCGTTTCTCCGCTTATTAAATTTTCAACGCCATATTGCTTGCATGCGCTTTCACAACGCGCAGCAAGATTAACAGCGTCGCCTATAATTGTGAGATCAACACGCGCTTCAACAGCCCCAATATCGCAAAGAATAACATCGCCAACATTAACGCCAATACGAAGAGAAATCGGATCTTGTGATAAGATGCTAGAGGTTTCATTCATATCTTTGAGCGCTTTACGCATAATCAGTAAAGCATCGAGAGATTTTTGACATGACTGATAACTGCCGTCATCTAGCCAAAATGCCATACAGGCGTCGCCAATAAATTTATCAATATCGCCATCATTCTCCATAATGACCCGCGTCATCACTTCAAATAGCGCATTAACCTGCTCAACAACCTGACGAGGCGTATAACGCTCACAGCGAGAGGTAAAGCCAACTATATCAGTAAAAAGTATCGTTGCTTTTTTACGGTCAGCGCGCGCAGCCGCTGTATCGCCTGACATCACTGACTTCTCGATAGCCATGCGAACGGAGGCTTTTGAGACATAGCGTTGTAGCTGCGTGCGTTCACGCTGAGCGCGTCTATCTGCGACAGAGCGCTCAATCAAGGCAAGCATATTATCAGAAGATAAGGGTTTATTGATAACTCCTGAAGCGCCCACATTCATAACCATACGCGCATCTGCATAATTATCGCGTTCAGCCAGGACAATCACATCAGGCCTGCGATCAGCCGACAGGAGATCTAGCGTTTTAAAGAGATCAATAATACTGCCGTCCTGCGGCTTTATTTCACAAATCGCCAGATCACAATTAATACGCGCTAACACGCGCGCCATAGCGCGAATTGTTGGCGCATAATGTGGTCTAAATCCGTGTTTTGCGAGCGCCTTCATGATATTTCGCGCCAGACTATCATCTTTCTCAACAACTAAGATGTTCTCGCGGCCGGCATTTGGTTGTCGAAGAGCTCGATTGAGACGATTAATCAACTCATCAATAATAACGGGTTTGGTAATATATTCATCAACGCCGGCCTCAAAGCCGCGCTGTTGATCAGCAGCAGACCCAAGACTACTCGACATGATGATATAAGCATGGCCGCTTTCTTCACTATTTCTGATTGCCTTACAGGCCTCAAATCCATTGAGACGCGGCATCTCAACATCACAGATAATCAACCGCGGACGAACCTGACGCGCCATGTCAACGCCTTCCTGGCCATCAAAGGCCTGAAAGACTTCATAACCCGCTTCTCGCAAGGGTCCAACAATCGTTGTGTGCACCAGGCGCGAGTCATCGATAAGCAACACACGCCGACTGATTTCATTACGCGCGTCAACGGCGATCAAAATCTCTTCTAGCCTGACGGGATATTGGATAAAAGCATCCACCACCCCTTCAGAATGGGTAGACATGCGATAATCTGTAGAAAGTAAAATAATGCGCAACTTATCAAGAAAAAGCCTCTTTAAGCGCGCGGCAATCTCAATCAACCCATATTCATCATTGTCAGATTGAAGGATCAGAACGCCTTCTGATGTCTGACTGATTGCTTCCGCGAGAGATAAGCGATCAACAAATTGGAAGCTTCTCTCAGCCTGTTTAAGATGATTTTCTAAAAAACGCTGATAGAGCGAATTTTCGACATGGAGGATAATGGGTCGATCCGCCTCTGCCTGAAGACAACTGCCGATATGTTGTAAGTTCTGCACAATCGTCACGTTGGGCTTCCTTCTAAAAGCCTATTTTCTGGTAGCGCCTCAGCTGACCGATCCATATCAATATTATCCAGCAAAACCTGATCAAGAGAATTTATCAGCAGCTCTACATCAAAGGGTTTGTTAAAAAATCCTAAAACACCTAAAGGTTTGAGACGCTGATGATCATAATGCTGATCGATTGCGCGACTGGACATCATATAAACAGGAATATCTGTAGTTTCAGATCCTTCCTTCAAGCGCTCGGCAAATTCTAATCCGTCAATGATTGGCATGAAGACATCGACGCAACATGCAGAAATACTATGTTGGCGAATTTTATTAAGCGCATCTAGTCCGTCTTCCGCTGTCATCGCACGATATCCAGACCTAACGAGGCCTGTTGCAATGCGATTGCGCTGTATGGCGGAATCATCGACGACAAGAATTGAATGCTGACGACGCGCAATATAGAGATCCGAGTGTTCTATTTCATTTGTATTAATAACTTTTCTCACGCCATTATGAATAATTTCCCAGACATTCAGCACCGCCACTAATCTGCTATCGCTTAGGATCGTGCATCCCATGAGATAGGGCAATCTATTCACCAGACGACCAAATTGTTTAATTAAAACGTCATGGCGTCCCATAAGGCGATCAACCATAATGCCGATTTCGCGCTCGCCATCAGTGATGACAACAACAGACAGCTCAGCCTCAAAGAATGTGCTGGATTCAAAATTCATAATTCCAGAAAGCGCTGAAACTGGCAGTGTCCGGCCACGAAAATTCATAACCATCGCCCCACTGACGACGCGAATGTCACCGCGTGGAACCGACAAGACTTCAACAATATTGAGAACAGGCACAGCAAATTGATATCCGCGCTCTTCAACCAAAACGACGCCAACCACAGCAAGGGTAAGCGGCATTTTAATTCTAATGTGCGTACCCTTCCCCGGCGTGCTGTCAACAACAAGAGAGCCCTGCATTTGCTGCACTGCGCTTTTAACGACATCCATGCCAACGCCACGACCTGATAATTCAGACACAACGCTCGCCGTCGAAAATCCCGGCTCAAATATGAGGTTCATAATCTCATGCGCCGACATATGTTGAATACGATCATTTGTAATCAGACCAGACTCAACAGCGCGCTTTAATACTTTTTCTGTATTGACGCCTCTACCATCATCAGAAATTTCAATAACAACATAAGACCCCTCATAATAAGCACTCAACCTAATGCACCCAATCTCATCCTTACCACACGCCCTTCTTTCCTCAGGCGATTCCAAGCCGTGATCGAGCGAATTGCGCATAATATGTATTAATGGATCAACAAGCTGACCAATCAAAACCTTATCAAGTTCTGTCGTGTTACCCTCAACCTCCAGGCGGACACGTTTACCAACCTGACGAGCCATATCACGCACAAGGGGTGGAAAACGATTAAATAATTGCGATACAGGCACCATACGAAAATTCATCGCGCCGCTTTGTAAGCGGCTGCTCAAGCCCTCTAAATTTCCGACATCTTTTTGCAGCTGCTTACGCAACAAGTCTACTTTTTTGATCAATAGCTTTAGCTCTACTGGCGCAAAAAGTTTTTCATTTTGAGACTGGGCCGCCTCAAGAAGCTCGCGAATTTGCTTGCGAACTCTGGATACGTCAGGACTGGCTGATGAAACTGAGAGACTGGAAAATAATTTTTCAAATTGATCTGATGCGGCATGTAAGATTTTTGAGCGCTCAGTTTCTACGGCGATAGAACTCGATTGCAGAACAGATTGAAGCTCTCCCACCGCCTGATTAAGCGCTATAATATCGCTTTGAAGACGAATACGCGTCACAAATACTTCAGACGCCGTATTCAGCACATCATCAAGTTTTGATGTTGGCACACGTAGCGTTTCTTCATTTACAATCGCTTGGGCGGACGGGCTGACTTTTAGCGCCTGAGGGGCAAGAGCCGCCGGCTTACTCGGCGTCTCATGACTAGCGCCATCAGCAATGAGCTGAAGAGAGCCTGCTTTTAAGGACTGAAGTGACTGTAAAATATGCGCGATGGGCGTCGTCAAAGGTCCGCGTTCTGCGACCTCTCGCGCCATCTCTATTAAGGCTCCATTGCCAGCGATCAAGAGATCTATCGCCTGCTCATCCACAGATCTTACATTATTGCGAAGATCTCCAAGAAGCGTTTCCATTTCATGCGCAAGGACCTCCATCTTCCGTACGCCAAGAAGCCTCGCACTGCCCTTGACTGTATGGATTGAGCGAAACAAATCATTAATAATATCTGACCCGCCCCCAGCGCTTTCGAGATCAATCAGACGCTGGGATATATTTTCAAGATTCTCTTCAACTTCTGAACAAAAGTCATTAAGCAATGCTGACTGTTCCGAATTCAGAATCAATGCTTCTTCATGGTCTTCATATGAAGCGATTGAAATATGTGGAACCAGATCATCTTTTTTCTTTGAGAAGACACCCTGAGGCTCTTCCAGCTTTGCTTTAGTTACTATTTCATCCTTGTGAGAAATCAGTTCAGGCGCTTTGTCTAGCGGGATCTGGCGTTGACTTATTTTATTGTTTTCTTGCTCAATGATTGGTCGAATATAACGCAAACATTCTTCAATAATTTCTGATGTATCCGTATCACAGAAGCCTTGGCCGCCGAGCTCTCTAAGAATATCAAGAGAAGTATTTAAGGATAATTTTATGACATAGTCCATTGAACCGCGGGAATAATCTCCATCATTGCGTCCAATATCTAACAAATAATCAGCCATGCTTAGAACATGAGCCGGTTTTTCAAGACCTAATATTTTACAAAATCCCAAAATAAAATGCACACGTCGATAGGATTGGTCATGAGCGTCATCATCTGTTGGCGCGCCAATTGTTTTATTTATTTTGGATAGACTTAACTCGGCTTCCCCAAGAAGCTCTGGCATTAATTGTCCATCTGGCCCTGACAAATCTATGACCGCGGAGGCCGTATCTGCCGTCCATTCTTCCAGCCATGACTTATTCTCAGTCATTACTTATCCAATCCAGACGGCTTTAAAATTTGATGCATAAAGGGAAGAAAACATTAGTATTTTCCCAAATTTGATACGTCAGAGGAATGCAAGACACGCTGCGTAGAGGTTGAATATATTTCATTATCTTTCTCGCGATCCTGCCCAACCTCGCTCTGATCACTTTTATGAAACCAGCTAATGGCTTGCTTTAATTCTCTTGCATGATCAGCAAGGGAGTGCGCTGTTGCGGCCATTTGCGACGCTGCAGAGGCATTTGACTGCGTTACATCATCTAATCGACGCACAGCGACATTCACCTGCTGCGTGCCTGTCGCCTGCTCTTCGCTCGCCAGGCTAATGCCTTGGATAAGATCTTTGGCTTTTTCTATTTCAGGCAACAGGGCTGTGAGCATCCGATTGGTGTTTTCAGCGGTTTCCTTACCCTCAACAGAGGATTGCTGAATAGCATTTGCTGCCTCCTTACTGAGCTCGGCCAATTTTGAAACCTCTGACGCCACAACGGCAAAGCCCTTGCCATGCTCACCAGCACGCGCTGCCTCTACTGAGGCGTTTAAGGCGAGCAATTCAATTTTGCGGGTGATTTCTTCAACAGCCATGCTCTTATCCGCAATATCCTTCATGGCGGCTGCGGTTCGCTGCATCGCCTGTGCGCAGGTGCGCGCGTCTTCAGCAAGTCTGACGGATGTTTTTTGGGTTCGGTTTGAGGCCTCAGCATTTTGGCGAATATTCGCTGTAATCTGCTCCATAGCCGCTGCAGTCTCCTGCACTGAGCCAGCCTGCTCATTAGCGCCATCTGCAACTTTCTTAGCTGCCGACTGTAGCTGGCTGCTTCCTGTCGCAACGTCTTGTGCTAGTCGTGAGGCGACAGTCACGGTTGACGCTAGGTTTTCCTGCATATGATCAACGGCCTGCGCCATATCGCTAATTTCATCGCTGCCTGTTAAATTCGTGCGACTGCCAAAGTCACCTGAACTTATTTTGCGGATCACATGCATTAATTTTGCCGCGCGGATCGCGAATTGATAGCGCAAATATATGATCGAGATAATGATAAGACAGAAGACTGTCAGCGCGAGATATGAATTTGCAAGTAGTAATTTATTGGCAAAAGATTGTTGTTGATCAATAATTTGTGTAAATCTGTTTGTTATTAACTCTCTTAACTCAGACATTACCCGGCTGAAGTCGCCATTATCTTTATTATAACTATCGCTATAGACATATTGTTTTGCTAACTCAAGATCAGGTCGTCCCTTGCGACTAAAACCACCTGCCTCATCATCAAATTCACCATTGACGGCATGCATCGCGCCTAATTCAGCATGACTCATTTTATTCCAAATAATTCTCGCCTGCTTTAGTCTATCGAGTTCTTCTGCCGTCACCTCAAGATTTTTAAATCTATCTTCAATGGAAACGCCCCCGGTTTTAGAACTCTCTGGCTCCGACACAAGACCGCCAGCAACCATATCCCAATATTCAAAATTGTAATTTTTTGGCCGCACAATTTTACCATCTAAAATATCAGTAATAATATTATAATATTGTATTCTTTTTGCATTTTTCGTTACGATATAGGTGCGCGCAAATCTTGTTCCCCACTGAGAGGATAAGACATAATCTTCGACCGCCTCGGAGGCTGTATGTATTTGTGACCTCATGCTTTCAACTTTGTGCTCAGCCTCATTTAAAAAATAACCAAGCGCAATATTTGCAGCTGCGAGGCAGAAAAGAACAAAGAAGAAGACATAGGAAAACGTGCGAAGTTTCATTTTTTTCACCCAGGAGCTGAGAATTAAACTATATCCTGAGGAGCGCCTTTGGTCGATATAGAACGAGCTATATCCTTAATTTTAGACAATAAGCGGCGGCTGCGGCCAGTTTCCTGTAAAGTCATCAAACAAGATAAGCCCAGACGCAAATCCTTAATTTTTTCACTTGTTAACTTTAAAATCCATGCTTTCTAAGATATTCATATAAAATTGGTAGAAAATTATATTTATTCAGCAATGTAATGAAAGACTATCCAGATATATCAAAGAATATTAACCATCGGTTTAATTTTATAAGCAGCAGAGTTATCAAATCTGCCAGAACCTAAAACCATTATTGAGATACTCATTTTATCCCAATCGATCAGAGCCAGTTTTACGAAAAGGCGCGAGACGTCCCCACTCGACAATAGCCGAGGCCTGTAGCCTGAGATAGCTATGATGATCCTTTTCAGCGACCCCATCAAAAAGCTCCTTCACCGCCATGGGCAATAAACCCTCGGTAATTTGAAATATTTCAGGCGCAAAAGAGCGAATGCAAACGACATTATCAATACACAAGACAAATTCTGCTTCTTTATTTGAGAGCACCAGAAAAACACTATGATCATCAAGGGCGCGCTCTGGTAAGCCCAAAACTTCAGAGATATCAATACAAGAGAGAACACGACCACGAAGACTCGTTAATCCTCTCAGACAGGGATCTGTCCGGAACAACGGCATCACATCCAGGCCTTCCACAATCTCCATCACTGAGCCGACGGGATGCGCGACAAGTGTTTCTCCAATCTTACTGATAATAAATTCTTCCGTATTTTTATCATTTCTCTTATTGTCTTGATCACCTGCATAATTAACAACACTCTGATTGCCAAAATGCTTTCTTACAAGCGGCGCAAGAAGTTTTGGAGACAGAAATGTCATTGCCCGATCATGGTAACCAAGCATGCTATAAGAATTTTCATCCCCATCATCATTCGCGGGAACAGTGTCAGGGTCTAAATCATCTGCGTGCGTATTGTTTAGAGCCAGTAATTCTAAATGACGTTCAAGAACAAGGCCCAAAATCACATCATCAATTTTTAAAATAACGACATATGCACGTTGTGACTCCTGCGCATCCTTTTTAAAGCTCAACCCACAAGGATCAAAAATAGGCAGTATGCGTCCGCGATGATTGATTGTTCCTGTGCAATGAGGAACTACGCCAGAATATTGTTCTACATTGTAAAACTCTATAACTTCCTCAACGCATGCAAGCGGAACCGCAAAAGTTTTACCAGAAAACTCAAAAACAAATAGTCGAGCATCATTCTTCACGCGCTTTTACCTCAGTTGATTTTACGGCACGTCCTGTTTCTTAACTCGCTTATTATGTTCTATCGTTGTATATCACACGTCAGCTTCGCACATCATCTGTCAATATTTTCCCAAATTTGTCGTCTCCATCAATTGATCTGACTTTTTTTGTTCCTGGTGAGAGATATCTGACGCGAGTTTAAAACTCGACGTCTTAATGAAAGAGTCTTGTGTCTTGAACCAGCTGATTGCTTTTTGTAAATCTCTTGCGTGATCAGCAAGCGCATTAGCCGTCGCCGCCATTTCTGACGCAGCCGATGCATTTGACTGAGTCACCTCATCCAATCGTCGCACAGCAACATTCACCTGTTGCGTTCCCGTCGCCTGTTCATCGCTAGCCAAACTAATGCCTTGCACCAGATCTTTCGCCTTCTCAATTTCTGGCAAAAGCGTTGTCAGCATCCGATTGGTGTTTTCTGCCGTTTCCTTACCTTCAACAGATGATTGCTGAATGGCGCTGGCTGCTTCTTTGCTGAGTTCTGCTAGTTTTGACACCTCAGCCGCAACAACCGCGAAGCCCTTGCCGTGCTCTCCTGCACGCGCCGCCTCAACCGAAGCGTTTAACGCCAAAAGCTCAATTTTACGCGTAATTTCCTCAACCGCCATGCTCTTATCAGCAATATCCTTCATAGCTGCAGCCG
>Ga0208618_1000493_pt1 | contig 17964 bp, 17 predicted proteins | sample CryBogCBE18Jul08_FD_184585 | JGI IMG/M metagenome (GOLD analysis project Ga0208618, IMG submission 184585) | Freshwater microbial communities from Crystal Bog, Wisconsin, USA - CBE18Jul08 (SPAdes) | ecosystem: Environmental > Aquatic > Freshwater > Lake | place: Crystal Bog, Wisconsin, USA...
GCCAATTTGGAGCATTTAGATCTTCTAGAAATTGATCGTGACTTAGTCGCTTACTGGCAGCAGCAAAATCTACAGGGACTCAATGTCATTGAGGGTGATGCGCTTCAGTTCGATTTTGCCGAATGGGCCAAACAGCGAGCCCCAAATCAGGGTAAATGTAAGGTTGTTGGAAACTTGCCTTACAACATCTCTTCGCCCCTCTTATTTCATTTGGTGTCGGCGGCAAGCCAGATTGATGAGCAAGTATTTATGCTACAAGCAGAAGTGGTGGAGAGAATGGTTGCACCTGCGGGTAGCTCAGACTTTAGTCGACTCTCGGTCATGCTGCAGACCCGTTACCATATGGAGCAAGTGCTGGAGGTTCCTCCTGAGGCTTTCGAGCCGCAGCCCAAGGTGAATTCTGCAGTGGTCAGAATGATTCCTCGGGCAGACTTTGATTTGAGTGCTAAAGAGTGGAGCGCTTTAGAGACCGTAGTCGCCGCGGCCTTTGCGCAGAGGCGAAAAATGCTGCGCACTAATTTACAGACTCATGCGGGTCTTTTAAGTCTGAGTGAGGAAGAGCTTAAATCTAGAGCACAAGATATTTCGGTGGATCGCTACGTAGCTTGGGCTAAATTACTAGCTAATTCAATCTTGGCTCAGTAAGCGCTGGGATCTATTCTTCTCATCTCGGCTTCAATCCAGGCTTCGACTTCTTGATGTAGCTGATCGCCAGATTTTCCAGCCGAGGCAATAGCGGGGCCAATTGAAAAGATCACGGTGCCAGGATATTTCATGAAGCTATTACGAGGCCAAAACCGTCCAGCATTGTGAGCGATAGGAACAACTGTAGCCCCAGTAGCACTTGCAAGCCGAGCTCCACCTTTGCGATAGGGCTTATGAGAGCCAACGGGCGTTCTAGTCCCCTCGGGGAACATCAGAATCCATTTGCCTTCACTTAAGCGTTTACGGCCTTGGCTTGCCACAGAAAGTGCCGCGGTTTCTTTGCTTGCCCGATTGATATGAATCATCTTGAGCAGTGCTAAAGCCCAACCAAAAAAAGGAATCCATAAGAGCTCACGCTTGAAGACAAAGCAAAGTTGTTTAGGTAGTAAGGCAATATAAGCGATCGTCTCGTAAGCGGATTGGTGCTTACTCAATACCACTACTGGTTGATCTAGAACCGCTTGTATATTCTCCATACCCCGAATCTCAAAATGAATGCCGCAGAGATGCTTGAGAACTTGAATGACCACCTTGTTCCACAAACCGATGAAGCGATAGCGATTCTCTGGATTGAGAAAAGGAAAGGCCAGCATACAAAGCACCGACCAAATTGGTGTAAAGACCAATAAGAAAAGAGTGAATAGAGTTGAACGTATAAAGGTCATCATCTTTAAGCTAAGCCATTGAGAAAGCGATTAGCAAAAGCCAGTAGGTCTTGGTGAATTTCTGTTCCCTCAGGCAAGCCTCCAGAGGCTAAAGTCTTTTGGCCTTTACCAGTAAGAACCAGGTGGGGTGTAGCGCCCAAGGCTACACCAGCTTGTAGGTCACGCAGAGAATCACCTACCACGGGCACACTCTCTAAGGGTTTTTGATGCTGGTTTCTATGATATCGCAGCGCAATTTCTTTCATCATCCCGGGTGCAGGCTTGCGACAGTCACAGGCATGTGCATCCGTATGAGGACAAAAGAAAATGCTGTCAATGTGGCCACCCAAAGGTTTGAGAAGGTTAGCCATTTTGCTGTGCATACCATGTAAATCGTTAATACTAAAAAAGCCACGCGCTAAGCCTGACTGATTGGTTGCAATAGCAATTTGGTAGCCAGCTTGATTTAGAAGCGCAATGGCTTCCAAGCTGCCTGGCAAGGGAGCCCATTCTTCAACAGACTTAACGTAATCATCGCGATCTTCGTTTATTACGCCATCGCGGTCGAGAATAATGAGTTTAGAAGAGCTAGTGCTCATGCTAATTTGCCGAGATCTGCGACTAAATTCATTTTCAGGTGAAGTTCTTGCAATAGGGCAAGGCGGTTATCGCGCAACTTAGTATCAGGATCCATCACCATCACATCTGCGAAGAATTGATCGATTGGCTCACTTAGAGCAACCAATGCTTTTAATAGCTCAACAAATTGAGATTTTGCATAGGCCGAGTCTAAGCTCGGCTTCAGTGCCTCAAGAGCTTGATGTAAAGCAACCTCTGCAGGTACCTGCAAAAGCTTTGCTGAACAAGTCTTGGGAATAGCAGTAGTAGTCTTTTTCAGAATATTGCTAATGCGCTTGTTAGCCGCAGCTAGCTGGCTTGCTTGAGCTAATCCATTGAATTCTCGAAGGGCAGAGAGACGTGCAATGACGTCGTTAATTTGCTCAGGAGCTTGACTTAAGACAGCATCAATTTCTGGGCTGGTAAAAGATTTACCAGCAACTGCTTGATCCCGAAGGTAGGCACGTAAGCGATCCAGAATAAATTCATTGATCTCGCTAACCTGCGCTTTTTCTTGAACTTCTTTTTGGGGAAACTGTTTACGCGCCAATTCAATCAGGGTCGGCAGACTCAAGGGCAGATTTTTTTCCAGAAGTAAGCGGCAAATACCTAAGGCATGGCGGCGTAAGGCGTAAGGGTCTTTGTCACCGGTTGGCGCCAGTCCTACCCCCCAAATGCCAACCAAGGTTTCTAGCTTATCAGCGATGGCTAAGACAGTTCCTGTTTGAGTTATTGGTAAAGCGTCACCAGCAAAGCGTGGCATGTAGTGCTCACTGCACGCAGCTGCTACTCCTTCTTGCTCTTTGTCTAAGTTCGCATAGTAACGACCCATAATCCCTTGTAGCTCTGGGAACTCACCCACCATATCGGTCAGTAAATCTGTTTTAGCAATTTCAGCAGCCCTGCTAGCGAGTGTTTCATTCCATCCAAGTAATTTAGCTATACCTAGTGCAATCGCTTGAACCCGTTTGGTGCGATCGAGTTGATTGCCTAATTGATTGTGATACACCACTCTTGCTAGATCAGGGACTCGAGAGGCTAAAGAGCGCTTTTGGTCTTGTTGGAAGAAGAAGCGGGCATCCGATAAGCGAGGGCGTACTACACGTTCATTCCCTGAGATGATCGCTGCTGGTTTATTGGTTTGGATATTAGAAACAATCAAGAAGCGGTTTCTGAGTTTGCCTTGCTTGTCAGTTAACGCAAAATATTTTTGATTAGTTTGCATTGTCAGAATCAAACATTCTTGTGGAACTTCCAAGAACTCTGCATCAAAATGACACTCGTAAATTGCTGGCCACTCAACTAAGGCTGTTACCTCATCAAGAAGACTGTCTGGCATCAGCACTAGATCGTCACCTGCAGCCTTGAGCAGCGATGCCTCAATTTGTTGGCGCCGTTTCGTGAAACTGGGAACAATTTTCGCCTTACTCTCCAGAACGGATTCGTATTGGTCTGCACTTTCAATCGGAAAGAGTCCAGGCGCTAAAAAGCGGTGACCTTCAGTTTGCTCTCCTGAATCTATGCCTAAGGCGCTGATATGCAGTGGGGTATTGCCATGTAACGCCACAATACGGTGTACTGGGCGGGCAAATTGAACATCCACCAATTCACCGTTGGTGCGTGTGACTTGGTAATGCATCATCTTGGCGACTGGTAGCTTGCTCAAGCTTTGCTCAACTGCTTGTTGTACGGTTGACTCTAGAGCGGCCCCCTTTGCAAGCACATTCAAATAGAGCGCCTCATTCTTTCCTTCGCCAGACTTCTCTAGCGAGGCAATATCAATGTCAGCATATCCTAGGCTAGCCAGCTTCTTTAACAAGGGGGCAGTAGCTTGACCCTGTGCATCAAAGGCAATAGAGCTGGGCAGTAATTTTTCTCGAACTGGATGGTCAGGCGCATGATTCAGTACATCGGTGATGTGAACTGCCAAACGGCGAGGAGTGGCAAAGCCAGTGACTGTGGATTGTTCACTTAATAGGTTCGCAGTTTTAAGAGAGTTCGATACCCCTTCGCTAAAAGCTTCACCTAAGCGACGTAAAGATTTTGGAGGTAACTCTTCTGTAAATACCTCTAGCAAGAGGCTGGCTGAAGTCGAGCCAGGATTTAATGTGCTCATGATTTGGCCGAACTACCCTGACACATTGGGAATCCCAATTTCTCACGTGAGTCGTAATAGGCTTGAGCCACTGCGCGAGACAGATTCCGAATACGGCCGATATAGGCTGCTCGCTCCGTAACCGAGATAGCGCCGCGTGCATCAAGCAAATTAAAAGTATGTGCCGCCTTGAGCACCATTTCATAAGCGGGTAAAGCTAAAGGTACTTCCATCAAGCGTTTTGCTTCACTCTCGAAATTACTGAAGTTTGTAAAGAGTAAATCGGTATTGGAGTGTTCAAAGTTGTAGCAGGACTGCTCAACTTCATTTTGGTGATACACATCACCATAAGAAATGCCATCTGCCCAAACAAGATCAAAAACATTCGAGCAATTCTGAATGTACATCGCCAGGCGCTCAATACCGTAGGTAATTTCTCCAAGAACAGGCTTGCAATCTAAACCACCCACTTGCTGGAAGTAAGTAAATTGCGTTACTTCCATACCATTTAGCCAGACCTCCCAACCAAGACCCCAGGCGCCGAGGGTTGGGTTTTCCCAATCATCCTCTACAAAGCGCACATCATTTTCTTTGAGATCTAAACCGAGCGCCGCTAATGAGCCTAAATAGAGTTCGAGAATATTGGCAGGTGCTGGCTTGAGCACCACTTGATATTGGTAATAGTGTTGAAGGCGATTGGGGTTCTCTCCATAGCGCCCATCTTTGGGGCGGCGGGAGGGTTGAACATACGCAGCTTTCCAAGGCTCAGGACCAATCGCTCTTAAGAAGGTAGCTGTGTGCGATGTGCCCGCACCAACCTCAAGGTCGATAGGCTGCAATAGGGCGCAACCTTGTTGGTCCCAATACTCTTGAAGTTTAAGAATGATTTGCTGAAATGTAAGCATGTTTAACCTAGCTAAGCCATTGATTTTACATGGCGAAGCTAAGTAATTGCTAAAACCGTCTTTGACGAATGATGCCTATCAATAGGAGTAGGAAAGAGATGGTCAAAATTGGCGCATTACCCCAAATGACATAAGGTGTTCTGCCTGTATAAGCCTGAACTGAGCCGACTAAAGCAGTTTGCGTAAATTTAGGCAATTGTTGAATGACTTTCCCATCGGTCCCCAGGACCGCAGTAATACCAGTATTGGTAGCGCGTAGGGCTGGCAGTCCCGTTTCTAAAGAGCGCAGTTGTGAAAGTCTGAGTTGTTGACCGGGAGCTTGTGAATCACCGAACCATGCCAGATTGGTGATATTAATTAAGAGATTGGTGGGTTCAGAACTATGTCGTAGACGTGTTGCGAGCTCACTGCCAAAGACATCTTCATAACATATGGTGATTGCAGCAAACAACGGATCCTTTCCCTCTCTCACAATCATGAAGGGTGGCTGACTCATTGAACCGCGGGCGAAATCACTTAAGGGGACATTAAAAGCATTTACAAACCAATGAAAACCAGGTGGAATGAATTCGCCGAAGGGAACGAGATGAGATTTGTCGTATTGATAGGGTTGAGTATTGCTATTTAGTCCAAGTGCGCGATTCGAGAACTCTCTGCCATCTGCAGGATTTATGCGTCGACCGATGATCCCAAATAACAAGGTGTTGTGATGTTGGTTGACACTTTCTTGTAAGGACTCGAGTGTGCCGCTAGGTAAATTGATATCAGGCCATGAAAGGGCAGTTTCAGGTGCAACAACCAATTCTGCGGAAGAGCGCTTCATGACATTCGAGTAATAGTCAATTTGTTGCATTACACCTTCAGGCCTAAAGATTAGGCTCTGTGAAAAATTGCCTTGTACGAGTTCAATACTTAAGGGTGATCCAGTGGGCTTAGTAAAACTCCATAAGCCCATGATTTGTACAAGCGTGACTACGAGTGCTACTGGAGCAATACTCCATACAACATGTTTACGAATATGTAAGAGTTGCCATGAGCTCCACACTGTCAAGAAGGTACAAGCGAGACCGCCGAGGTAAGGCGCTATTAGCCCAAACGGACCATTGACTTGGACTTCTGCTAAGCCCAGCCAGGGAAAGCCGGTGAGGAAAAAGCCACGTAGACATTCAATCAAGACCCAACTTGCTGCCAGAAAGCATCCAGTGTAAAAAGACTCTTTCTTAAAGAAATACAGTGGCAAGCTAGCTAAAGCAAAAAAGACTGCAGTGTATGTAGAAAGTAAAACTACTGCTGCACACGAGAGCAAAAAATTCATTTTTCCAACATCGTGTAGGCTGATGTAGATCCAAGAGAGGCCCACTATAAAGTAGCCTAAACCAAAAGCTAAGCCCGCTAGTAAAAAATATTTGAGCGATGCGTGCTTAAACTGAAGTAGACCCCACCAAACTAATGTGAGGATGGGAATTTGAATCCAGCCGCCGTAAGGCAGTTCGGCTGAGCACGCAAGTATTGCCCCAAATAAGACAAGCGTTAGAAATCGGGTTGGATTTTTCAAAGCAGAATGCAAGCTTAATCAGATAAGGATTGCTTATGAATTTGTCTGGCTAACAAAATATGAATTTGTCTTGGATCGGCACGCTGAATCTCAAATTCGACATTACCCAATTTGATTAGCTCACCAATTTTTGGAACGCGACCCAGGTGCTGAATGACCAGACCAGCAACGGTATCAATATCCTCTTCAGCAAAATCAGTACCTACAGCTTCATTAAATTGTTCGAGCTCAGTAATGCCTTTGACGCGGATATCACCGTTATCTAAGGCAATGATATTGTCAGCTTCTTCATCAATATCATGTTCATCTTCTATGTCACCCACAATTTGCTCGAGTACATCCTCAATGGTGATGATGCCAGCTACACCACTGTATTCATCAACTACGATGGCTAGGTGATTACGGTTGTCCTTGAAATCTCGCAGTAAAACACTCAGTCGTTTTGATTCAGGAATAAATACAGCAGGTCTTAACCAATCGCGTACCTGAAAATCTTTTTCACTCGCATTGCGAAGAAGATCTTTGGCGAGTAAGGTGCCAATGATGTTGTCTCGACTGCCTTCAAACACGGGAAAGCGGGAGTGGGCCGCAGTAATAACGTTCTGAATAATTTCTGCCAAGGGAAGGTTGATATCAATCCAATCAATTTGGGCGCGAGGAACCAAAATATCACGTGCACAGAGCTGCCCTACCTGGAAAACACCTTCAATCATCGATAAGGCATCCGCATCGATCAAACCTTCAGACTGGGCTTCTCGTAGCGTAAGGATGAGTTCTTGACGACGTTCTGTGCTGCTGCTGGGCACAGGGCTAAGAAAGGCGGTTAAGCGTTCCAGTAATGATTTATTGGGGTCGGGCATGGTGCAAGAATAGCGCAGAAATAGATGAAATCGGTGACGATGGATTACTGAGGGGTATAGGGGTTGGCAAAACTAAGCCCTTTCAGGAGCCTGATCTCTAGAGCTTCCATTTTTTCAGCTTGTTTAGGGATCTCATGGTCGTAGCCTTGAGCATGCAAGCAGCCATGAATCAGCAGATGGGCTAAATGGGACTTCATGTCCTTGCCTTGCTCTTTAGCCTCCTTTTGAATGACAGGAAGACATAAGATGATGTCAGCATTCAGGCTGGCTTTATCTAAGGCATAGGAGAAGGTGAGCACATTGGTTGGCTTATCTCTGTTTCGGTAAGCGGCATTTATCTTTTTTGCTTCAGCTGCATTCACAAAGCGAATGGTTATAAAGCCGGATTTACTGGTACTTAGTTTGACCCATTTTTTCAGCATGTTATTAGAAGCGATATTACTGATAGCCGCTTCGATTGCCGAACTAGCATACTGAATATCGATTTGCAGTTTAGTGGACATGGGATTCAATTAATTCGCCGCGCAAGGTGTAATTTAATACCTCGATAATTTTGACATCAATCATTTTCCCAATCCAGTCATCCTTATTTTGATCTGGTGCTTCGAGATGAATGACGCGATTATTTGCCGAGCGTCCTTGAAGATTAATACCATCTTTAGCGAGCCCCTCAACCAAAATGGTTTCGGTGTTACCAAGCATGGCCTGACTTATTTTCTCTCCCTGTGAGTCAATCAGGGCTAGCAGAGTTTGTAGACGTTTTAGTTTGACCTCATAAGGTGTGTCATCTATCAAATTGGCGGCAGGCGTTCCAGGCCGGGGGCTGAAAATAAAACAGAAACTATTATCAAACTGAAGTTCTTCAACCATTTTGAGCAGCTTGTGAAAGTCTTCATCGGTTTCGCCTGGAAACCCAACGATGAAGTCGCTGGAGAGCGTGAGATCAGGCCTGACAGCCCGCATTTTACGAATGATGCTTTTGTATTCTAAGGCGGTGTAGCCGCGCTTCATAGCGGACAGCACTGAGTCAGAGGCATGTTGCACGGGCAAATGCAAATGACTCACTAGCTTAGGCACTTTTGCATAGACATCGATTAAGCGTTGCGTAAATTCTTTTGGATGGCTGGTTGTAAAGCGAATGCGTTCAACCCCTGGAATCTCCGCAACATATTCAATCAGTAAAGCAAAGTCAGCGAGCTCATCACCCTCAGTCATTTTGCCAAGATAGGCATTGACATTTTGTCCCAGCAACACAATTTCCTTGATACCTTGCGCAGCTAAGCCTGCTACTTCAGTCAAAACATCGTCGAGTGGGCGTGAGACTTCTTCGCCACGGGTATAGGGCACTACGCAATAACTGCAATACTTTGAGCAACCCTCCATGATCGATACGTAAGCAGAGCCACGTGTTTTGCGTGAGGTCGGCAGGAAATCAAATTTTTCAATTTCCGGAAAAGAAATATCCACTTGAGGTCTGCCAGTTTGATGGCGTTGCGCAATCAGGTCAGGCAAACGATGTAGGGTTTGAGGGCCAAAGACCACATCTACATAAGGTGCGCGATTGATAATCTGTTGACCCTCTTGGCTCGCAACACAGCCGCCCACCCCAATCAGTAAATTGGGTTTACGTTTTTTGAGCTCCCTCAGTCGACCAAGATCCGAGAACACCTTATCTTCTGCTTTTTCACGAATCGAGCACGTGTTCAAAAGGACAACATCGGCATCTTCGGGAGTGTCGGTGATGGTCATGCCTTCATCGGCATGGAGGATGTCAGCCATCTTGTCTGAGTCGTACTCATTCATTTGACAGCCAAAGGTTTTGATATAGAGCTTCTTCATATGCCGTTCTCAGGTTTATAACTGGGGGCGAAGCAGTGATTTTACGGGATTGTGCAGCTTAGAGGAATCGATAGGCCAGGATGGTTACTAGGGTTGGCGGAATGGCTGCCAATAGCAGCATTCCAGCAGATACTGCAGCATTCGGAAAATAGGGTCGCAGAATGGCTAATCCAGCAGGGTTAGGGGCATTGGCAATGACGGTGAGGCCGCCACCAGCAACTGCGCCACCGACTAATGCCAGCTTAAATTCCAAAGAGGTACCTGTAACTAGAGAGCCTAAATAGGTCAGGGCGGCGTTGTCCGTTAAAGCAGTCAGCCCTAAGGCACCGTAAAAGACTGCAGTTGGACTCATGTTTTGCAAAATCGGTTGCAGCCACCACTCTTGTAGTCCACCCAGAACAATTAATCCAGCCAAGAAGAATCCCACCAATAAGGCTTCTCTCAGAATGAGGGGGCTCTGGTACTTCGGGTATGCGGTGGTATAGCCAATGAAAAACAATAACAACCACATAAAAATCACTGGATCATGTGCAAAAACGACAACTCCGACTAAAAATAAAAGATGAACCAAGGTCACCGTGAGGGGTGTCTTATCAGGATGCGTTTCTGACTGGGGCTCAACAAATTCTTTTCTTAAAACGAATGTAATGAGTAGTGCGTTAATCAAAATCGCAATGCACGACTCGATACCAAAATGACTCATCATGAAGGCGTTATCCCAATTCCAAGTCGAAGCTACCATCAGTACAGGAGGCGCAGCAAAGTTAGTCAGCGTTCCACCAATTGAGATGTTGACAAACAATACCCCTAGCGTACCGAAGAGCATCAGCTTGGAGCAAGAGTGGCGATATACCAGATCTCTTAATAAAAAGGCGGCCAAGGTCATTGCTGCAGCTTCAGTAATAAACGATCCAAGGACCGGTGTAATACTCAGAGTTAAAAAATATAAAGTGGGAGTCGACTTGGTCCTCAAAACAGTTTGAAGCACTTTGCCAAGAGCATGCAAGATGTGAGTCACAAAGTTGAGGATGGGTTTACTGCCAGCAACAACCATGATGGCAAAAACAAAAAGAGCTTCCGTGAAGTTTCTAGTGCTAGCGTAATGTCTAGCTGTTTCTAAATCATCAACTAGAGCCAGAAAAACAATGAGGATAGCGGCCCAAAAACCAAAGACGATTTCGACTTCGCCTAACAGGTGCCAAAGGCCTGCATGTTTGGGGTGGCTCTTAGCTAAAGTCTCAAAATAAGCAGTGCTAAAAGTGTGCAATACTGCAAGCGCAAAAATAGTACTAGCGCCAATTTCAGTCAGGGTAAAGTTCATACTGGCATAGTATCAGTAGATGTTTACCAACAAATAACCTTCAGAATTAGTCGAAATTAAATAAAGAGAACATCATGATCAGAAATGCACAATCCCAATTTGGAGTTGGTCCTTTTCAACAAAAGCTAGTGATCGGAGAATTTCAATTGCTGGCCGATGTTGAGGCGGCTTCAGGCGGTGCCAATACGGGACCTTCTCCGCATGAGTATTTAGCTGCCGCTCTCGCTTCCTGTACCAGCATGACCCTAAAAATGTATGCTGGTCGTAAATCGATGAGCTTAAGCAATGCAATCGTTACAGTGCATGTTGAGCGTGAGAATGATATTGAAAAATTTACCCGCGATATTCAATTATTTGGCGAGCTAGCGGAAGAGGAAAAACAACGCCTCTTAGAGATTGCTAATAAATGCCCAATTCATAAAGCTCTTACAGGTGAGATCCAAATAAAAACCCAGCTGGTTAATTAAACCAAGCTGGGTTTGCAGAGCAATCTAATTTAGTCTGGAGCGGCAGGTGTTGAGCCGGTCTTGCCGGCTTTGTAGCCAGCGTTATATTCTGAAGCCTGCTGTTTCTTATAAGCATCATAAACATAGCCTGATGCTGCACCAACGGCGGCGCCTCCAACGGCACCCCAAATCGGATTGCCATGAAGAACTGCTGTTCCAACAGCGCCTGCAGCTGCACCAATTCCTGCACCAGATAAAGTGCGTTGCTCTGTATTACTCATATTGGAGCAAGCTGTAATAGCGAATGCAGCAATAAGGAGGGCGATAATTTTTTTCATATAACTACTCCTAAAATTGAATAGATTTATTGTTTAGCGCAAGGGAAGCGTACAGCTAAAAAGCCTAGAACTGTTCCAGCGGCAGGTTTGTCTGCAGTTTGGGGATTGGATTCCGTCCATTTCACAAAATCTCCAATGACCTCGTCACGTTTTGGAGCAGGTTGCTTGACGCAAATAAAGGGTTTAGCTCTTTGCGGATGTCGGGTAGCTAGATAGGTGTCATAAATTGCTGTGGTGTAGCCGACGCAAAAGCTGCGGGATTCAGCGCTTGCTGGTAATTTGCAGACGTTGACTAGTTCCTGCGTGCTTAAGACAGGAATTTTTTCATCAGCGTATGCGCTGCTAAGTAAGCTCGCTAAGATGCTGAGAGCCACCAGTATTTTTTTCATGTAATCCCCCTTTAGTGACTGATTGATATACCTCAGTATATGATCACTTTTATCGCAGAAATGTTCAACTAGGGTAATCCTATAATGATTTATGGCTATATTTGAATTGGATGGTATTGCCCCCACATTAGCGAAGGGCGTTTGGGTAGCTCAAAGCGCCGAAGTGATCGGTCGCGTAGAGCTGCATGAGAATGTCAGCATTTGGCCCCAGGTAGTCATTCGTGGTGATAACGATCTGATCCAAATTGGCGAAGGTAGCAATGTTCAGGATGCTTCGGTATTACACACCGATCCTGGCTTTGAACTCTTGATTGGCAAGCACGTCACAGTAGGCCATAAGGTGATGTTGCATGGTTGCCAGATTGGCGATGGCAGCCTGATTGGCATTGGTGCCGTGATTTTGAATGGCGCCAAAATCGGGAAGCATTGTTTGGTTGGCGCAGGCGCTCTTGTGACTGAAGGTAAAGAGTTTCCAGATGGCTCAATGATTTTGGGCTCACCCGCCAAAGTGGTGAAAATGCTCGATGCTGAGCAGATGCAAAAGATCGAAGAGATTGCTGGACGGTATGTCCGCAACGCGCAGCGTTATCTCAAAACACTCAAGCCTATTTCTTAATTAGCAATTGCGATGGAAGATATTCAATTTTGGATCAGCATCATCGCGACTATCGCTTTCGCAGTGACCGGAGTTTTAGCGATAGCGGATCGTGGCGTTGACCTTTTTGGAGTTTTAGTACTGGGTGTGATCACTGCGATTGGTGGTGGAACTATTCGAGACATTATTCTCGGCATCCCCAGTTTTTGGTCACAGGCACCAATGTATGTATGGCTTGCTTTAGCTGCAAGCATGGCTACCTTTGTTGCTGAATCATTCTTTACCCAACCCCAAATTTATCGGTCTATGCTTTATTTGGATGGATTGGGCGCAGCCTTATTTGGAATTCAAGGGGCGTTCAAAGCATGGCAGTTAGATTTTGGTTTCCCAATAGGGCCAGTGATTTTGGGAGTGGTCACTGCGATTGGTGGCGGCCTATTACGAGATATTTTGGCGGGAAGAAAAACCCTACTCATGTCACATGAGTTATATGCAATTCCAGTGACCTTAGGTTGCTGCCTCTATATTTTGGCACTCAATTTTTTGCCACAATACCGTCTTGAATCCGCAGTGCTGTGCATACTCGCTATCTTTGGTTTGCGTTCAGCAGCGATTCACTGGAATTTGAGTGTACCCAAAACCTTTATTACTAAAACGCGCTAACTGCTCCATCGCTGCGGGGATCCCAACCACCCCTTAAGGTGCCTGAAGGTTCACGAATAATGCAGCCAGCATGTCCCACGGTTTCATCGAAGGGGTCGAGCATTTCAATTTCATGACCCAGCGAATGCAATTCTTTGGCAACCCATGGACTAAAGCGGGATTCGAGTTTGAGGCTGTCGCTAGTCTGACCCCAAGTACGCCCGAGTAACCAGCGTGGACGACTGATGGCATCTTGTGGATCAAGACCGTATATCGCAGTCCTAGTAAAGACAGCACATTGAGTTTGAGGTTGTCCATCGCCACCCATCGTTCCGTACACCATCGTTTTCCCATCTTTGAATAAAGCTAGCGCAGGATTGAGGGTGTGGAATGGTTTTCGATAGGGCTCGAGATGATTGAGTGTCTTGGGATCAAGAGAAAAACTGCAACCACGGTTTTGCCAATTAACGCCTGAACTTGGCAACACAATACCGGCACCGAACTCGTGATAAATGCTTTGAATGAAAGAAACACTATTGCCGTGTTTATCAACCACGCCCATCCAAATGGTATCGGCAGGACCTTTACCTTGACCCCAGGGCAAAGCTTTTTCAGGATCAATATTTTTCGCCAGCTTCTTTAAAAAAGCAGGGGCTAAAAATGATTGCGCATGTTTTTTCATATACGCAGGATCAGTCACAAATTGATCGCGTACTTTAAAGGCTTGCTTAGTAGCTTCAACACAGTGATGTACATATTCAGCACTATCCACTTTGAAGCGCTTGAGATTGAGTTGATCCAAAATACCCAAAATCATCAAAGAGACCACGCCTTGGGTTGGTGGAGTCATGTTGTAAATATGACCTAAGCTATGCTTTAACTCTAGCGGGTCAATCAGTTTGGCATGGTGACGATGCAAGTCACTCAGGCGCAACGGGCTACCTAATTCAGTCAGTTCTTTGGCGAGTAATTCAGCTAGATCACCACGGTAATAATCTTCCGTTCCTTTTTTCGCGATCTGCCTTAAGGTTTTTGCCAGACGCTCTTGTTTGAAAATGCTGCCTACTGTAGGTGCACGACCATTAACAAGAAAGGTTTCTGCAAAACCAGGGATTGGACTTAGCTCTTCTCGTTTCTTGGCAGTCAGACTAGATTGACTAAAAGTCACTGGTACTCCAGCTTCCGCATAGTGAATCGCATCAGCTAATAATCTTGATAGAGGAATTTTTCCTCTCAACGCTTTCTGAGAAAGTTGTTGTGCAGCTCCCCATCCTGAGATAGTTCCCGCAACCGTATTCGCAGCTACTGCACCACGGAATGGAATGGCTTTAGTGATGCCGCGTTCGGCGTACCATTTTTTGCTGGCTAAGCCGGCGGCGGCCCCGCAAGCATCAATCCCGCCCATGGCTTGACCGGGGGAGTGAATAACCCAAAAAGAGTCTCCGCCAATAGAGTTCATATGAGGGTAGACCACGGCAATAGTTGCAGCGGCAGCAATCATGGCCTCCAGTGCATTACCGCCTTCTCGTAGAACAGCAACTGCAGATTCTGATGCCAGGGAATGTGGAGCAACCGCCATCCCCTGAATACCCCATTTTTGTTGCATATGTCGTCTTAGCCTTATTGAATACCCGATTGTAGATCGCGGGAAAACCCCAATCCATTTTGATGAGGAATTACCCTAAGTAATGGATTTATCTCGATTTTTTAACAGCATAATTGCTTCGTTGTTTAATTCCATAAAAATATTTAGGAGCTACTGATGTCAACATCAACCAAAGCAGCCCCAATGACTGCTGAAGAACGCAAGGTTATTTTTGCATCTTCACTCGGTACAGTCTTTGAGTGGTACGACTTTTATCTATACGGTTCATTGGCTGCGGTTATTGCCAAGCAATTCTTCTCAGGCTTAGATGCAGGCTCTGCTTTCATTTTCGCTTTGTTGGCTTTTGCTGCCGGCTTTATTGTTCGCCCTTTTGGCGCCTTGGTGTTTGGTCGCTTAGGTGATTTGATTGGTCGTAAGTACACCTTCTTGGTCACCATTCTGATTATGGGTGGATCCACCTTTGTGGTCGGTATTTTGCCGAACTATGCAACGATTGGTGTGGCTGCCCCAGTTCTTCTGATTGCCCTACGTTTGCTTCAAGGTTTGGCATTAGGCGGTGAGTATGGTGGCGCTGCAACCTATGTTGCTGAGCATGCCCCTAATGGTAAGCGTGGTGCTTACACTGCTTGGATTCAGACTACAGCAACGATGGGTCTTTTCCTTTCTTTGTTAGTGATTTTGTTCACTCGTGAACTGACTGGCCCTGATTTTGAAGTTTGGGGCTGGCGTGTTCCATTCATTGTTTCGATTGCACTCCTGGGCGTTTCAGTGTGGATCCGTTTGTCAATGAATGAATCTCCTGCATTTAAGAAAATGAAAGAAGATGGCAAGCTGTCTAAGTCACCTTTGGGCGAATCTTTCGGCCAATGGAAGAACTTGAAGATTGTGATCTTGGCTCTCTTTGGTTTGGTTGCTGGACAAGCTGTGGTTTGGTATACAGGCCAGTTCTATGCTTTGTTCTACCTCACTCAAGTTCTCAAAGTAGATGCTAAGACAGCCAATCTGTTAATCGCTGCTGCCTTGTTAGTTGCAACACCATTCTTTGTAGTCTTCGGAAGCTTGTCAGATAAGATCGGTCGTAAGGTCATCATCATGGGTGGTTTGTTATTGGCTGTGATTACCTACATTCCAAATACTCCAGTCTCCGTATTTAATGGGCTGACACACTTTGCTAATCCTGCTTTAGAAAATGCAATGGCAACAGCTCCAGCAACGATTACTGCTGATTTGTCTGAATGTACTTTCCAGTTCAATCCAACCGGTACTGCCAAGTTCACCAGCTCTTGCGATATTGCAAAACAGGTGATGGCTTCCAATTCTGCTAGCTACACTACAGTTGCTGGTCCAGCAGGTAGCGTTGCGAAGGTCAAGATCGGTGAAACTGAGATTGAAGGCTATTCAGCAAAAGGTCTCGATCCTGCTGACGCAAAAGCAAAAGATGCTGCGTTTAAGAAAGCAATTCGTGATGACTTGACAGCTGCTGGTTATCCAGTCAAAGCGGATCCAGCTGCCATCAATTATTTCGCTGTCTTCTTGCTCTTGGCTTTCTTGGTCCTGTTAGTAACGATGGTTTACGGTCCAATCGCTGCGATGTTGGTAGAGATGTTCCCAACCCGTATTCGTTACACCTCAATGTCCTTGCCATACCATATTGGTAACGGTTGGTTCGGTGGCTTATTGCCAACCATCTCCTTTGCCTTGGTTGCGCAGAACGGTAATATTTACTACGGTCTCTGGTATCCAATCATCATTGCTGCAATGACTTTGGTTATCGGTACCTTGTTCGTTCGTGAAACTAAGGATATCGATATTTACGCACGTGACTAAGTAGTTGAATAAAGTCTTACTGAGTTTTAATAAGAACCCGACCTGATGGTCGGGTTTTTTATTCCCACAAATCAGCTTGTTTACTGCGCTTGAGTAATGCCATATTTTGATCAGCGATAGACGTTTGGCGGCTGCCGGGTATGAGTTCCATATGGGCGCCAGCAGCAAGTGTACCGACTCGATTCACTTTGAGATACCAGCCGCTGAAACCCGATTGCAGCATGGCTTTAACTGCTCCCTTGTAACCCATTTTGGCGTTGAACTTAAAGCAGGGTTCACGCAGTTTGACTACTGTGAACTCAAGATCGCCAATCAGCAGAATGTCGCCAACATATACATTAGTCTCGAGCAAACCTTCGATGGTGAAGTTTTCTCCAAGGGACCCCGGCGCCAAATTGATGGGACGTTTTGTTTCTCGAGTGAGGAGTTCGTTCCAAAAGGTGTAGTGTTCGGATGGGTAGGCATAGATCGCCATATCAATTCCGCCATGAACTGCGAGGTCAGCCTGCTCGTCACCCTGAACACCCAGCCTGGTAATTTCTACTGAGACAGGATTATCCAGATTGCTAATCGATTGCTTGTGTATGGCTGATACTACTTTGGAGGGTTCGTTAGTATTTTGAGTAAATAGTTGCCCTACTTTTCCAATAGAGATGGAGAGGAGTTTTCCGGAGCGGGCTTGAGTCATTTTGGGCTTACCTTCAGATGGGCTTTAATATAGGGGCTATGAGTTACTTTTATGAATACTTGCTGCCATTGTTTTACCGCGTCAGCATTTACTTCGCTAATTCGTTTCTAGACGATCCAGCAATGCTGGCTTTTGCCTTTTGTTAGGGATGTATTAAAGATACCGCAATTTGATAGCTTGTGCTAATGGCTTATCCCAATGGGGCTGGTCATAAACTATGGTTAGTATTGATTTGTTAACTCACCCATTTATTCAATAAGGCATTCAAATGATTAAGAAAATATTCACCATAGCGCTAGCAGGTACTTTTGCATTAGGCCCGTTGACAGGTAATGCCTGTACCAGTTTTTTATTGAAGGGTAATGATGGTGGTTTTGTCTATGGCCGTACGATGGAATTCGGCTTACCTCTCAAATCCCAGCTCACAGTGATACCTCGTAATTACCAAGCGCAGGGTGTTGGCGTAGATAGCAAACCTGGCACTGGCTTGAACTGGACCACTAAGTATGCTGCTGTAGGCATGAATGGCTTAGGCTTGCCAGTACTGGTTGATGGTATGAATGAAAAAGGTTTGGTAGGGGGTTTGCTTAATGCACCCAATACTGCTGAGTATCAAAAGGTAAGCCCTGCAGATTCTGCCAATAGCATCGCATCAGTACAAATGCTGATGTATGCCTTGACCAATTTTGCGACTGTGAGCGAAGTGAAGGTCGGCTTTGAAAAGATCAAAGTGAATCGCTCGATCATTCCAGCCTTTCATAATCAATCAGCACCAGTACGCATGACTTTGCATGATGCGACCGGTAAAAGTATTGTGATTGAGTATCTCAAGGGCGAGCTAGTGATTACTGATAATCCAGTGACTGTGATGACTAATGATCCCGCTTTCAG
>Ga0208618_1000495_pt1 | contig 17949 bp, 15 predicted proteins | sample CryBogCBE18Jul08_FD_184585 | JGI IMG/M metagenome (GOLD analysis project Ga0208618, IMG submission 184585) | Freshwater microbial communities from Crystal Bog, Wisconsin, USA - CBE18Jul08 (SPAdes) | ecosystem: Environmental > Aquatic > Freshwater > Lake | place: Crystal Bog, Wisconsin, USA...
TTTCAATGAGCAAGTGCAAAGAGTGAGGCGTGGTGCTGTTTAAAGTCAAACGCCTCGGGAGTGAACATCTCGGCTGGACATTTCCAACCCATACTCTTTCTCGGTCTGGTATTGAGCTGCCATGCAACCGCATCTAAATCCTCTTGCGTAAACTCACTCAAGTCCGTCCCCTTTGGAAAGTATTGTCTCAGTAAACCGTTCGTGTTTTCATTGATCCCTCTTTGCCAAGGGCTATGGGGATCTGCAAAGTAAACTTTAACCCCTGTCTCCAATGAAAGCCTTTTGTGATCGCTCATCTCCTTGCCTTGATCGTAAGTCATGGATAAACGCTTTTGGGCCTCTATTCTGTTGAGCACATGCGCAAATCCATCAACCGCTGATTCTGCGCTTGCTGTCGGCATCTTTGCGAGCACCGTGAACAGGGTGGTTCTCTCAACCAGCGTTCCAATGGATGAACGGTTGAAGGCTCCCTTGATCAAGTCTCCTTCCCAGTGCCCTGGGACCAATCTCTCGTCAACCTCTGGCGGCCTGTCTCGGATATTGACCATATCAGGGATTTGTCCCCTGCGGTCCTCGCCCCTTGCCCTGGGGCGACGTTTTGCATGACCCTGTCTGAGCCAGCCCACCACCTCAGTCCTGAGCTCGCCTCTGGGCATCGCATAAATGGCGGTATAGATCGTTTCGTGGGAAACTTGTAAGGTCGGGTCTTGAGGATGTATCAACTTGAGTGTTCCAGCTATTTGCTCTGGAGAATACCCTAGTTTTAAATAATCGGTCACTTTACCCCAAAGCACGTTGCCAACTTGGAGACGACGCTCAGTTTTGGGTTTCACCGTCAAAGCTCGGGCTCGGTCCTGGGCGGCTACACACTGGTAACAACCACTGTGCGCAGGACGACCCCTACCTCTCAGCTTTACCGGTCGGATCCACCCATTTCTCTTCAATTCTCGAGTTATAGTAGAGGTGGAACGAGACAACTCCAAAGCAATTTGAGCGGGCTTTAAAGCCATCATCAGCCCCAATTGAATAAAAGTTCTCTCATCCATTGTCAGTTGTTTGTAGGTTTTAGTCATGCAACATTTTCCTTTAAAAAAAGTTGCACTTACTTTCTGAGCGCGCCCAGTTTCTTTGCGTTGTGACCTGAAAATAAATAACGCCTAAGGTTGATTTTAAAGAGCATCAATCAAGATGAATATTGGCAGACTTGATAATTTTGTTCCAGTACGGGAGTTCTTTCTTAACCAAGGCATCCAGATCATTGGGGTTGAGATAGGTGATCTCCACTCCGGCCGTATCAGCACGTTGTTTGACCTCTGAGAGCTCCAAACTTTTCTTTACTGATTCTGTTAATTTGGTAATGACTGCAGATGGAGTATTGGCTGGCGCATAAAGAGCAACCCAGGACTCAAGCTGAAATGAGGGAACTCCTGCCTCTGCGGTTGTGGGTACGTTTGGAAGCATTGGATGTCTAGTCTTACCTGTAACCGCAAGTGCTTTTAATTTATCCACTTGAATGTGTTGCATGACAGAGGGCGGGGTTGTTATAAAAACCTGCACTTGACCAGTTAATACGTCTTGAATTGCGGCGCCTGATCCTTTGTAGGGGACGTGAACAAGATCAATGTTTGCGATTTGTTTAAAGATTTCAGTGCCAATATGAGAGACAGAACCATTTCCTTGGGATGCGTAGTTAAGCTTGCCAGGATTGGTTTTTGCGTACGTGATGAAATCTTTTAATGTGTTTGCGGGTACAGAAGGGTGAACGGCGACGACGTTTGTGGATGTTGTGAGCAGCGCCACGGGCTTGAAATCCTTAATTGGATCCCACGGAAGTTTGTCCATCAAGGACGGATTGCCTAAGTGATAGCCGGAGTAAGAAATCAAAAGTGTGTAGCCATCAGGCTTTGCCCTTGCTACAAATTGATATGCGGTGTTACCGCTTGCCCCTGGTCTATTGTCAATGACAACAGGCTGATTAATGACTCTTGCTAGAGGCTCACTCAGTAATCTTGCAGAGGTGTCTACAAATCCCCCAGGAGGATTAGGAACCACAAGGGTTATTGGATGATCAGGATATGTTTGGGCGCAGGCAAATGCAACATATGCACTGCAAAATATGCTTAAGATTTGTTTTAAACCTATTGTTATTGGATTTCTTGCCTCCCGCTGTACAAGCATTGATTGAATCGAGAGTTTATAACTGGATTGTGTAAATTGTGAACTTGTATTCATGGTTATTTATTTGAAGTATTTAATTTAATTGTTTAGCCAAATAACTTTTTTGCGTTGATTGGACCATGTCTCATAAAAACCAGAGTAGACAAGGTCGATATGATTTCTTTTAACCTTTAAGGTCGGCGTTAAGAACCCGCCCTCAATGCTCCAAATTTCGTTTATACAAACCACGCAACTCAAGCGTTCGTGCAATTCTAAGTGTTGATTTATTTGGTCCAAATGGAGTGAGATCGTATGCTCTAGTTTCTGGCGATCATGGCTAGAGGTTGATTTGAGGACGGTCTCTTGTGAGAGCATCAGCAGCCCAATTGGACTGTTCAAGTGTGCGCCTACAACGCAACAGGCCTCAACGCCTGCGATCATAGCCAACTTGTCCTCAATGGGGGAGGGTACAACGTACTTGCCCTTGCTGGTTTTAAAAAGATCTTTGAGCCGACCCGTGATCGTTAAATTACCCAAACTGTCCACTACTCCTTGGTCACCTGTGCGAAGCCATCCATCGGATGTAAAAGATTCTTTCGTTTGAATGGGGTCTTTGTAATAGCCAACCATCAAACAATTTCCGCGCATTTGAATCTCAGCACTAGCGGGGTCAATTCTTGACTCAACACCGGTATGCGTGATGCCAACTGTACCTGCCTTAATGTCCCCAGGCATAGTTGAGTGAGAGAGCCCACAGTTCTCCGTCATTCCGTAAAGTTCAACAATCTCTAGCCCAAGCTCTTGGTACCAAGCTATCAACTGGGTAGGCATAGGCGCTGCTCCGCTTGCCACAATTTCGCACTGATCCAGTCCAAGAGCTTTGAGTATTTTTCTTCTAACCAATGTGCCGACGATTGGTAATTTTAGTAAAAGGGATAGTTTTTTTGCAGGAACTTTTAGTAAGATATTTTCTTTGAATTTAATCCACAAACGAGGGACAGAGAAGAAAAAAGTGGGTCTTGCACGTTGCAAATCAAGTGCGAATGTATCTAGCGATTCTGCAAAAAATATATGCATGCCCGTTTTTAAAATTACGTGCTCGACCATCACTCGCTCAGCAATGTGAGAAAGCGGCAGGTAAGAGAGCATTCGCGTTTGTTTGTTCAAGGGGACCCGGTTTAAGCCTTGTTCAACAGTAAAAGCGAATGTATTAAAACTGTGCATGACACCCTTTGCAACGCCGGTTGTGCCGGAGGTGTAAATGATCGTACAAATCTCATCCCCGTCTCTGCTCACTTGGTGGGCAAGCGGGGGAGTAAATGCAACGATAGAGTCCCAGGAGATGTGATCGGTGCTAGGTGCTAGGGGTAAGTCGATGCAGGCAATCTGCCCTGGGATAGAGTCTTTGATGAGATCCCAAGTGTCTAATTTGCCGACGAAGAGGAGTTGGGTATCGCTGTGTTCCAAAATTTGTTTCAGCGATGCACTTGACAAGGTCGGATAAAGTGGAACTGAGATAAATCCTGCCATCCATATGGCCCAATCGGCCATTAACCAATGAGCCGTATTCTTAGAGAGGATCGCGATCTTTGAATTTTTTTCTAGCTTCAAAGAACTTAAATGGGCCGCCATTTTGCTTGTTTGATCTAGCACCTCCCTCCACGTGAAGTTTTGGATGATCCCGTCACCCATGGGTTGGGTCATGCAAATATCATTTGGGAACTCACTTGCCAATGCGTAAAGTCTTTCAAGGGCCAGTGCACTTTTAGGAATATTCATTGAGTCAATTTAAAAAATAATGATTCGTCCAAACAAAATGAGGCAAAGCGCGCCAATATGCTTGGCCAAAAATAAAGGTCAGTTTAACTAACTTGTGATGTTAACCAATTAAGTAAAAATAACCATTGGTAGAAACAATGAAGCAAAAAAAAGTCCAGTTCAGCGCTGCAAAACGCAAAACTGGACATTTAGGAAAGTAAATCTCTGTGGATTATTTAGACAATTATTTGATACCCGCTGCCGCTTTTAAAGCTGCTGCTTTATCGGTCTTTTCCCATGTGAACTCTGGCTCTTCACGACCAAAGTGTCCGTACGCGGCTGATTTTTCATATATGGGTTGCAGTAAATTTAACATTTGAATGATACCTTTTGGACGCAAATCAAAATGATCGTTAACCAATGCTGAAATCTTCTCATCTGAAATAACGCCTGTACCGTGGGTATTTACTGTGATGTTCATTGGTTTAGCAACACCAATTGCGTAAGCAACTTGGATTTGACACTGCGTCGCCAGTCCTGCAGCTACGATGTTTTTTGCAACATAACGAGCAGCGTAAGCGGCTGAGCGGTCTACCTTGGTTGGATCTTTACCAGAGAACGCTCCACCTCCGTGTGGGCAAGCACCTCCGTATGTGTCCACAATGATCTTACGACCTGTAAGGCCGCAGTCACCTTGTGGGCCGCCAACTACAAATCGGCCTGTAGGGTTAACCAAATACTTAGTGTCTTTTAACCACTCTTTAGGTAAAACAGGTTTGATGATCTCTTCTATGATTGCATCAACGAAGCTTTGTTTCATTTTTGCGCCATCGCTTTGCTCGGGGCTGTGCTGCGTTGACAAAACAACAGTATCAATGCTGTGTGGCTTGCCGTCAACATAGCGCATTGTCACCTGACTCTTTGCGTCTGGGCGAAGGAAAGGCAAACGTCCATCGCGCCTGAGTTCTGCTTGTCTCTCAACCAAACGGTGGGCGTAGTAAATTGGTGCAGGCATCAAAACCGGGGTTTCGCTACATGCATAGCCGAACATTAAACCTTGGTCACCTGCGCCGGTATTTAAATGATCATCCGATGCGTGGTCCACACCTTGTGCAATGTCATTGGACTGCTTGTCATAGCAAACCATAACTGCACAACCTTTATAGTCGATACCGTATTCAGTGTTATCGTAGCCAATGCGTTTGATCGTATCCCTTGCAACTTGGATATAGTCTACGTGTGCGTTAGTTGTGATCTCACCTGCGAGTACTACGAGGCCAGTGTTGGTTAGTGTCTCAGCGGCAACCCTAGATCTTGGATCTTGTTTAAAGATCGCATCTAAAATGGCATCAGATATTTGATCGGCTACTTTGTCGGGATGGCCCTCAGAGACCGATTCAGAGGTAAAGAGATAGTCTTTAGACATGTAAAAAAAGCTCCATTTAGTTGAAAAACGCTTGGGCGTTGCCAACTCAAAATGCGAGCTTCGGCGAACGCTTTAGCAGAAATGAGACCCAGTTTGACCCAGATTTCATACACAGGTTGCCCTGTATGTGTCGCCCTGCAAGTTGCTTCATTAACTCAGCGACAATCTAAATTATAACCAAAATTGAAAATAGAACAATTTTCTTAAAAAATGTATCGTTTCTTTAGACTTCTTTCATTTGTTCCCTTGCAGTTGATGCTTGGCATGGGTGCGCTCGTGGGGTGGATTGTTTGGTGGTCCTCAGCTAGTTACAGGGCTCAGTTTTTAGTCAATACGGGGCATGCTGGGCTCAGCTGGAAGCAAACTAAGGGGGCGGTCTCCTCCGCTGGTAAATTGGTCGGCGAAATACCATGGCTGTGGGCAAGGGGGGAAAACATCATGGCCCTTCAAAGATCTGAAATTGACGAAATTGGTTTTATTGAGGAAGCTTTAGACCAGGGGCGAGGCGTGATTTTTTTGGCGCCCCATCTTGGCTGTTGGGAGATGGGGGCGCAACTACTGGGCGAGGTATTTGGACCTAAATACGGGGATATGATTGCGCTTTACAGACCAGCGCGTAAAGAATGGCTAGAGAATTTGCTCACCCGTTTTAGGTCACGTAGGTATTTAAAATTTGTTCCAACAACCCTATCCGGTGTAAGAACAATTCTTAAACACCTCAAGGCAGGAGGATATACAGCTATTTTGCCCGATCAAGTGCCACCCAAAGGACTGGGAGTATGGGCCCCATTTTTTGGACGGGATGTGTACACCATGACACTCCTTCCTAAGATTGCCCAACAAACTGGATCATTAATCGTTTTAGCTTGGTGCAAGCGCTTGCCAGGTGCAAGATATAAATGTTACTTTAGTGATTTGAGTCACTACGGCATAGACGATAAGTCTATTTCAATGGAGGAGGCTGCAGCAAGAATGAACAAAGCACTAGAGGAGTTGATCCTCAAAGAGCCTGACCAATATCTTTGGGGTTACAACAGGGGTAAGCAACCCCGGGAGACCGTTCACACCAAGTCCTCGGTCGTGGGCGCAAACAAGGATGCGTAAACTGTTGTTAACATTGGTAGGGTGCTTGAGGTTCATACCACTACCTCTTCTAAGAGGTTTGGGGACATTGTTGGGATCCCTGCTTTGGTTGATAGCATCTAGGCGCAGACACATTGTTAGAACAAATTTAAAGTTGTGTTTTCCCGGCCTAGACTTGGGGCAAAGAGAGCGTTTAGCCAAAGACAATTTTGTAAGGGTTATTCAAGCACTATTAGACAGGAGTTGGCTTTGGCACGCGGGCGAGGGTAAAGTTCGAGCTAGACTTAAACTAACCGGTGACCCACAGGCCTTGGAAATGCTTAAATTGCATTGCTTCTCCTTTAAGAGTTCAGCATCTGAACAGAGTCATTTTCCTGAGCTAGGGACTAATACTGATCTTGAAAATAAATCCGAAGGACTTGTGATTTTTGCTCCTCATTTCGTTGGACTAGATGCAGGCTGGACCGCACTTGCTCTTGAAAGCCCACGCCGTCTAACCACTATTTTTACTCAGCAGTCGAGTAAAGACGCCGATGATTGGGTCTATGCTGGCAGAAAGCGATTTGGGGATGTGAAATTATTTAGAAAAGTGCAAGGTGTATCTGAGATTGTTCGCGCGCTGAGCTCTGGATCTGTTCTTTACCTTCTACCAGATATGGATTTTGGAGATAAAGACACTGTATTTGTGCCCTTTTACACTCAAAAGGCGGCGACCGTAACCTCTTTGTCCCGGTTTGCCAAGATTGGTAAAGCAAAGGTGGTTACGGTTACAACCCAAATGTGCGACATGGGTTACGAGATCAAAGTGGGCGGCGTTTGGGATAATTTCCCATCTCATGACTTAGAGGCCGATACGGCTCGAATGAACCTGGAATTAGAGAAACTTATTGCCCAGATGCCAGATCAGTATTACTGGGTACACAGACGCTTTAAAACCCGACCCAAGGGAGAGGCTTCCCTTTACTGAGAAAGTTCCAGTCCCCATTAATGTGGTGGTAACACATCCTCCGTGTCTTTGGGGTCATCTTTGTCTACATCCAAAATCGCAGATTCAGCTGCTTGGTGAAGGGGGTCGTCTGCTGTGTGCACCCAGTCCCAAAGAATTTGGCTTGCCTGGGCTACACCTTGTTTTTTAAGCGCAGAAAATAATTGAACAATTCCTCCTGAAGATTGAAGTTTTGCGATGGACAAAGCCTTTGCCGCTTCAGCTTTATTCAGTTTATCTGCTTTGGTTAAAAGTACCAAAAACTTCAGCCCTTCTTCAACCCTAGGTCTCAATATATCTAAAAGTATGTCATCTAGTTCAGTCAGCCCATGCCTAGGATCGCAAAGCAAAACGACGCCTTTCAAGTTTGGACGCGTGATCAAATAGTTTGCCATGACTTGCTGCCAACGAATTTTGTCGCTTTTGGGCACTGCTGCATACCCGTAACCGGGCAAATCAGCCAAAACTGCATCTGATTGGCCTTGTCTGCCTAGTGCGAACAAATTAATGTGCTGAGTTCTCCCAGGAGTTTTAGACGCAAAGGCCAGTTTTTTTTGTTGAGTTAGAACATTGATCGAGGTAGATTTGCCCGCATTGGAGCGTCCAACAAAAGCAATTTCAGGCAAGTCATATGCGGGTAAGTGGTGCATTTGAGCTGCGGTGGTTAAAAAGCGCGCCGTATGAAGCCAGCCTATTGCTTCTTTTGCCGCCTCGCAAGCTGCGCTTTCGGCGTCTGATAGGCTTACACGGGCTTGAGTTTGCACGCCGGGGGTACTCCTTTTTGGGGAGATTTTTCGTGGTTGAGTATTCGACTTTGGCGTTTGGGGCATAATTTTCTAAGGAATTTAACCCACAGATGTATGGTTGAGGGCACCGTACATTGTAGAATCTAAAGTTTGGGGTTTCCCCTGATCCAAAAATAGAACACCATGAAGCTTATTTCATCTTTAATTTTATCCGGTGTAGTTGCATTAACTACGCTGTCCACTTCCTTTGCTGCAGAAGAGGCCAAGACAGCTGCGCCTGCAAAACCTGATCTCGCTAAAGGCGAAGCTAGCTTTGCTGCATGTGCGGCTTGTCACGGAGCAGATGGTAACTCCGCAATAACGACCAATCCAAAACTTGCGCACCAACACCCTGAGTATTTAGTTAAACAGCTCCAAGAATTTAAATCCGGTAAGCGGGCTAATGCGGTTATGTCTGGAATGGCAGCAACGCTCAGCGAAGATGACATGAAAAACATTGCGGCTTGGCTGACAACTAAAGAGCCCAAGCGCGGTTTTGCTAAAGACAAAGAGTTGGTTGCTCTTGGTGAGAAGATTTACAAGGGCGGGATTGCTGATCGTCAAATCGCTGCTTGTGCAGGCTGTCACAGCCCAACCGGAGCCGGCATACCTTCACAGTACCCACGCCTGAGTGGCCAACACCAAGATTACACAGTAACTCAATTACAAAACTTTAGAGCAGGTGTTCGAAACAATAGCGTGCAAATGACAATGGTTGCAGCCAAGCTTAACGACAAAGAGATTCAAGCTGTATCAGACTATATTGCTGGACTGCACTGAAAATATCTCATGTGCTAATCTTAATGAGCCGCTTTTTAAATGAGCGGCTTTTTTATTGCTTTAAATTTTTTTGTATAAAGTAGCGCAATCAGAAGAACTGCGCCAAATTAAAAATTTCATTTGATGCATTTTGGTGTTCCGGGTGTATTGCTCCAAAACATTAATCAAATCAGTAAAGACCTATTGAGATTAGGGAAACAGCGATATATTACTGCAATCAATCCTTGGTTGGCTAGCATTGGCGTAAGATGAGCTTATTGTTGTATTAGTGCAGTATTTATATTTTTTAGGGGAAGACAATGTGGATTAAATCTTCAGAGCAGCGAATACAAGATGTTTTAACCAAAGAGATAACGCCTAGAGAGCACTTTGAGGGGCGAAGAAGTTTATTAAAGCAGCTGAGTAGTGCTGGCATGATCATGGGTGCAACTGGTTCGGTGTTGAATGCCAGAGCGCAATCTAATACAACCGTACCCAGCGGGACCGCTACTACGACAGGGGGAGGGAAATTAGCTCCACTCCCTGGCTCACATTCAAACGCCTCAGGCGCTTATGTTATGGAGAAGGTGACCAGCTACGCCGATGCATCCTCTTATAACAACTATTACGAATTCGGAACAGATAAAGGGGATCCGGTTAAAAATGCGCACACTTTAAAAACGTCTCCTTGGAGTATTCAGGTAGAGGGTCTTGTTAAAAAACCAATGAAGATCACCCTTGAAGATTTGTTAAAAGTGCATCCAATGGAGGAGCGCATCTATCGTATGCGTTGTGTTGAAGGTTGGTCTATGGTGATTCCTTGGGTTGGGTACTCTATGTCTGAGTTGATCAACAAAGTGGAGCCACTTGGGAATGCAAAGTTTGTAGAGTTCGTGAGCTTAGCTGACCCTAAAACGATGCCATTTGTTGGCTCTGGTATTTTAGACTGGCCCTACACAGAGGGTCTTAGGATGGATGAAGCTATGAACCCTTTAACCCTGCTTTCTTTTGGCATGTACGGCGAAGTACTTCCCAATCAAAGTGGCGCTCCTGTTAGGTTGGTCGTACCATGGAAATACGGCTTTAAGAGCGCCAAAAGTATTGTGAAAATCAGGTTCGTTGAGAAAATGCCTGCTACAGCTTGGAACAAGGCTGCAGCAAACGAGTACGGCTTTTATTCAAATGTGAATCCTAATGTTGATCATCCTCGTTGGAGTCAAGCCACTGAGCGCAGGATAGGTGAGGACGGTCTTTTTGCAAAGAAAAGAAAAACGTTGATGTTCAATGGCTACGAGCCACAGGTCGGGCAGTTATACGCCGGTATGGATTTACAAAAGAATTTTTAAACTTTCCCCACCTTTTTAGGGCATAAAGAAATTGAACATCCGAGCCTGGTTTTTGAATTCACATGCGAAGAAGCTTTGCTTGATTTTTTGCGCGCTCCCTTTTGTTTGGCTGCTTAGTAAAACTTTGAATGATCAACTTGGTGCAAACCCTGCTGAGGCCCTCATTCGCAGTACTGGAGATTGGACGATTAGAGTACTCTGCGTTGTTTTGTTCATCACTCCTTTACGGGTGATGAGTAAAACACCTGCCTTACTGCGTTTTAGAAGAATGATTGGTGTGAGTGTTTTTGCATACGCAAGCTTGCACCTATTTTGTTACGCTGGCTTTGATATGGGGTTTGATTGGGACGACATAGCTAATGATATCTTCAAGCGTCCCTTCATATTGGTGGGCTTTGTGGGATGGATATGTTTAGGGGCGCTGGCTTTGACCTCTAACAATTTAGCTATAAAAAAAATGGGAACAAAAAACTGGCAAACTCTTCACATGTTGGTCTACGTGATTGCCTTTTTAGCGGTCATTCATTTTTACTGGATGAAGTCTGCCAAGCACAACTTTACTGAGGTCATTATTTACGGAGCGATATTGGGTGCGCTTTTGTTGTGGCGAATAGGCAGAAAACTTCAAACTAAGATGAATTTGAAATAGATTGAAGATAACCCAACTGTATCCTTAGGTTTCTTGACGAATTAAATCCTCAATCGTCTCACGCCGTCTGATTAAAGAGGATTTGTTCAGATCAACAAGTACCTCAGCAGCCCGCCCTCTTGAGTTGTAGTTGCTTGACATGCTCATGCAGTAAGCGCCCGCTGAGAGAATAGCTAATCCGTCGCCAACCTCAACGCTCAAGCTTCTATCTCTGCCCAACCAATCCCCGCTCTCACAAACTGGTCCAACCACATCGTAGACCAATCCAGAAGAGCTGTTTGAATTAATTTGAACTGGGACGATACCGTGAAATGCTTCATACATTGCAGGGCGAGGGAGGTCGTTCATTGCAGCATCAACGATACAAAAGTTTTTGTGCTCACCAGTCTTTAGATACTCAATCTTTGTTAAACAAACCCCCGCATTGCCGATCAAAGATCTACCAGGCTCTACAAAAATCATCCTGTCCGCGTAGCCCCGTGAGTCTAGTAACTCAAATAGCTTTGACCATAATTTATCAGCAGGAGGTGGAGTCTCTCCAGCGTAATCAATACCAAGTCCGCCCCCAAAATCCAAGTGCTCAATCCGGATGCCAGATTTCTCAATCTCGTCCACCAAATCAAGTACACGCGAGACAGCGTCTTCATAGGGAGAGATCTCAGTGATTTGAGATCCAATATGACAATCAATACCTTTGATCATTAAACCTTTGAGGGCGGATGCCCGTTTGTAGGTCTCCAGTGCTCTTTCATGAGCAATCCCAAATTTGTTGTCTTTTAGACCTGTGGAGATGTAGGGGTGAGTTTTCGCGTCTACATTGGGATTAACTCTCAAACTGATGGGGGCTATTTTTTGGCTATCCAGAGCTACTTCATTGATCACATCTAATTCGGCCTCGCTCTCAACGTTGAAGCAGCATATTCCGGCCTCAAGCGCTGCTTTAATCTCGGTTCTGGTTTTGCCAACACCTGAGAAGATAATGTGATCGGCCTTTCCGCCTGCAGCTAAAACGCGGGCCAACTCCCCGCCTGAGACAATATCAAATCCACACCCTCTTTGTGCAAAAACGCGAAGTACGCCCAGAGATGAATTGGCCTTCATAGCATAGTGAATTCTTGCTCGGCGACCCTTAAATGCCCGCTCGTATGCATCAAGCGCATGAATCATTGCAGCCTTGGAGTATGCAAAGAGTGGGGTTCCGTATTCTGCAATCAATTGAGAAAGCGCTACCTCCTCCATCATGAGGGAACCGTTCTTGTAATGAACAAAGGGTGAGCCGGGTAAGTGCGTTGTAGTCATAAAAATCTATTTTGGAGCCGTATCTGTTGAGTTAAGCTTTCTTGGGCTGTTACTAATAGTTGGATTCTCGATCGGCGTAGTTTCTTTTGAATTATTTGTCGCTTTTGAGCTAGGTGGAACAGGGTTCATAATTTGTGGCAATGAGGCTCTGTTTCTAGCCTCATCTTCACTGGGCATATATAGGCCTGAGCGTTGCCCACAACCTGCCGCGCCGATGGATAAAGAGAGAATCAATAAAAGTAATAAGGGATGGGCGCTATTTTTGCTCACACTTTAACCCTTCGCCTTATGTTGGATACTCTGTATGTTTAAAATAACTTTTGCCATTTGCAAATTGTACCGATACATTGGGTATCTTGTCTCTTTGCGAAAACTTTAAAGCTTAAAACCTATGACTGATACTGAGTATTTAGAGCTTGCTGAAACGTTACTTAAAACGGTCGAGCTGCATTGTGATCGAATCAACGATGAGTCTGATGCAGACATAGACAACCAGCGAGTAGGCTCTATGATTACGCTGACATTTACCAATAAAACTCAGATTATCATCAACCTTCAAAAACCACTTCAAGAGGTTTGGTTGGCGACTCGATCAGGTGGTTATCACTACCGATATGAAGGACATATTTGGGCTAACACCAAAGGGGAGGGCGAGTTTTGGTGGCAACTTACCCAAGATGCTCGCGCTCAAAGTGGATTAATGTTGGAATTCAACGCGTCCATTTAATTCTTGAAGATATCCAATATCTTTTTACGCTCATCATTAGCGCTATTGGTCTCTGAGTTGTTAGTTCCACCGTCTATACCAACACTGCTTACACCGTTACCTCGGGTGTACTCGGTGTAGTACCAATCAGCCCCATCTTTTACTACCCCAGTGGGTGGTGGGGGTACCTCAGTAACAGGCACATTTTTAAGCGCTTGTTGCATATAGCGGATCCAAACGGGAAGACTAAGTCCGCCACCTGTTTCATGATCACCTAGCTTGCGGGGTGTGTCATACCCAATCCAAGTGATCGCAGTGAGCGTAGGTTGAAAACCAGAGAACCAGGCATCTAAAGAGTCATTCGTAGTTCCCGTTTTACCGTAAATATCAGTGCGTTTAAGGACAGCTTGAGCCTTTGCTGCAGTACCCACCCTGGCAACCTCTTGCAATAGGGTAGACATAATAAATGCATTGCGTTGGTCTATAACTCTTGCTGAATCCTCTTGCTCAGCGGGTGTGTACTCCGTTAAGACTTTGCCAAGGGGATCCACTACTTTAGTGATGAGGTAGGGATTCATTAAGAATCCCCCGTTTGCAAAAACAGAGTAGCCCACCGCAAGTTGCATGGGGGTTGCTGAGCCAGCGCCGAGAGCCATGGTTAAGTAAGGAGGATGTTTTTCAGGATCAAACCCAAATCTAGTGATCCATTTCTGTGCGTAGTGGGTACCGATGGAGTTCAAAATTCTGATAGAAATCATGTTCTTTGATTTTGCTAAACCGGTTTTCAGTGGTAGCGGACCATCAAAAGTTCCTTCATAATTTTTAGGCTCCCATGCTTGTCCACCAGTTTCACTGGCGTCAAAAAATAGCGGTGCGTCATTGATAATTGTCGTAGGGGTGAAGCCTTTTTCTAGAGCTGCAGAGTAAATGAAGGGTTTAAAGCCAGACCCCGGTTGTCTCCAGGCCTGGGTGACGTGGTTAAATTTATTTTTCTCAAAATCAAAACCACCTACTAGTGAGCGAATAGCACCGTCTCTCGGATCTATTGCTACAAATGCGCCCTCTACCTCTGGTAGTTGGGTGATAGACCAACTGTTTTTAGCTGCATCTTTCACAATTCTAATTAACGCTCCTGGTCGAATTTTGATATTGGGTGGAGCTTTCTCACTCAGTCCAGACTGGACAGGTTTTAAGCCGTCCCCTGTAATCTCAATGAGCTCACTGTTTAACCGCATGACTCTGACCAACTTTGGGGTAGCTTCAAGAACAACTGCTGACAAAAGATCCCCTTTGTCGCCTTGATCAACTAGTGCATCGTCAATTGCATCTGCGAGCTCAGAGGTCTCAGTTGGGAGTGTGATAAATCTCTCAGGACCTCTATAAACTTGGCGTAGTTCATAGTCCATGATGCCACGTCTGAGAGCTTGATATGCAACCTCTTGATCTTCGGCTTTGATAGTTGTGAAAACGTTTAGGCCTCGGGTATAGATGTCGGGACCGTACTGCGCAAACATCAGCTGACGAACCATTTCAGCGACATATTCTGCGTGAGTTTGAGTCACAACTGCCCCTGTGCGAATGTGCAGCTCCTCCTCTTTGGCGGTTTGAGCTTGCTCTTTAGTTATGAAACCATTTTCAAGCATCCGCTCAATGATGTATTGTTGTCTAGTGCGTGCGCGTTTGGGGTTGCTGATGGGGTTGTAAGCGGAAGGGGCTTTGGGTAGGCCCGCCAGCATCGCTGCTTCTGCGATTGAGATTTGCTGAAGTGGTTTGCCAAAATAGGCCTGAGAGGCGGCCGCAAAACCATACGCCCTGTTTCCTAAGAAAATCTGATTTAAATAGATTTCAAAGATCTGATCTTTGCTGAGCATGTGCTCAAGTTTTAAGGTCAGAAGTATTTCGTATATTTTTCGGGTGAATGTTTTCTCCGATGAGAGGTAAACATTACGTGCAACTTGCATGGTGATTGTGGAAGCACCTTGGCTTTTTGCATGTCCTAAGTTGGCAATACTGGCACGTAACAGTCCAACATAATCCACCCCGCCGTGTTGATAAAAGCGCGCATCCTCAATCGAGAGAACCGCGTCCTTCATGACTTGAGGGATATCTTTAAATGCAGTGAGCGTTCTGCGCTCCTCGCCGAACTCACCAATGACTTTACCCTCAACAGAGTACACCCTCATAGAGAGTTTTGGTCTGTAATCTGCAAGATCTGAGATATCGGGCAGTTGCGGATAGGCAATGGCCAATGCCATACAAACCAACATACCAATTGAGAGAAAGCCCGCAACACATAGCCCAATTGACCAACTAAAAAACGTGATCAGTAATCTGCCCAGTGTGGATTCTGGGGGTTTTTCTTTAGGCGAGGCCTCTTGCTCGGCTTGGGGCTGGGTTTTTTTGGATTTAAAAGAAAACAGAGGCATGGATAGCTTTAAGCTTTAAAAGTCGTACAGTTTCGTGTCTTTTGTGAGTTGTAGTTTAACCTGTAGGCTGTATTTGGGGCAGACTGGGAGGGCTATTTTCTGAACTAATTGGCAATAAAAGTAATTAATTCGTGTGCTATTTAGCTTTGATTCAGGTGGGGACAGAAGCAAACTAAAATATCCCTGTAAAGCTCTTAAAGGTAAAGCAATTGAGTTTGAATGAAATTTGTTTGTAGGGCGATACTTACATGAACTTATTTTGCGCCCTTGGCCTGTATAAAAGCAAAATTGTTCAAGGTGAACAAAATCTATGAAAGAGACAAAAAGTGTTGGCATTGGTGGGTCTACCAGGAAGTGGAAAATCTACAGTCGGTAGACAATTGGCTAGAAGATTGAATTTAACTTTTATCGACTCCGATCACGCAATCGAAGAGCGACTTGGGTGCTCGATTCGTGAGTTCTTTGAGGTTGAGGGAGAAGAGCGCTTTAGAGATATTGAAACCCAAGTTATTCAAAAACTTTTACAAGAAAAGTATGGGGTAATCTCAACAGGCGGGGGCTCGGTTCTTAGGCCTTTGAACCGACAGGAGTTGCATAGCAAAGCAAAAGTCTTCTACCTAAGGGCTTCTCCAGAAGAGGTTTTCAGACGCTTAAAACACGATCAAAACAGGCCCTTATTGCAAGTGGCTGACCCACTGACTAGACTTAAAGACATTTACAGCATTCGTGATCCCTTGTATCGAGAAACCGCTCACCACGTGGTTGAAACAGGAAGACCAAAAATTAGCAACATGGTTCACAACATCATTGCACAGTTAGAACAAGACCAGTACGCAGATTTAGATTCGGATAATTCAAAGTAAGTTATGAACCCCATTAATCCAACTCTCGTTCCAATCCAGTTGGGTGACAGAAGCTATTCGATCCACATTGGGGAGGGCTTGCTTGGGCGCTCCTCTACTTGGGAAAAATTGCCCAATGCGCCGATGGCATTGATCGTGACAAATGTAAGCGTTGCGCCTCTTTACGGTGAGCAATTGAGAGATGCTTTAAAACAAAAATATTCTCGAGTTGAGCTACTGTGTTTGCCGGACGGGGAGACATTTAAAACCTTCGAGACGCTCAATCTCATTTTTGACCAATTATTGGGCTCTGGCGCAGATCGAAAGACCATTCTCTTTGCATTGGGAGGGGGTGTAATCGGGGATATGACAGGTTTTGCTGCGGCTTGCTTTATGAGGGGTGTCCCGTTTGTTCAGGTGCCAACTACTTTACTGGCTCAGGTGGACTCCTCAGTTGGCGGAAAAACTGCGATCAATCATCCTTTGGGTAAAAACATGATTGGCGCTTTTTATCAACCCGAGTTGGTGGTGTGTGATTTAGACACTTTGCAGACACTGCCTTCAAGAGAGTTGAGCGCTGGTTTGGCAGAGATCATCAAATACGGTCCTATCGCAGATATGACTTTTATGCAGTGGATTGAAGACAATTTGGAGTTGCTAATCTCCAAAGATGTTGGGGCACTTGCGTATGCGGTTCAAAGAAGTTGCGAGATCAAAGCCTCAGTGGTGGGTGTAGACGAAAAAGAGGGTGGTTTAAGAGCCATATTAAATTTCGGACATACATTTGGTCATGCTATCGAAGCGGGTTTGGGCTTTGGTGTTTGGTTACACGGCGAAGCTGTCGGGTGCGGCATGGTCATGGCGGCTAATTTATCTCATAAGCTTGGATTGGTAGACGAGACCTTTGTGAAAAGACTCACATCTTTGATAGAGCGGGCGGGCTTACCGGTTAAGGGGCCTAAACTCGGTGCGCAGGAGTATATAGAGCACATGCGTGTTGATAAAAAAGCACAGGCTGGACAAATAAGATTTGTACTCATCAATGCTCCCGGTCAAGCACAAGTCATGGGGGCTGAGGACACTTTAGTTGCACAAGTCATTGATCAGTGCTGCGCATAATTCATGTCAGCTAATTTAATTCAATTCGATTTACAAAATATGCATGCCAGTTCGTTGGCTCCCTACGCATGTGACCCCGTAAACACGCGAGGGCGGAGGTTCAAAGAAACTTCAGCCCCAACCCGAAATGATTACCAAAGAGACAGGGACAGGATAGTTCACTCAACCGCGTTTAGGCGGCTGGTTTATAAAACACAGGTATTTCTTAATCACGAGGGAGATTTGTTTAGAACCAGGATGACGCACTCCCTAGAGGTGGCGCAACTTGCGAGATCCATTTCTCGAGTGCTTAGACTGAATGAAGATTTGGTTGAAGCTATTGCCTTGGCTCATGATTTAGGCCATACCCCTTTTGGTCATGCGGGGCAAGATGCGCTTAATTTATGCATGAAGGACGAAGGCGGGTTTGAACATAATTTTCAAAGTCTGCGCGTGGTAGATTCGTTAGAGTCCAGGTACCCTAAGTTTGAAGGTTTGAATTTAACATTTGAAACCAGAGAAGGTGTCCTTAAGCACTGTTCTAATAAAAATGCAAAATACCTGCACGATAAAGAAATCAGTCAACATGCAGATCAGTCACTGCATACTGGTGATTCAGTTCTCGATGAG
>Ga0208618_1000496_pt1 | contig 17935 bp, 20 predicted proteins | sample CryBogCBE18Jul08_FD_184585 | JGI IMG/M metagenome (GOLD analysis project Ga0208618, IMG submission 184585) | Freshwater microbial communities from Crystal Bog, Wisconsin, USA - CBE18Jul08 (SPAdes) | ecosystem: Environmental > Aquatic > Freshwater > Lake | place: Crystal Bog, Wisconsin, USA...
TCAGAAGGCATGTCTGAAATACAATAATTAATTTATTTTAAATATATTATATTTACTATTTATATATACAGTGATGGAACGAAGAGATAACGTAGCGGTCGATAACGGGTTTTTTATTGATGACCCAAGAGATATTGAAGAAAAATATAACATGGTTAGTGAATTTCCCGAACTAGCTAAATTAAAGTTACCAGGTGCAAAAAAAACTACCAAGGTAAAAATACCAAAGTCCATTTTAAAGGATAAACAGCTTAAAAAGCTACCTTATTTAACTAAAAAATCAATAGCCAAAGAGCGAGCAAATAAGCTAGGTATCGATGTAAACTGGCGTAATAGTACTATTGAGTCTATTGAGTTAGATATTAGAAATAAACTTATTGAATTGGCAAAAAAGAGACAACAACCCGTAGCTATTAAACCAAAGGAAAAAAAGCCTAAATCGAATAAATTACATGCATCTACGGTAAAATCAATTGTTTACCAAAAGGCCAAATCACTTGGATTACAAGTTAAATGGACTCATTCTATACAATCAATGGAAGATAAGATTAATCAATTAGATGGGATTAACATGGAAGAAGAATTTAATTTCTTAGATCCAAACCAGCTCGAAGAAGGGGATGAATATGAGTACGATGGGATTAACATGGAAGAAGAATTTAATTTCTTAGATCCAAGCCAGCTTGAAGAAGAGGATGAATATGAGTACGATGGGATTAACATGGAAGAAGAATTTAATCCCCTAGAACCAAGCAAGCTAGCATTTAGATATGAGACGGAGGAATTTCCAGGATCATTTTTAATATTAGAAACAATCGTTTTAGTTAAACTCGGTGGTAGAATTCATTATGATGACTTACCTATAGATGCACTTAGACATAATATGCCAGAAAAAGACGTTAGCTCAATATATGAATTTTATTCCGCTCTAATACATGAGTTTCTCGAAGAAAGCCTTATTATCAGTAGTGGTTTCGAATATAAAACCAAAGGTTATTCAGATCCAGGATCATATATATATAATACCTTACGTAATACCAATTTATATAAAAAAGAATTAGAGAGAGTTGCATATGCTGGTGGAGAAAGGGACGCAGATAGGGTTTTAAAGGGGGGTATTAGGTTAAATATTAATATTAAAAAATTATTTTTGAGTTTAAGCATAAACCAATTAAATGAATTATATAATAGAAAGTACCCAGTAACTGGGTTAGCTGATATAATATATGATTTTATAGGCTTTATCTATGTTATTGAAGACGAATTGTTATATGTAAATAGAATTCCTGGAATTAAAGATGAAGACCTCTTTATGCCTGGTGTCCAATCGCAAATTCAACGCGCTTTGTACACTGAATCAAATATTGAAGATCCATGGTTTGTTATTGGCGTTGAAGCTCAGGAAATAGTTACATTAGATCCACAATATTGGAGAGATAGTGAATTTGGTGAATTAATGTTTGGATATGTTAGCCCAGCATTTATGAATCCAGAAGAGAGAAGAAAATTAGCCGCTCAGCTTATGGAAAGAGACGGTCAAATATCTTTTGATGAGTTTTGTAAACAAAATAATATTAATACAGATGAAGAAAAAAATAAACGTTGGGATGAATATGATAGAACAGTATTACGAAAGAGAAATATTGATACTCCAATTCAGGCAAACCCAGATCTTTGCGTTGAAGATGGTGATTTGATGCGTAATGATTGCGTATATGTTACTATTTGTGAAATAGTAAAGACTCGTCAGGAACGTAGGGAGATCGGTAAATATATTGATGTATTAGCTGAATTAAAAATGGAACATAAGGATAGCGGTTGTAGCTTAGAACAATTGGCAAACTTCTGCGAGAAATTTAAAATTAATATTGGTATTTGTAATGACATTGGAGAGGTTCTAATTGATAAACGATACAATAAAAAGGAAGGTATATTTGGTCAGAAATCAAAATTAGCAGGATTTAGTAAATCTAAAGTTAGTCATTTTTATCGTATTACCGATGTTGATGCTATTAAGAAAAGATTTAAAAATCAACTAGAATGTAATGTAATTAATGATGTATCAAAAATACAAACATTAAAATGCAAAGAGTGTGAAGAGGTATTTGAAAATACAACCACAATGGCTAAACATAAATTAACTCATGAGAAGAGAACTATTAATGATATTGATGATTTTAATACTAGTTTAGTTGAATATATCGTAAAAAATAATAGATATCCTATATTAAACCAGTCATTAACATCATTTGCTGATAGAGGTAATATCTATCAATTGCCTAATGATAGTGTATCTCTCGATGGAAAAACTTGGTATAGTTCATATGGTATGTATGGTATTGATTTAATTAATAAGATGTATCCTAATATTCAATCACAATACGCAAAAAATAATAAAATTTTATTTGAAAATCATTGTACTGCTTGGGTTGAGACATTTGTTATTGATGATGAAACTATTACAAATAAGAAAGAAGAATTGTATTACGCATATGATGTAACTCGCTGCTATACTGCTATTCTATCTATGGCTGATTTACCAATTATCTCATCTATTGATTGCATTAAACCATTTAGTGGTTGTTTTGAAAAGGGATCATTCTACTTATGTCCGCTAGTAGATGGAAATGATATAATAATTACCGATAAGAAAAATAAAGTAAAGAACGTATTTTATCCATGCGAATTGGCATCATTCTTCGTAACAAGTGGTATTTTTACAGAGTCGTCGGTCATTTCTGAAATTAATCCTAGTAAAGTTGTAAATTTATCATCATTTGTTGAATCAATATATAATTTAAAAGTTGATGATAGTGTAAAGAAAGAAATTATTAACAAGACTACTGGGTGCCTAGCGATTGACAAGGTTAAAAATCTAGGTGTACCTCAATATATTGAATCGGCCAATGATTTGGCGCGGGCAGTAAGTTTAGCCAAGTTTTCGAAACAACATTTGGAAGTTAAATCATTACGATATCATGGTAAAAACATTGGGGAGCGACTAGATGATAAACTACGAACTAGTTATGTTATTAGACTCGATGATGCAGCGCCATCTATTAATGGATATAAACCAATGTACAATTATATTATCGGATATGGTCAGTATGTAATGAGACGAGCCAAGAGAGAGGGTAGTTTACAAAATGCAATATGCTTATCTATTAAAACAGACGAGATCATGTTCGATAAACCAGTTAATTTAACAACTGCATTTGAAGGTTGCTCATTTGGATCATTTAAAAGCGCAGAAATGAAACCAGTAAAGGCGCGTGAGTACAGTAATAAATATGGTATTGAGTATACAGTGGTAAAAGAGAAATCAGCATATAAGTCAATTAAGGCATTAAAACCAGCTCAATCATGTATTATTACTGGAATGCCGGGATGTGGAAAGAGTTATATGTGGAGACAATTCAGAGATGCATTGATTGAATCTGGAGAAGTACTACATGAAGAAATAGCTGAGAGTTCGTTTCAAAATAACGTTATTAGAAATATATCAGATACAGCTAAAACATTACACACTTTGTTATCGATGGAATCTGAAACTGGTAAGACTCGATTAAGGTTATTCAAGCGATTTAATAAATACAAATACATCTACATTGATGAATGTCAAATGATGCCAGCTGGTGCAATTAGTATTTTAGTATGGTTGAAACAAAATATGAAACAGTTAACATTTGTATTAAGTGGTGATTTCGACCAGTGGTTATCAATTGGGTGCGAGTATCAAATGAATAATAGCAATATAATATACTTAACAGGTGGTAATCATTTACGTTTACATGGTAATCAACGTATAAGCGATAAACTATACTTAAAGGCTCTTAAGACATCTATGGATGCAGCTTATGAATATCTCAAAAAAAATATAACCAAGCCTAAATATTACATTACGTATTACAGTAATGAGTCAATTACAAATAATTATATTGAGCTAAATTATCATATTTACAACTGTACTTATGGAACATCGATATTAACAAATGAATTATTTGAATTAAGACATATGTTACCAGTAATTTGTACGATGAATTGTCATAAGTTAAATTTAATTAAGGGGTGTCATTATACTGTTATTTCAATTGGACCTATTGTTACATTAACATTATCGGATGATTTTTACGATCCAGAATGTGTTGAAAATGGATGTGATGTAAAATGTTATGAAATCAGCTATAAGAAGTTCTATCAATATTTCGAATTAGGATTTGCATTTACGTGTCATAAAACAATTGGATTAACTATTAAGGAACCATATTGTATCTTAACTAATGCATATGAGCATAAAAAACGTGATGTATTTAGGCCATTTGAGGGAAAAGTAGTTGTTGCGGAAAAACGAAAGGTATGTCCATATGGTGGCGGTAAGGTAACAGGTCATACGGCGTCTTTATATGGATATGTTAAAGCAGTTAATAATGTAGAAAATACCAGTGACAAAAAGCAAATAGTACCCAACTCTGTAATCCCAGGTGTAAAAAATAACCGTGCTGATATTGATGTTGATGATGTTAGAACACGTTATGCATATGTAGCATTAACTAGATGCAATGACCCAGCTAATGTAACTATTAAAGACTCATTAGATTGTAAAGATGTAACTGCTGATAAGCGTATTCATACATGTCAATATATGCCATTAGCGCATTTTTATGAAGAACCAGTAGAGATCGTAGAGGAAAAGCGTGTTATCAGGAAAAAAAGTGAATTAGATGCTGCAAGAAAGAAAGAATTAAATAAATAATTAATAATTAAAAAATATTTATTCTTCATTATATACTCAAGTTTACTCACATAATGCCGATTACAAAGATTACATTTTTTAAGAAAGATGCAACAAAACAAACTAAGTTTTACGCAATGATTACACCAGTACTTCAAGAACTATATGACGAATATGAACATAAAAATAAATTTGAAATCACCGATGGTATTATTAGCGTATCAGTACCGAAAGATGAAGTTAATAAAGTAACTATTGGAAAACAAATTACAGCAAGTATTGAATTACGAAATTATGATTTTACTAGCGATAGTGGTAAAAAACTAACTGGTTGTTATTTTGCACTTAAACATATTGTGGGCTAGAAATTGTGATTTATAAAATGGAAATGGGGTATTAGGGGAAAAGTCTGTTTCCCCTTACATTAAATCATCAAGTAACCAAATCTTTTTTTTAATGCATGTTCGCTTTTTTTGACATCACTATAGCCGCTAGCATTAATAAACGGTTTGCCATCGAAGCGATCAAGTAAAAACATAATACTAAACCATCCACAATTTGAGCTATTGGCGCGTTGATTAACTATATGGTTGTCTTTCCATTTTAAATAATACGGTAAGTCAAATGATTTTAACAATGTAGCAATTTGTTCCTGTATATCATGTTCAGCAGGTACACCAAAGCTATCATAGTGATCGATTGACTTATCATTATCTAAGTCAATATAAATGGCGCGCCAATGACCATTATATCGTGTATCCATATTACTAGGGACTGTATTATAAACTATACCATATTTACCACTGTCATTTAATAACAACTTACTAATTTGGTCTCTACTAATACAGCCGACGTATGAATCATAGTGTTTCAATTGATCATCTATTTGATCATCGTATAAACCAGTCATTAGAGATTTACCTCTACCTAATAGCTTTTCTGATACATAATTATTAGCTCCGCCGATAGATTTTATACCACTTACTTCTGCTTCTTTAACCATATTACTAAAATCAACTACAAAATTAGGATTTAAAACCAAGCGAGCTGCATTTATATCCTTGGCATTTTTTTCATAATCATATATGTTATATCTCTTAGCTATTTCATCAACTATTTTAGACGTACGTGACATAAGAAATTTTCTAATACGTTCGCGATCTTGTAACAGCGCTTCTTTTATTTCAGATTGTGGCTCTAATGGTTGTTCAACTTGAACTAATGGTTGTTGAACTAATGGTTGCGACTCTAATGGTTGCTCAACTGGTTGTTGTTGTTTAATATCAGTTAATGGTTGTGGCTCTAATGGTTGTTCAACTAGTCGTTGTTCTTCTTCTCCTTGATGACTTAAAATTTGTTTAGCTAATGTCAAAACTACATTATCACGCTCAATGGCAGATAACGAGTTATCAGTTGGATTATTAGTAATTTGATCAATAGCTTGATCAGTTGCTTGTTCTAATGATGTAACGCGTGCATTTTTATCACGTAACAAATGATTTAATTGACTATGTGGATTAACAGCTATTTCTTCAATAGTATGTTCGCGCTTTTTTACTTCAGGTCTATGATGACGTTTGCGTCTAGCGGTTGTAACTGCTGAATCTAAAATTAAATTAATGGTTTGTTTCATAGTATGGTCTGAAGTTAATATGCGTTTCTTCTTACTACCATCAATGATATAAAGTGATTTAGAATCTTTATGGATAACGGGGGGTCTTTCTGCCATGTGAGTAATTCGCAGAGTTTTGAACGAATTATATAATATTTTTTTATTTTATTTTAGTAATTAATAATATACTTGTGAAAATGCCAAAAAAAGCAACTAAATCCGTAGCATCTACTGTTAAACTACGCAGATCTAAACCTGTCGAAGTAGACACAGAACCATTAACTGATGATGAGCAGCTTGTAGTAGATAGTGAACCAGAAGAACAAGTTGAAGAAGTTATTAAGCCAAAAAAGAAAGTTACAAAGCCAAGAGCACCACGTAAACCTAAGGCAGTTGTAGATTATGATGATGAAAAAAAGAAATTTGATGAATATGTAAAATCAGAACGTGATAAACTCCGGGCGGAGTTACGCGCAGAACTACAGGCTGAGTTACGTTCAGAACATACATCGTTACTAACAGTTGGTAAAAAAGCAGTGTCTAATACACGCGAGGAGAGACTTAAATTGATGAATAATTTAGTTTTATAATTTATTAAATACGTATAAAATATAGCAATGGGTAACTGTGTAACTATGTTGTCACTATCACCAGATGTTGAGCTTACACTAAAAGCACATCCAGACATTCATCATTTGTTATCATTACAACTTCACTATAATTCATACGATGTAGCGAGTCAAAAAATAATTGACAATTGTACTCAATTAGCCTTAACAAATAATTTAAATTTACAAGTTGATCAAAATTCACAATAATAAATTATTTTAATGTATAAAATCGATATCAAAGCGAAAATTAATATCATTAATCGATTGCTGTAATGTTGGCAAGTTCCATAATAACCATCTACTCCAAAAACCTGCAGTGTAAGGATTAGTCCAGTCTTCACGCGCTTCATGCCTAGCAATATATTGTTTTTTTCTCATTGGATCATGATGTTTAGTGTAATCGGAATAACCAGCAGCGCCAAAGTTTATTTTTTTGCCATTGACGATAACTGTATATTTATACTTTGGGTTTATCGATTTGGTTAAGATTGCCTTTAGGGTACTCATGTATATTAATTAAAAAATAAAAAAGTAATATAATATATATGTTTAATAATATTAATGATGATGATAGTGACCCGCATGAATATTTTAGAAATCATCGAGTACAAAGAAGTTTAAAAACACCAGAGACTATATCCATCAATATGCATTGTTTTAAACTAATTGATAGTTATAATTTACTACATAGTAGATTAGCAGAAACAAAGCAAATAATTATAAATACCTTTCAACTAAGGACAAATCAGCGTAATGATTGGATTAATTATATATTTGAATATTTAGGCGACGAAGAACATCAGCGTAAATTACTACTTCATAAAATTATGTATGGATATACATCTATTGGTAGCAAACGTATACGAATATATTTTTATATTAATACTATAATTTATAGGCAGCTAGAAATGGGTAACCAGACAAATTTAAAGTTATATAAAAGTTTTACAACTGTTGAGAGATAATTATTTAATTATTTTTAATTATTTAATCATTAATACTATATACACAATGACAGACATTTTAAACACTATTGATTTAATTGGAAATTTGGAAAAATATAGAGACTTGTGTGATTTTTGTGATTGTTCACACTCTGGTAGTAACACAGCATCGTTTATTGAGCAGATGATATCAAAACAACATGATAAAGATCAGTCATATATGGCCATTTGTAGTTATTATTCACTAATTAATAGAGGTCATTATGCTAATTTATTACTAACTAATTTTTCACCTATTACTGAACAGTTAAACAAGGGAATACGTGTAAATATTGATGTAAAGGCGCGCATATTAAAACAATTAATTCAACTAGTAATTAAAGAAGAAACTGATAAACTACTACAAGTTAATCATATCGGTGATAATATTGCAAAAAGATTAAGTGAATTTTAATTTAATTATATAACAAAAATGGCTTCCGTAACCGAAGAATACTTAATAAATCTAAATAGAGAAATTAGGCATAAATATGAACTAAAACTAGACCTTAGCAAAGAATGTAATGCATTCAAATCATTAACACAAGAAGATAAAGATAGGTTTGTTATGGTAGACGCTATACCGAATGCTACTGATGATGAAAAAAAGAAATTTCTTGAAGGGAGAAAACAACTACAGTTCTCACATTATTACAAGTCGTCAACTAGTTGATAATCAGGATTAAAGTCGCTTTTTACCTTAGCATAAATTACTGTAAATATGTCAGCAGGTATCGCTGCAAATACCATTTGTTGTTTTTTTGCCCACATTGCATCAGCATCATTTTTTTTGATGTACCAGTAGATACAAAAGCTAATCTCATAACTATTTAGTGCGTGTTGTTTTGTAAGTGTATATTCACCATTGACAGTGCAATAAAAACTATAATTTCCATAAATAGCTGTGAAGCCCATAATCTCCAGGGTACTGACGTATATTAGTGGAAAATAAAAAAGTAAAAATTAATTAAATTGCTTGAAAGGTTTACTCATGTACAGAGGAGGGAAAGTGATAAACGCGCAGCTAATCAACAACTGATATACTTAATAGTGACAAATGTAGGAGCTGACGTATTTATTAGCGGTGTATTTACAGTATAATATGTAAAATTAGTCGTCGAGGAAGTATTAACATATACTAGGCAATTATAACTAATTTGTTGGTAGCCTATTACAGTACTCATATAACAGTTGTTGATACCACTATATGGATAAAGAGTACCATTGATATAATGATAAACTGCATTGGGTAAACCAGTTGTTATAATTGTACCAGATAATGTAATCTCATACCATCCAGCTAGCGTTATATATATTACATTGCTAGTGCTGCTAAGTGATCTAGCTTGTAATGACGTGAGTGTAAAATTACCTCCAGATACACCACTAAAAATACCAAAATAATACGCAGGCATGAATGAAAATAAACCACTAGGTGCACATATATAACATGTATTGTCACCACGATCAACGGCTGTTGTATTTTGCGTATTGATTACGATTGCACCAGAACTATTAACTGATGACGATTGTGTGTTTGTACCAATATGTAAATTATTCACACCGGTAGTTAAGCCAGTTAATGTATTATAACCGATGGCTATATTTGTGCTACCTGTAGTTACTCCACCTAGTGATATATTACCAAGTGCTATATTATTACTGCCTATCGTTACATAAGCACCAGCATTATAACCGATAAATATATTCGTACCACCGCTAGTTAATGATTTACCCGCTAGGCTACCAATAGACACGTTTGTGTCCCCGGTAGTTATACTCTGAAGCGAGTTATAACCGATTGCCACATTATTATTAGCTATTCCAGTAGCCGAATACATCGAATTAACACCGATTGCCACATTATAAGCATTTAGCCTTGTCATCGCACCACTACCACCGTATGACCCAGGACCTAAACCAATATTAAAGCTGCCAGTTGTTATACAGTTACCAGAGTCCTGACCAATTAGTGTATTACCACCTCCTGACGTTAAATTATTACCTGTCGTATTGCCTAATAGCAAATTAGTCGAGCCCAAACTACTATTTAATATACGTGCAAATTGAACCTGTGCAGATGTATCGATATTCTGTGGAGTTGATAACGTAATTGCACCAGTACCCGTTACTATAATTTGGTATGGTGTTCCCGTAATTGAACTTATGTAATCACTAAATCCCGCTTGCACAATTACACCACTTACTGATTTTAAGACACCGCTAGTTAAATTACTAACCGATAGACCATTATCAGCATATATTTTAGCGCTATTTGATCCAGCTCCGACACCTTGACCAATAACTATCTCTTTAGTTGATGACGCGCTACTAGTATTTGCATTAGGACCTAATAGCACGTTAAAAGTACCTGTTGTCAATGGCGTTGAGCCGACACCGGCATTACAGCCAATAATTACATTTGAGTTACCAGTAGTTACTGATGAACCAGCCTGTGCACCTACTGCTGTATTTGTGCTACCTGTACATACTGCTAATGCACTATTTCCTAACGCTGTAGACTGTGAACATGACGATGCAACTGACATAGCTCCATCACCTATAATAACGCTTTTAGTACCAGTAAAACTAGGCGCTGTATTATTACCGATTATAACGTTGTATAAACTTAAACTGCTATTTAACAAACGTGCAAACTGTACAGATGAATTAGTCGCGATTGATTGAGGTAATGATAAAGTAACGGTTCCACTACCACTTACTATTACCTGATCAGCTGTGCCACTAATTGCTATAACTCCAGTATTTGTAATTATGCCAGTAGTTAATGAATAACTTATGCCAATACCGCCATTTATTGCATTTCTTGCTCTTGCATCTGTATAATATAAATTTGATCCCTCGGGTAAATCACTGGTAGTCGCTGTATTACTTATTAAACCACTGACTGATTTTAAGACACCGCTAGGCAACATACTAATATAAAGCTTATTTGTATATATTGTGGCTGTTGATGATCCGTTACCGACGCCATTACCAATTACGATTTCAGCATTTGCGTTTGATGCACTTGAACAGGCATTCGTACCAATATAACAGTTATTTGAACCGGTAGTTAATGGATTGGCTCCGCGGCCCGTACCACTACCTATAAAAACATTATTAGCCCCAGTCGTTAGAGAATAGCCGCTGGTTGCACCAATCGCCACGTTATGACTACTAGTACAATTATACAGTGATTGAAACCCAACAGCTACCAATGATGACGAAGCGCTCGTATTAAATACCGATTGATATCCTATAATCGTCGAAAAACTTCCTGTAAAATTTTGACCCGCTGACGTACCATATATCTGCGAAAATGATCCAATAGTGCAATCGGTTAATCTTGCAAATGTTGGTTGTGAAAATGTCGCGATTGATTGAGGTAATGATAATGTTACTGCATTAGTTCCACTTGCTATTACTTGGTTTGTTGTGCCACTTATTGTTATAACTCCAGTGTTTGTAATTGTGCCACTAGTAGATGAATAACTTATGCCAGCACCCCCATTTATTGCATTTCTTGCTCTTGCATCTGTATAATATAAATTTGATCCCTCGGGTAAATTAGTGGTCGTTTGCCCAGTTACCAGATTACCTGAATTGACAGCCAATATACCATCTGGTAAATTACTAATAATCGGTGTTAAGTCAGACTGTATTAACGACTGATTAAAAATTCCTTGATAATAACCACTCGAGTCCATTTTTTTTATGAAGTATATATTATTATATATATAAAGATGTCAATAATACCGACTAGATTAATAGACATTAGCTCAAATGAAAGAATAAGTGGAAGAAGTAGTAATTTTTCAGTTAGATTACCTCCTATAGATAGCAGATATAACCGCGTATCTTTAGTTAGTGCTTCTATACCTAAGACATATTATAATGTACAGTCACCGTATAATACATTTTATTTAATGGAAAATCTTTCATCTATATTAGTAACAGTCCCAGAAGGAAACTATTCATTTTATGGATTAAATGGATTTGATAGTATGTTTCAGAATATATTACGAACAAATAGCTTTAATGCGATCAGTTATACAGTTAAAGCTAATACATTATTAGGAAAATATGAAATTACAAGTAGTAGTTCATCTGTAGTAACACAAATAACTTTTCCGCCTAGTAGTAATTTATATAAAAACTTAGGATGTATTTATAACAGCACGATTATTTTTGACGCGACTACTTTCTTCTTATCACCACATGTTTGTATATTTACCATCAATACAATATTGATAAACTCAACGTTAGTTAAATCAGTATCTAGTTTATCAGTAGCTGCAAATTTACTAAGTCAAATAAACGTTAATTCAAGCCCTAGTTTTAGCTCTATTACATATATAAATTTTGAACCAATTAGCATCAGTAGAGAATGTCAAGTTAGTACAGAAGCATCATTTATTATTACAGATAGTGATGGTACTGAGTTAAACTTAAATAGTATACCTTGCGATTTTACATTATTATTTTTCCGATTTGATGATACAAACGTACTGATACGTAAAAATTTATATTTTGAGCATGCTAATACTTTACTAAATGGTCAATAATTATTTATTTATTTTTTGACTTGCATTAATATACCTTACGATGTCCGAAATATTTTCATCTGTTAAAATCAGTAGACAAGACTATGATGTTCTTGTACCAGAAGAGCATCAGTATGATTCACATATTGCATCTGAAGTCAGTTATTATCAGTTTCGACGACTTACACCATTAACAGAGCCAGTACTTAGTTTAAATGGAACATGTATCTCAGAATTTGAAATTACTCCTGGCGCTGTATTTAATCTAAGTAAAAGTTTCCTAGAAGCCGACATTGTGTTTGCCTCAGGTGGTAATGGATATGCTGTATGCGCACATAGTGGATTTTGTGCATTTATTGATCAATTAGAATTTTTAGACGCCGGTGGTAGACAATTAGCATGGTTGAATTATCCAGAACAATATACAAAAATTACATGGCCTGCATGTACACCGATGGATGATTTCTTATCTAATTCTGGTGCTAGTATTTCAGCAACAACTGCTGCCGTAGGTGGTATAAAAACAACTCTAATGAATAGAAATAATGTAGCAAATACAACAGATCCAATTGGACCAGCTGCTGCCCCCAGCGTCCCCCTATATACAGCCCCGACCACTATTGTTGCAGATCCACAGTGTAATTTTGAATCATATACCGGTATTCAACATAAAATTGTTTCAAATGATGGTGCTGGGCTTGCTCTTAGATTACAAATCCCATTAAAACAATTTTATCAAACTATATTTAGCTGTAATAAAGATTTATACTTTGGTCAAACTACCACAATTAGAATTACATGGAACCAAGGTGTACGAATGGGATTTATATCAACAACTACTGGTACCGTAGGTGTAACATCTGCATTAACAACATCACCAACTATTAGTAACGATCGTATTAGATTAGCACAACAAAGCAATCCAATTGAAGCTGAAACCATTAAAAGTAAAGTTAATAATGAAGGTATTCATTTATTTGTTCCATATGTATGGGGATTTAAGTACACGTTACCAAATGGAGGACCATTAACTACTCAGTCATTTGATAGGAAAATTAATAAGAATCATGGTCAGCGTTTACTACGTGTTTGGACTGCTCAGTTTAATCAAAGTGGTGAAGCAGGTGGTGCATTTTACTGTCAAAATATAAACTCATTAACAGCAGCTGGTAACGATGCAATGTTTTCAGAAGTAGGTGCTCAATTAGATAGTGTTAATCTACAGGAAAATAACCTTGTAAATAAGAATTGTGAAGTTTATGAATTCCTACAAGCTAAAATTGATTATTCAGCCGGTGGTTCTCTTAGCCAGTATTTAGCTGGTGCTTATATGTTAAATGATTTTACTCCTTGGAAGTCTGTCGAATTTGCAACTGGTGATATGACTATGAGTGGATTGTCACTAAGTGAAGATCGTCAATATAGCATTAATTTTATTTCTAATCAGGTACCAATTTCTAATCCCGTATCTAATGGAGTCAATTTATATTATATGTTTGTCGTTACTCAAAAGTTCCTAAGCATTACTAAAATGGGTGTTACATTTGCATGAAAAAATAATATAATTTAAAATAATATACAACAATGTCTGAAGTAGAAGAATACGGATCAAAAAAATATTATGACCAAATGATTAAACATATGTTAGCTCAGAGTAAATATATACCACCTATTTGCAAGGCTGTTCGAGTTTTATTATTTAGCTTTACAGCGACAACTCAAGCATTTAGTTTAAATAAGTTAACTGTACCATTTGATGTAATTAGAGTTAAAGCTAGTATTGTCGCAATAACAGCCGCAGCGTCTGGTACTGATATACATGCATTCCAATGTAGTTTAAATAACAATAATGAAATAGCATCTGCCGTACATGGAACTAGCGTTATACCATCAGTTGGTCAACCCCTGGAATTTTTATATCAGCAACCTAGATCATTTGTAAATGAAGAAGTTATGATGCAATCAATGGGATTCAGTAATAATATTTATGCTCCAGTTGCGCTTACGATGTTTCTTTCTTTACAATTAGAGTTATCTAATATATAGTATGTTATGTATTAATATAATGTCAAAATACCGAATAAAAAAAATAACAGCTAATATAGAAGTACTTAAACCATTAGTTACTGATAAGTTACCACTTGGATATAAATATATCAATCACGCATATCCTAATATTTTATTACTAGCTAAAAAAAACAGTGGCAAAACAAACATAATATATAATTTACTCAAACGATGCGCGAATGCTAGTACTGAAGTTATAATATTCTGCCCTACCGTTGATTTAGATAGTACTTATAAAATGATAATTGATTATTTAGATTCTAAGAACATACCACATCAGCAATTTAAAAATTTAGACAATCTTGAAACATTACTTCTTAGCTATGATCCAAAAAATAAACTTATAGATGTCAAAGATGACAGTGAAGATGACAGTGAAGAAGAACCATTCACACCAACTGATTGCCTTAGTCAAATAGAAGTTAAAGAAAAACCAACTAAAGAAAAAAAACGCCCATTACCTAAAAGTAAATTTATAGTTCCTGAACATATATTTATTTTTGATGATCTTAAGGAAAAAATGCGCAATAAAGTTTTTAATGAGTTAATCGCCACTAATAGACATTATAATGCGAAGGTTATAATTAGCACTCATAGCATTACTGATTTATTACCAGGTGCTAGGTCATGTTTAGATGTTATGTGTTTATTTCCTAAAATACCAATTGATAGCTTATATAAATTATTCGAAGACGTTGAACTAAGCACTGATCATAATGAAGTTATCGATCTTTATAAACAAGCAACTGAACATGATCATAATTTTTTATATGTTGATATTAGACGTGAGTTATATAGTTTTAACTTTGACAAAAAAATAATTAAAAATGATTAAATCGTCAGTATTTTTTATTAACAAAGTGGGTATTTAATTATTTATTTTTTGTACCTATTAATATACAATGGTTAGACGAATTGTCCGCAGACGTAGAGTTATCAGACGCCCAATGGGTATGGGTCGTCGTAGAGTAGTTAGACGTAGAGTTATCAGACGCCCAATTAGAAGATCAATCGGTATGGGTCACCGAAGAGTATCGCATAGACGTACATATGGTATGGGTCACCGAAGAGTATCGCATAGACGTACATATGGTATGGGTCACCGAAGAGTATCGCATAGGCGTACATATGGTCGTGGAATTCTGGATAGTTTAAGATCGGCGCATGATTATGTTAAAAAAAACAGATTGGTTTCTAGAGGTGCTAATTTACTAGGATTTAAAACTGCATCTAAGGCAGCACATTTATTAGGTTATGGCGCTGGACGTCGCCGAGTACATCATAGAGTACATCATAGGCGAGTAGGTGGTCGCGTAGTATTTCCTTCAGTTTGGACTACTGGTTTAGGCGGACTATCTGCTACAACTGGTTAAATATTAATCGACACATCAGAACATCTCCATTTACATGGACAAAAGCAATTAATATTTATTTTTTTTGTCATTTTTTTAATATTTTCTCTACTGGTTTCATACCATTTTGAGGACGCTGAGGAACTCTCGGTACTGATAGAGTGCGTCTCTGGCTCCCTATTATACCTTGTGATGGGGCTTTTTTTTCCGCTTCTAAATTATTAATTTGTTTTTCAATAGTAGCTATACGATCAGCTGTCTTCTTCTCTTCTTCATACTTAGCTAACTTAATACGCATTTCTTCTAATTCTGCCTGTACTTTTGACATAGATTCAATATGCTCACGTGCTAACTGCTCAATAATTTCATGTGGCGTAGTTGGGGGCGTTGCATCATATTCATCTACCGTATCTAATGACAAGTACTGAATCGATTTAAATAACGGCTCTTTCTGTATTTCTGCCACTGGTTCGACTAATTCACTAACTGGCTCGATTACTGGTTCAATTGCTGGCTCGACTACTGGCTTACTAACTGGCTCGACTACTGGCTTACTAACTGGCTCGACTAATGGCTGTTCTTTTTGATGCATATGATCGCATAACCAAGTAGCTAAACAAGCTCGATGACCTACGCACCACCCATAACATACACATGCTCTAGGCATATCACAGTGATAATAACTGCATACCTGCGACATTATATATTTTCTATATTATAGTATTTGATAGAAAATATTTCGATACTGTAAATGCTATTAACTGGGCTTTAAGTCATGGATTTACAGCTAAGAAAGTCGACGTAACAAAAAATAAAATTCGTATTAGACAATTAAAACCAAATAAGTCAGCTTTATATAGAACTATTTTTATAACTAGCGGTGTTAAGTTTATTATATCACTCTAACGCTGACCATACATTTTAGGATTCTGAGCCTTTCGATATAACTTGTAAAGCTCTGCACATCCACTAGGTACGTTACCCATACTATTCATCTGTTCTGTAATTACATCAATAGCTTTCTGAGCTGCTAATACATCGTCCATTAGCTTACCTGTTTCAACGTATAAGTTTGTAGCAGCATCTAATTTACCAGCAGCAACTTCTAATTGTTCATTATATTTATCTTCTGTAGCACAATAAGCAATAACCTTATCTAATTTATTTCCTGCGTTTTCAGCTAGGAAATCTGCCATCGTCTTTTCTCTAAATCTAAGTTGAAGAGCCTCTAATCGTTCCTCAATGAGATCTTCGCTGATCTCTTCTGGTTCGGCCACCACTGCTTTCTTTTTAGTAATTCGTACTTTAGGCATAGTATATCTATATGACTATTTTAAATTTAAAAATAATTAATTAATTGACATTCATAAACTTATTCTTGTAATATTCAACTAGGTCTTTAGCCTCAGCATTTGTCATGTTTGGTATCATCGATTTTAATTCTTTCTTATCTATCTCTGATGGCCTCCCCCTTACTTTCTTATTTAAAATGCTTTTTTGTATCACTTTTTCCTCGTTCATATTTTATTTAATATATTAAAAAAAAATATATTATCTTTCTAATTAATTTAATCATCACCATCATCTACTTCAACTTCATCGCCATTATCTACTTCAACTTCACCAGCTTCTTCATCATTTTCTTCCTCTTCCCTGTACTTACCTAGTTTATTCTCTTTTAAATAATTGATAATTCCCTCACATTCATGATCATACATAGAACTAATAACATCTCGCAATAACTTTTTAAATGGTTGCGGTTTCTTACCCCCGCGATACACTGTTCTCTTTGGCTTATGTACGTATTTTTGAACTGATGTATAACCCTTTAATTCTCCATTCGCTAATGTCCTCCATACTGTTTTCTTATGATATGAAACTTTCGGCTCTTGCTTAGTTTCAGTCTGTTCATTGTCGCTGAGTGGTTCTTCAACCGCTACGTTATCTCTTCGTTCCATCACTGTATATATAAATAGTAAATATAATATATTTAAAATAAATTAATTATTGTATTTCAGACATGCCTTCTGA
>Ga0208618_1000499_pt1 | contig 17832 bp, 32 predicted proteins | sample CryBogCBE18Jul08_FD_184585 | JGI IMG/M metagenome (GOLD analysis project Ga0208618, IMG submission 184585) | Freshwater microbial communities from Crystal Bog, Wisconsin, USA - CBE18Jul08 (SPAdes) | ecosystem: Environmental > Aquatic > Freshwater > Lake | place: Crystal Bog, Wisconsin, USA...
CACCTTTTAGTAGGGCAATATTGTAGTATATGGTTTCTGTATGAGTACGATTAGGAGTCGCATCGCCGCCTGATAAGATCAACATATCAAAGTCTGTTTCGGTATTGGACACATTAGCTATTGGTACTAGCTGATGGCTATTAAATAATCCGTGCCACCCTTGCTCTAGACAATCATAGATAATGTTGTTGTGAACTATTTCACGTTGACTAATGGCTATTTTCATTTAAAGTATGCGAAGTATATTAATCCAGCAATAATCATAAAGATTTGCGGAAGGAAGTTAGTGATTAAACTTTTTTCATTCCATTTAAATCCTACATAGACCCAACCACAAGCACCTATAATTTGTAGTATGCTGTTCCAAGGAGTAATGCCTAGAATATGTAAAGGCATAGCACACAGGATCATTGTTGCTGAGAACCACTTAACTACTATTGTATAATCTTTCATAAAACCTCGTCAATAAAAAAGGAGCCTAAGCTCCTTTTTCTGCTTATAAAATTAATTATGCTTAGTAGTCAACAGCCATTAATTTCTTAGCTTCTGCTGTAGCAGTTGTATTCATACAACTAATAGCAAACAAGTCCATACGCATTGTCTGAGCAATTTCTTCAATACGTGCTTGCACTTCTTCATCAGTTGCTAACAATTCTAGTGCGCGGCGACCAATGTTACTGTGGAATCCTTCGTCACGAGCAATTTTAGCGTATGTTGTGCTAATGAATTCGTCTTGAATACATTCAGCCATTTTGTCCCATACACGTTCTGCACGACCTTCAGCAATAAATTGATAAGCCGCAAGTGCCAATGGATCGTTTTGTGCTTCATACTTAGCTAATAGAGCAGCACCTTTAGCTGTTGGTTTAGCAGCTTCAGCTTGGATAGCCGCTTCAACATCAACTTTCTCGCCTGTGATGTGTTCGATAACTTCTTTAACCATACGGAAGTGATTCGCTTCGTCAAGTACTTGTTTGCTTAGTAATGCCAATTCTTCTGTTGTTGTTGAAGCTGGAGCAGTAGCAACTTTGTTAGCAATTTCAACCATGTTCATACGCTCGTTAACCATACGACCTGTGAAATGTTCTACTAATTGTTCCTGGCTTGGGTTTGATGCAAAGTAAGCTTCTACGTTTAATTCACTTGCTTGAAATAGTGCTTCATTGTCTTGTGCTAATTTAGCAACAAATTGTTTTGAGTTCATTTTATTTTCCTATAACGTTATTTTATCAATGTAACTAGAATATCTGGCCAGACGTTAGTTACATTAACTTCTGCGTTGAAGTTCTCTTTAATCCACCCGGATGTGAAATACTCCCACTTACAGTTATTTATCGCTCCAAACTCTAATATAGCCTTATTCTGTGCAGTTATTTCGGCTAACATACCTTGACTATCTCGATAAACATCATAGCAAGGATATTTAATTTGAAAACCACCTGCTTCATGCCACCAAGCATAACTACTCATATCCGGGCGATAGACCAGCATGACCCAGGCATCAGGGTATACTAATTTAATGTCATTTAGTTTGTATGCCCAATCGTGGCTTTTGATTAATTTACAACCATTGGGTTCTGTCCATGCTTCGTTAATATAGGTTAGATTAACAGTGGCATCGAATTCCATACCTCTGCCAAAATATGCTCCTACGTGTCCTGTGTAGGTATGATGTGTGTATGTACGTTCTGGAGTGCGATCACTGGTATTCATTCCCGGTATAGTTTCTAATACCTGTGCAATACCACTCCAGCGGCTTCCTGGTACACCTGTAAAAAATATATGGTTTGGTAATGTCATATAATTATATATATGAAACAACAAGACCTCAATAATTATTTTTCAACTGTATGGCGCAGTAATCTAAAACAATACAAGTATTCTGGATTTGCTTTAGTCAATAAGATTAATCCCGGAGAATTAGTATTGGATGTTGGTTGCGGATATAACGAATTTAAAAATCTTATCCCTGATTTAATAGGCATTGATCCTGCTAATGAAAAAGCTGATTTCCAAACGTCCATTGAACATTTTCGTAAAGACATTAAATTCGATGTGGCATTTTGTCTTGGTAGTATTAACTTTGGTGGCGGCGCTAATATAATAAGTCAAATTAATTCTGTAGTTCATTGCCTTAAACCCAGGGCTCGAATCTATTGGCGCTGTAATCCTGGTCTACATGATCATGGAAACGAGGCTTGTAAAGATATAGATTTTTATCCGTGGACTATAGAAAAACATGCTGAGCTTGCTGACTTATTTGGATTTAGATTAGCAGTCGCTAGATGGGACACTGCAAATAGAATCTACGCTGAATGGTCCAGGTAGCTTAATACTTATTCCAGATCTTTCAAACTTAACTACACACTTTCAAATCTTTTTTAGCTCTTAAATATTTGTGTACTGATGTTTTAATTAGTACAACACTTCAAAGGAGCATTAACTTGTCAAGACATCGTAGATCAGCAGCACGCAACTTAAATTCATTCGCAACACAACAAGATAATACCGTAGTAAGTTTTAACAACTATGTCCAACAAAGGAAAACAGTCCACCTAATACCTAAAAGTTTAAATCAAGAAGAATATATCAGCCTATTAACAGACCAATCTAAGTGTATTGTGTTTGCAACAGGCCCTGCCGGTACTGGCAAAACAATGTTAGCTATGATGGCTGGCATTAAAGCATTTAAAGAAGGAGAAGTAAGCAAGTTAATTTTAACTCGTCCAGCGGTAGGGGTGGATGATGAAAAGCACGGCTTCCTACCAGGTGATATTAACGCTAAGATGGAACCATGGACTAGACCCTTGTTCGATGTCATTCAAGAGTACTATAGTCCAAAAGAAGTAGCACGTATGCTAGAAGAACAGATAATTGAGATAGCTCCCCTAGCATTTATGAGAGGTCGTACATTTAAGGGATGTTGGATAGTAGCAGATGAGATGCAAAACGCCACCCCTGGACAGATTAAGATGCTCCTTACACGACTCGGCGAAGGTTCTAAAATAGTAGTAACAGGCGATACCCGTCAAGCAGATAGACGAGACCCGGATAATGGTCTATTAGACTTTAAACATTTGTTTGAAGGATTTAAAAATAGCCGATATATTGCAGGTGTGGAGTTTAATCACAAAGACATTGCTCGTCATCCAGCTGTTGCGGAGGTGTTACGCTTATACGGAGAAGACTAACTATAACATAAACTTATCTGAGGGGATACTCGGAGTCTTAATAGTAACGACTTCTGTATCCTCCGGATATTCAATTTGACTTATATCACCAGGTTCTAATACACAAATATCCCCAGCAGCAAATATTTCACCATTACAAATTTGACGTCCACTAATAACTAAAGTAATTTCAGTTATTTGTTTGTGGATATGGCTATCTGGTTTACCGCGTGGATTATGTTGGTAACAGATTTCGAAATCTTTAGTACGATGCACCGCTTGGTCAAAGTCGCCTATGAACCAACCACGTGCTCCACTATCACTTAGTTTGAAACGCTTCATTTAATTGATTAATACTGTCGTTAATATAGTCGCCGTAGCTGTTTACAAAGTGTTCTAGTATATCTTCAAAACTTGCGCCTGAATTGAAGTTATTTTTAACGATTTTCTCTTCAGTTAGGTTCAAAACGACTTGATTTTGAGTGTCTTTGTCACGTAATCCTCGTGTGACATATACTTGTTCTTCGTATTCAATGTTATCAGGATTTGTTGAATAACCTGCCTTGTGTGTCTGTCCGGGATCCTTTGGACGTCCCGTATACTTTGCTACTAGATAGATACTGTTATTTGCCAATTTGTGTGAGCTCCACTAAAGTCGCGCTAAGGTTAATCTCAGCATCGCCTACCATACTGTGATTAACAAGTCCTTTACGAATTGCTAGGATAGCTTCGTCTTGTCCTTCTTCCGAGGTAGACCATAAGTCCAGGTTATCATACATCCAACGATACATACCATCCATATCTTCTACTGCGGCTTGATTACAGATAAGTGTGCGTGCTTCGCGAATCTTACCTGATTTAAACATTGCCACAGCATCTAATCGCCAATCTTTTGCACTGCTATCATTTTCGCCTGGCTTAGATAGTGTGCCTGTGGTTGTATTTGACTGTAATAAGTTTAAACACTTGCGCAGGTCTGGGTAGGTTGCTTTAACATAGCTATCAAGTGTATCTAGATCAAAGTCGATACCTTCAGTTACCAGTACTGTGGCCGCTCTGGCTGTAAACTCTGTATGATCAGTTTTCTCAATGTGGAAACCTTGACAGCGACTATGAATAGCTGACATGATCTTATTTGGGTAGTTACAGGTTAAAATGAAACGTACTGTCTGTGCATAGTCTTCCATTAGATTACGCAGTGCAGGTTGAACTGAAGCAATGTTCATGTAGTCGGCTTCGTCAATCATAACGATCTTAAATTTACCATAGGGCATAGTCTGACAAAAACTAATAAGTTTGTCAACCCATTCAATTTTACGTGCTTCCTTACTACCATTGGCGTACATTACATCATATTCATCTACACCTAGTGAATTGATTAAGATCTTAGCCAAGGTTGTTTTACCTGTACCCGGACTACCACTTAAGAGCAAGTGCGGGATACTACCTTGTTTAATCCAAGTTTCTACTGTTTGACGTTGTGCAGGATCTGTGAATACATATCCATCGATAGTATCTGGACGATACTGTTCTACCCATAATTGTTTCATTGATTATCTTCTTTACTAAATTGATAGTATATTATATAACTAAAGGATTGTAAGGTCAACCGCCGAGTATTTCATCTTGCATAGGTTCATCACTGACCATTAAAATATCATCAGTATCAACTCTACGAATAATTTTTTCACCTTCTAGGTCTTCGATAAGTGTACCACGTGTCCAACGTCCATGTTTGACTAGAACATATTGCCCTACACGTACATCTTGCTGGCGATCACCGACGGCATACACGCGGCCCCAACGAGCATGGATACCTTCTAGTTTACCATCAGTGCTTTGAATAATAATACCACCATGACTAACACGTTGGTCAAAATTCATATCAGTTACAATTACAAAATTTTGTAGTGTTTTAAAACTTTTAATTTTTCTTGGTTCGTATGCTGTTGTCATAGCTTTCCTTAGATACGTTGAATACCTTGTGTTTGTTGAGTTTTCTTAAGTGGCTCTAATAATTCTTGTTTAACTTCAGTGCCGCTGGCAACCGCTTCAGCAAAGCTACCACGAGGTTTAACATAACCTGTATCTACTGGTGGTGTAGGATCACTGTCATCTTCTGCTGTTGGTTGCGCTAACGGTACTGGATCTGCTTGCACTGGATCCATAGCAATAGCAGCGTCGTCTGCCAATGGTGTGTTTAGTGCATAATATTCTTGTTGAATCTGTGCTTTGGTCTTGACTACTGCGCCGCCAGCACCTAGTAAATCACCACGTGCATTGGTTTTTGTGTTGCCAATGGTAATGGTTGATTCATTAGCAAGACGTAATCTATCAATATCGATACTATTACCCATTGCTGTTTTACGTATATTTGCCATTTTATTTCTCCTATTGTATATGTACTTATTTTAAGAATTCTTCGATGTCTAAATTATAATAGATGCTGTTGATCTTGTGTACGCCCAACAAAAATAATACATAACTGGCTACACTTGATCCACGACCTACTCCCCAGACTACATTATTCTTACGTAAGGTGTCCACTAGATATTTCATATAACGTAACAAATTAAAAGCATCACGTTCTTGGAATAACAATAATTCTTCACCTACTCGTTGTAGTTCATAATCTTGAGTACATAAGCCTAGAACATAGGCAGCAATGTCTAGTTCTTTGTATTCATCCGGCATGCGCCATTTACTTTGCCAACGATGATCAAAGAAACTGACGGTTTCACCGAGCTCAACATATCCACGTAGCCATGGAACTTCTGCGTGTAATAAATCACGACTTTTATTATATTCTTGTGGATCTTCAACCTGAAACAGGCTCAAATCTAAGTCGGGGTTTCTATACAGTAAGTTACACAATTCGTTACTATCCGTATACCTTCTGCCGTATTCGTCGTATTTCATTAGTCGCGTGTAATATCTTTGGCTGGTTCGTCAGGTGCTATTCTACCGCTACGTTGTGCATCTGCTAACATTTTTTGATTACGGCGTTCCATTTCCATCATGTAATCTTGTGCTAACAGTTGTAGTTGCCCTACCATAACTGGATTGCCTATGCGATAAGCATAGTTCATACGTGTTTGAATTTCTGCACGTTTGGTATGGAACTCTTCGTCTGACATCTTAGTTAGGTCTGGGGCAAGTGGGTGCATTATAAATCTCCGGTTTTCCTGTTTTCGCTGTAGTACGGATCAAAGCTACCACCTGGATAGCGTGCTTCTAACTTACGCACATTCTCAGCGATAACATCATTTGGGTCTAAGTTTAATGCACGGCAAGCATTTACCCAATACCACATGACATCGCCTAGTTCACGTTTCATGTGAAAGATGGCTTCTTCATTTAAAGGCTTACCTTGGAACACACATTTCTTAGGGATTTCAGCAAATTCGCCACATTCAGCCGCTAGGCCAATGGCCGCAGTTAATAACAGTGCGATATTTACTGTGCTTGTTTCTCCTAAAACAGTAAGTTGACTAATAAGGTCTGCTTCGAAATTTGAAGCGTCGCTGGTTACTGCTCTGACAAAGTCTTGATATTTGTTTAAATCGATTTGCATAAATGAAAAACTCCTTATACTACATTATATGCTAATGTAACATAAGGAGTCAAGTAGTTTGGTTAAGAATTAACCTATTTTATACCATTCGCTTTCGCTGGCATGGAAGAAGAATTTCATAGCTGTACCTGCCGCTAATGTAATATTAGCATTTGGTGTAACTGCCGTGCCTGGATTGCCATACACTACAATATTACTAATAAGTTTAGTTGAACTAATGTTAATAGTCTGTGCATCAACATTGCCTGCTGGCAATGTAATATATAGACTATTGAATGTACTTGCTGGATCAAAAATAACTTGATTAACGTTTTGGTTAACAGTCACGCTACTACCGGTTGTTGCTACGTTATTATATTGATAACCAGCTTCTACACGTGCACCACTGGTAGTGAATGTACCACTAATACTAATATTACCTGCCATTGTTTGGTAGTTATTTACTAAGTCAGCAATAGTAATAGTAACACCACCGTCTGATGAACCTAGTTCAAATAGGTATACACCAGTTGTTGGGAAGTTAATCGTCTGACCAACTGCACCTTGGATATCACTGATATTAAGACTAACAGCACTTGGGAATGTTAGTGTGTAAGAGGTGTTAGGTACAATAACCTGCAATCTTAGTTTAGCATAAACATTTAAACTGGCTGTTGGCCAATTTGAAATAGCCTGAATAGTTGTTGCTTGGCTAAGTGTAATACTTTGGTAGTTACCTGATGCCCAATTAATAGTTGGAGTACTGGTACTTGGGACACCGATATTACTAAATGCCTCTACTGTTCCGATGAGTTGTGGATGAATTAGTTGTGTGTAATTCAGATCATTGTTGACAGTGGTCTGTGCTACTGAACCTAACGGTGCTTTTAACAAAGCATACGTTTGGAGATCGTTAAGCTCAAGCTCAGCAAATCCTAGGTTGTTTTTGATATTTGTAAAGTTATCGCGGAATCCTTGGCTGTCGTTATCTTGACCAGCGATAGGATACGTACCGTCGATGTTATTTGGGTTAATGCTACTCATTATGTAAATACTCCAGTTTTGGCAAATTTAATATATTTATCTCCAGATTCTGGTACAGTGTACTTATCGCGATTATCGATAAAGCGTGTGCCATTGCCGTCGAACTTGGTAGATATAATTTTGATCTGTTGTGGTATAACGCTATAACTCGGGTATAGTTTACCTATCTTAATCTTAGGATCATAGTAGATGTTTACTCCGCCGTGCGTATATCCGTTTCTTACAAATAGTTTTGTGTAATAGCTTATCTGACTAATTGTACTTGATGTTTGTACATTTCGGTTTACAATCGGATCATATATTGTTGTAGTAACCGGGAAACTATTTGCATAATTTAATGTAACAATACTGTCTGAATCGATGCTAATTTGCCAAACCCCTATACGTTGGTTAGTAACAGAATAGGTACCAGTAATAACATTAGCCGATGCTAACCATTCTTTGTATCCAGGTACATAACCACTCTGATCCCATTCTTCGGTGGTCAAATCCCAACCATCCTTATCCCATAATTCAATAGCATCACTCCAACCTTGATTGTAAATGTCGCTGATTTGGGTGCTGGTTTGATATTCTTGTTGATAAAATACTAGGGTTTGACCATCTTCAATATTTGTAATACCATCAAATCCAGCTACACCACTTGCATCAGTTGTTTTTGCAATCTGACTCAGTGATTTACCATTGATAGCTTCGAACGGAATACTAACAGCATAGTCAACTGTACCTGATGTACGGAATTCATCATTGCGGCTAGGATATCTATCAAAGGTTGTTTCTGCGCTCTTGACAAATGTATTAGCTGAAATATCGTAGTTTGCACTATAGGTATTGTTAAGCTCGTAACGATCAACTGAGAAATCTAATTCATTTAAATTATAACCAGCTTGTGCATATCTCCATGCAACTGATTGCCCAGCACCTGGTTTAGTATATGCTAAAACTACAGCACGAGTAAATCCTAATACGCTACCATCTGTTTGTAAGGTAGTCATCCAATCAGGTAGTGCGCCTTTGTTTGCATAACCTATAGTTGCAACAATTGATGCTTCCATATTACTAAAAGCATTAGGATATGCAGTAGTATAGGTATTACCAGACTGATCATAATAAGGATTAGTTAGTTGATTGGTTAAATCGATTGTATTTGCTGGACCTTGTCCTGATGCATTAGTATTATCGTCTAGAATTTCTACATAGACAACTTCGTATTTAATATGTTCATTAGACAGTGCTGTACCATCAGGAATGCTTGCACTAACCGTATACCCTAGACTAAAATCAGTTGGTATAAAGCCGATAACATCTTGGAATGTACCAACAACATTGCCTGTGGCAATTTCGACAACATCGTAACTACTATCTCGGGCCACGGCTGTTTTTACAGGACCAAATGAAATTCGTTTAGTATAATGATTAGTTTCAACTGCATCAGCATAGGTTGACAATAGACTTGGATTTAAACCAGCTAAGAACAATGCCTTAAGATCTTTAACAACACCATAATACGGATCCTCAACTCGATAGATTAGATCTAATGGAAATATTGTTTGATCCTGAATAATACTTTGGAATTCATCACGTTGATCACTGGTTAGTAGTGCTTTTAAATACAAATCTTCGTATGGTTTTATGTTGTTTTCAACAACTTGGATTGTGAATATCTGTGTAGCTGAAACAGTATTATCGTAATCTCTAGCAGTTATAGAGAATGAATAGGTATTGTCAAAGGTTGTAGTTCTACCATCAAACGTAGTAGCTGTTTTACCTTGTACAGCATCTAATGCCATGTCTAAACTGAATAATTCAAAGCTAACTCGTCCGGATATTAATCCATTGCTTAATAATTCTAATCCCTGAGGTAATCTAATAGCAGCCCCAGAAGTATATGTATACTCTAATACTTTACCTTTAGAACTTATTGCTTTGACAAAAAGATCACTGATCTTACCGTTTTCAATAGTTCCTAGGTTACTAGGAGTCAACCAAGTAATGGTATTGTTTAAATCACCTAGTACTTGTAGAGTCAATTGTACCGATGAACTATATTGCGGATAACTGGATTTACTAACAGTAACTTCAAATTGATAGTCTGTTTCGTTGGCAGTAGTAGGAGGCAATGTGCCAGTGATCCATCCGCTGGCGCTGTCAATAATCGACGATGCACCGCTTAACGGATTCAAAGGTAAGATTAACTGTCCCTGATCAAATTTACCTGAGTCATAGGTTTTGGTATTAGTTTCATCAATTAGACTGCCGATATTTACACCAACGCTGACTATAGTAGTTGGCGTAGCATTAGTGCTTACCCCTCCGATGTTAGCAATAGCTGCAGGATCAATTGAGTTTAGGGTAAATGTATTTGAATTAGTGTAGACAGCGCCAATGTCTGCTTGACACGTTACTGATGAAGGATAGGTATTTGCAGTAGTGCCGTTTATAGCAATATTTCCAGAACCAGAACCTGTAGTAAATGTTCCAGTTAGAAAGGTTACTGTTGCTGATAATTGTGTTGTCACTGATGCAGTAACTACGGCATTGGCACTGCCTTGTGTAATATAATCACCGATATTTGCAGATATTACATTTCCACTAAATTGGATAGTGCCAGTAGTTGAACTGATGCTGGCTATTTTAGCATTAGCTCCACTAAGACTTTGTGTTAAATAGCTACCGACTGTGCCGCTAATTACTGTGTTACCTGTTAGTCTAACAGTGGTATAATAGCTTACGGTAGCCAAATGCCATAGGGTCAATCCAGTAGAAGGATCAGGATACAGTACCTGTACTTGACTACCGTTGATTAACGCTGGTTTATTTGTTGTACCATATAAGCTGGTAGTACCGGCATATAAATTACCATCAGTTACCACAGCTTTAATATAGGGAACTGTGTCGCTGGCATTTTCATCGAAGCCGCCGGTTGATACATTAGCCATAGTATATACTAAAGTATCGCCATCTAGATCAATGGCTTTTACTTGGAATGAAAAGTATCCGCCCTGGCGTTCTGCTACTAGATTTGACTGAGTGGTAGTTATAATAGGTAAATGTTTTGGATCTACGTTATCTTTAACCTGTGTGGTATCTACAGTAAGACCAGTACTGTCTGCACTTAGACTACTTTTTGGATAGACTAATAAGGTATAGGTAGATGCATCATAGTTAACGCCATCGTATACTTCTACAGTAAAATTAAATGATTTCTTGCTGGCACCTAAAGGAAACTGCCAAGCTAATTCATCCCAGGGAGTGTCATCCCACCCAGGAGTACTACTAGGTCCAACTGCTGGAATAGGTATAATATAACCTGATATTAACCCTGATGAGCTTAAGGTTAATCCAGCAGGCAGTTGTCCACTTTTTAATGACCATGTTAGTGTACCGCCTGCAATAAATTCTTCGGCTACTAACTGCAGATTAATAATGTCGCCATCGAACGCAACACCTAGGTCAACGTTTCTTGGTATAATAACTGGAGGAGCAACGTTGGTGATAGTTAAACTAAATGTACGATCACTAATTTTATTATCGCTGGTATTAGTTACACGAATAGTAAAGGTATAGGTAACATTGTTGTTTGCACCTGCTTCACTGATAGGGATACCTTGTAATTTTCCTGTAGATGCTACTTGAATACCTACAGGTAATTTACCTGAGACCTTGCTGTATACTAGGGTTCCACCTGCTTCATCATAGGCATCTAAAGGAAATTCGTAGTACTCTAGTTCTGGTACTATACCCAAATCTCCTGCGGGAGTGATCCACTTTGGTAATGACATGTGTTATCCTAAGACGCTACTGCTTTAATTATTACAAAATTTATAACTACTGCTTCGGCTAATGCACCTGAATTTAGATTAGTTAGACTAATACGACAATTACCATTTCTAACTTGATCTACAGTGATTCCATAACCACCTGCTGTTGCACCTGAACTAATGCAGGCCACTGGTACATCTGTAGCGGCAATGGTTGAATTGTTTAAAGTGAATGAAACTTCGGTACCTGCAGATAATGAAGCGGCATTGGCAGTAATCTGACCAGATAATGTATTAAGTATCACGGCTGTTGACTTGCTGGTTAACTGTGTGACAGTACCCCCAGCACCTGTTGCATAACCAATACCTGCTGTCGGACTCGTTGAAACAATAGCCCCTGATGCAACAACGTTAGCTGCAGAAAATCCAACATTGCCCATGTACTGGAAATTGTTATTAAGTGTAATAAATGCGTTACGTAGCGTATCACCGGTGCCGTCATTTGCTGACGAACCTACGTTAACTGCTGTAAATGATTGAGTGCTTATAGTCATAGTTTATCTCATAATACTGTTTAAGTATTTATGTTAAAACTAAACTACTGGGTTATCGTCTATAGACTATACGTGCTTTATTTAGGTCATATGGTGACATTTCAACGTCTACTCGATCACCCATGATAATTTTGATTGTGTGCATACGAAGTTTACCGCCAATATACGCGATAACTGAGTGGTTATTTTCTAATTTAACGCGAAACATAGAATTGCCTAATACTTCTTCAACAACTCCACTAAATTTTAATACATCTTCTTTTGCCAAATTTCCCTTTCCTTAATATACTTTATTTAACAATATCGAACCATTTTAATATATCATCTATTGATGTATTATCAAACCATCTAAACGTAATTATAACCCTATCATTTTGCGGCAGTGCTACAGGTTCAACAGCATGAATTTTGTCTACGTTTAGAATCCAACTTTCGCCCGGTTTGAATACTACATCTAATTTCTTTTCTAAAAGATCAGGATTAGCAAACGCATTCAACACAAATTCGTGTTGGTCTACATATTCGGGCTTTACTTCCCAAAATGATGTAATTTCATCATTAGTTTTAATTGGACATAATATGATTGCACGATCAGTAACGTCACGATGCAACGGAGTTCCATAGTTAGTAACAATTAAAACAATTTCAAAATTTGATTTGCGAAATGCTTTAGGTAAGTTAGCAAGTATACGTTTGTCTAACTCTGTTGATAGATAAAAGCGTTTGAAATAATTTATTAACTCGGTTGGTTTATTAGTGTTAAAAGAGTTAAAGCGTCGGGCAGTTTCTAATAATTCTGAATTTGCAGTGCTAATGTCGATTTCGTATGTAGATGAAACGACTCCCGGCAACGGGTTAATATTTAATTTACATTGTTCGGCATACTCAGCGATGTCCTGTCGCAATTGATCGTCGATAATTTTTAAATCAGTCAAATAGCAATAATTCTGTTCATTGCTAATAATACGTGGTTTAGGTTTTTTAAAGAAATTTAAAATCATTCAGGTTTGCTAATAATAGCCCAAGTCATGAACTCTTTAAATGCTTTGTATACTGCTTCTGCTTCACCTGGGCCTTGTTCTACCTTTACGCCACGAACGTAGAAGCCATCTGGGGTAATTTTAAGCATTTCGTCATCTGTGCCAGCATTAAAGATAACAGTGTTATTTTTGGATTCATTTTCCCAAAGTTCATACTCAACGTTGAGGTCTTTTTTAACTGCGTATTGATAATCTTCCCACTCATTCCAGTACCATTGTTTTTCATCACCCATTGACTTCTCCCCACGGACCATCTGCGCCTGACCAATCTTGTACGTCAGTGCTCCAGATCATTAGACGATTGTACACAGGATATATCCAACCCCAATCAAAGTAGTGCATAGGTTTACTGGCTAAGTCACCTAGCCAATATAAGGTCCAACTTAAAATGTATCCAATTAATTTACGCATTATCCACGTCTCATTTTACTAACATCAACAGCATCTTCCTGGCGGAATACAGGAATACCATTTGATTTGTGTAGTTGGCCAATACCAATCATAGCATCGCCTGTGTAGACTTTGTCGGCTGGTTTTGCCGCTACACCACGGCCTGTGTCACGACTTGGTATATGATCAGTAAGGCGGCTAGGGTCAACACGGCTACGCCAATCAGACCTATAAGGAGCCACACTCTTACTAGATCCTGCTCGAACCGACTTAGGTTTTTCCACCACCACTTTAGCATCATACTTCTCCAAGATTTCGTTCCAACTTTCTGCATTACGGCGTGCTTTATTAGCCGCATCAGCATTTCTAAACTTAGCTTTGCCTTTTTTCTTGCCCGTAGTTGAATACATAGGCGGTAACATGTGCATACTCATATAATACTCCTAACTATGATATGTGTGCAGTATATAATCATTTTGTTGTTTTGTCAACATCTGTTAATACAAAGTTAGTGTTTGGATAGCGTTCTTCAACTAATTTCCAAAGATCTTCAATCGAATTGGCCTGTGCAATAAAACTACGTGTAGCACGATCGTACATCATAACTAAGTCCACATTAACAGTGTCAATATACACTAATTTTGTAGACTTATTTTCTTTTGGCTTGGCTTTATCTTCACTTTTCATTATCTTATAAGCACGAATGATATTAAACAGCATCCATGTGGTAAAGATTACACTAATAGTAGAATAAAAATTCCAAATAGCAATGATTACGTCCATAATGATTTCCTCAACTTAATTAAACGAATTAACATTTCTTCATCTTCATTGTCGTACTGCTCTTCTAACTTCTGCATCTTGTCTAATAGTTCTTTGCTACGTTTTTTATCTTTCTTATCAGATTTAGCAAAGATCCAATCTGATTCTTCACCCTTGGCTTCTGCAGCTTTTCTAAGATCATCGCAGTATGCAGTCCAGCCACAGTAATCATGTACATCGGCACGGTGCGGACGAACATATTTCCACCAGTAGTATAATGCCCATTTTTCTTTAGCGGCTTCTGCTTGCGGTGTAGGTTTGTCATAGTTTGGATCTGACTTCTTAACCCATTCGTCGTTGAACTTAAGTGTCATTTCCCACTCTAAGTGAGCAACACCTGCTTCTGGGCAACGCCATGTTAAAAACCAACGAGTCCACCAATGACGTCTCCACCACGGTACATTGAAGTCTGCACAATCTTTTTCGTTCCACATACAGTGGCTCCAAGCAGTTTCGATTTCAATGAAGTCCACAAAACTGTCAAATGAGCAGTGTAGCAAGCGTTCTTCGAACTCATGCCATTGCCCTTTCTTTAGATTACTTGACAGTGCGTGTGTTTTTGCTTCGTAACGATTGTTTAAGTAGTAGCGTACACTGTTAATCTTACTAGGAACATAGTTCCAAGCATCGTCTAATTGGCTTAGTGCTTCTTCAGTTAGCCACCAACGGAATGGGTGTGCAGATTTAGCCTGTTTACGCCAAGCACTCCATTCTTCACTTGTACCGCTATTAAGTTTTGCTGTGCCACGTAGCCAATCGGCAAACTTACTACATGTCCAATAATTTCTCATTTAAAACTCCCAATCTTTATAGCCTGGATGCCAGACTGTTTTTAACCTGCGATCAAAAATACCCCACCATGTCCAGCGGTAGTAAATTTCTGTACCACGCTGTGTTCTTAGCACGGGTTTAAATTTGTCTGGTACATTAACTAATTTGTTTCTAACCACAGTACGTCTATAAATGCCAATGCCGTTTTTCATATTAATCTTCCCAAGGCACAGGGTGCCATCCTAAACTTTTCATATCGTGCAGTATCTCTTCTGTTACTGTGGCTTCTGGTACAAAGCCATATCGTTCCATATGGCGGATGTCTTCTTCGGTGTCGTAGCCTATTCCGCCACCCATCCCACTACAGTACCAATCCAAGTAATCACCCTCGCCACGTAGATCTGCTATAACACCACCGGCACTACGCCAAGTAACCGACCATAAATCATTCTTTAGAATAGGAAATGTTTCTGTCTTTTGCCAGCGCATGTTACACATAGCCGCATACAAGTTCTGTGCATAATTGGCACGTTCACGTACTTTAGCAAGAATCTCCGGATTATTACGGATATCCTCTTCTAGATTATACTGCGGCATTCTTTGCCTTTTCAGCGGCAATTATTTCTTCAACGAAACGCATAAGGAATGTTTCGTGTACGTATTCCATATTATACCGTTTAGCAATCTCTAAAACTTCTTGCCTGGTCAAATTCATTCTTGATCCTTACGATGTTTTTGTTTACGTGTATACTTAGTACGGTCACGTTCTACACGCGGTTTAAATGGCAAAGCACTATCAAATAGTGCTTGATGTCTGCGTATCTTCATTTTGATCTTTTTTGTATTTTTCATTTAATCATTATACATTATGTTGATCGAAATGTCAAGTGCTAAGTGCCGCTACGGTGGTCATATGTGGGTCTAAAAATTCAAATTTATAGTGCGGTGGTACCATGTTTAGTAATTCAATATTCCACGAATTTTCGTCTAAATTATCTCTACACCAGCGACCTAAACTCATAGCTTTTTCCAAGTCATGTATGTCCAACCTATTTTGCATTGTCATCCTCTTGGTGTAACAATGCTTCTAGTGTCTTGTAATGCTCATAGGCCTGTCTTAGATTATCATACTTCTCAAGCAGTTCCGGTTTGGGCTGTAATATACTCAAACGATCAGTGATACCATTTAATAGATCTTTAAGGCTAACACCATTCATAACAATGTCGGCATCGTCACCTTCTAAATGTAACTTGCCTCGTGCGGTAGTTTTAGTATTAGTGTTATTGGCCCAAGTAGTAGTGCCTGCGCCAGTGGCGGTTAGCACACTGCTACTCGGATAACCACTACCACCATTGGTGATACTGATAATATTTGTGCTTGCTCCTACTCCAGTTACGGCGCCTGGATTACTAATAGTTATATTGCCGTAATTACCCTGACTAGGTACGTAGACTGACATTATTCGTCGTCCTCTTCGCTTTCCTCGTCTTCATCGCTATCAACATCATCGCGATATTCACCTTCGTAGACTTCTTCATCGCCAACAATAACCCATTTGGCTTCGCCCCACTTGCCTGTGGTGTCTAGGTTGTAGTTGTCGATGTCTTCACCATCATACAAGACATTAGTAACCATTTCCCAACCATCAAAGTCACCATAGTTAATTGTAAGTTTCTTAGGATCAAATGGTGCTTTTAACGGAAAGTCATTGCCAAACAATAGACCCTTTTCACCTTGTGCGCCGTAGAATATTACAGTGCCTTCTGGCTGTTCGTTGATAAACACTTCTTCAGTATTTTCAACAACAACACCTTCAGCTTCTAGTGTCTCAGCATCTAACTCACAACTCCAAACTTCGTCACCATTTTCATCATAAACAGTGATGGTATTGCCACTGTCGAATGTTGCTCCACTACAATGTGCTAGATTATCGCAGTCATAAGCACTACCTGGCTCGAACGGACGCATTTCACTTGGAACATCGGACCACTTATCGTCATCCCAGTCACTGGCCCATTGTTCAATGTCAATTTTCTTTTCTTTAAAGAATTCGTAAATTTTACGGTCGACTGTACCAAAGTAAATTTCACCACCATAGGCGCCAATTTCAATTTTATATTCACGTGGTGTGAATTTAAGTGTCTGCATTAACTCTTCTTTTTGTTTCTTAGTGGCCATATGAGTTCCTTAATGAATTGTTGGAAACGGGAATTTAATAAAACCATTGTCATCAACACCATATTGGTCTGACAATTTTGCTACTTGTTCATCAAGTTCGTCCCAATCGATGTTGGATTTCTCACCAACAATAGTACGTTCAATATCAGCATACTCACCTGATGCTATTTTTTCTTCTAAGACCTGTGTGACCTGGGCAATTAGCTCATCGAGTTCCTCTTGGGTACCTTCAAAAGTTTCAAAAAAGCTAGGTGCAAAGGTAATTTTAGGTTTTTTATCGTCTGACATTATACTACCTTCCCTAATACTGTGCTGATTAATTCATCTACTAGATGATCATATGGTTGCCCACGAACGTGTTTGGCCATGTAGATATCTCTAACTAACTCATTGCCACTGGCACCAGTCCAAGTAGCACTGGTGGTGCCTTTTCGTCGTGTAAGTTCTTCAACTAGATCTTCAGTTTCAAAGTCATCTAGGTCAACCCAAACTTCTTCTTCAACAGTTACGTACGGCATAACAATCCTTTAGTAGTTATATGTGTATAG
>Ga0208618_1000504_pt1 | contig 17524 bp, 19 predicted proteins | sample CryBogCBE18Jul08_FD_184585 | JGI IMG/M metagenome (GOLD analysis project Ga0208618, IMG submission 184585) | Freshwater microbial communities from Crystal Bog, Wisconsin, USA - CBE18Jul08 (SPAdes) | ecosystem: Environmental > Aquatic > Freshwater > Lake | place: Crystal Bog, Wisconsin, USA...
GCCAATACTGCTTCGGCTGGTAGTGCTGCTAATATCGCACATGTTGCTGGTATGGGTGGTGTACGTATGCTTGTTGGTAATAATGCTGGCGATTTGACTATTCGTCAATCTCGTCCATATCATCGTTACCAGCCTGGAAAAACTATGTACATGGCTACTGCTATGAATTTCGGTACACCTACAACTGGTAACTTTCAGCGTGTTGGTTTCTTTGATGATGGCAATGGTGTTTTCTTTGAACAAGGCGCTGCTACTGCAAATAACCCATCAGGTATCTATTGCGTTATTCGTTCAGATTCTGGTTCTGTTAATTTCAACGATGGCACTTATACTTCATCAGTTCCAGTTGATACTAAATTTTCGTTTGAAAATTGGTATGGCGATCCCGTATCAAACCTAATCGATTGGACAAAGATTCAAATGCTTTGGATCGAATATGCATGGTATGGTGCTGGTGGCATTCGTTGGGGTTGCCAAATTAATGGCGAACCATATGTACTTCATGAAGTAGGTACTGGTAATAGCTCTTATAGAGGTTCTGCACAACAATTCCCATGGTCGCGTACTGGTAACCTTCCTGTTCGTTATGAGCAAAGAAATATTACAGCTACAGCAGCAAATAGTGTATTAATGCATTTTGGTGTTTCGGTTGTTGTCGAAGGTCGTCGTGATGAACAGCGTGGGTTCACTTATTCTTATGGTCTTCCTCCAGGAACAAACCGTAGAAACGTTCCAGCTGCTTCAACACGTTATCCAGTAGTTTCAGTTCAAATGAACCAAATGGGTAAAGTAGATTTTACTGGTAATACTAGCTCAAATACTATTATTACAGCTTCTTCTAACTCAACTTATATTCAGGTTGCTGGCACACCATTTACGCCTAATGCTTATGTTGGTCGTGCAATTTCTTTCCAAGGAACTGGCGCCAATACCGCTAACGTGTTTGTTGGACGTATTGCTAACAATACATCAAATGGTATTTATTTTACTGATATCGTTTCAAACAGTTCGCCTGTAGCTGGTACTCCAAATAGTTCATTTACATATCAAGTTGGTCTTGTAAATCGTGGTCAAATTCTTCCTCAGTCATTAGTTATTGCTTCTGATGGCGCTGCGCTTGTTGAGCTTATTGTTAGCTCTGCTTCGAATCCTGTTACATTAACTAATGCTGCATTCGTACCAATGAATACTGTTGGTTCGTTTAACTCCCTTGCTTCGAAAGATTATTCAGCAAACGCTATCACTGCAAATACTGGTGAAGTTGTTTACGCATTCGCTGCTCCTGCAGGTGGCTCAGGTCTTCAAACTTTCGATCTATCTAATTTGTTTGCTCTATATAATAATATCAAAGGAAATACACCTGACATTCTTACAGTTGCTGTATCTACAAACAGCAGTTCGCAAGCTAACGTCAGCGCCCATCTTATCGCTCAAGAAGCGATGTCATAAGGAATACTACAATGAAACTTATTACCGAACTCTTTGAGGATATGGAGTATATTACCGAAGCAAAAGAAAACGGTGAAAAAGAACATTACATCCATGGCATCTTTCTTCAGGCTGAAAAGAAAAATCGCAACGGGCGTATTTATCCATTACATATTATGGATAAAGAAGTAACACGCTATATGAACGATATCGTTAAGAAAAATCGTGCTTATGGTGAACTTGGTCATCCAGCTGGCCCGCAAATTAATCTTGATCGTGTATCACATATTATCGTTGATCTTAAAAGAGATGGCAATAATTTCATTGGTAAAGCTAAAATTACTGATACACCGATGGGCAATATTGCTAAAGGTCTTATGAAATCTGGTGCGAATTTAGGTGTGTCATCCCGTGGTTTGGGTACGCTTAAAGCAATGAGAGACGGAACTATGCAAGTACAAGAAGATTTTCATCTTGCAACTGCTGGCGACATCGTGGCTGATCCATCAGCTCCTGATGCATTCGTAAAGGGCATAATGGAAAATGTAGAATGGGTTTATGATTCTGCTAAAGAAACATGGCACCAAGAAAAACTACATGAAATGAAAAAGAAAATGCATAAAATGACAATGGATCAAATTGAAGAAAGCAAATTTTCTATTCTTGAGAATTATCTCTCTTCTCTAACACTTAAACTGTAATTAATATAAATAAATTTAAATTCCATCAAGGAGAGCTTAGATGACCGACCAAAACGAATATATTGATGAAATGGATGTTGATACTCTAGACGAGGCATCAACTGCTATGGATTCATTGAAGCCAAATTCACGTCCAGCTGGCGCTGACCCAAAATCAAAAATCGATTACATCACCCATACTATCGGTGCTATGCATGCAATGCGTAAGGACGATCTTACAAAGTGGTTCGATGATGCTATGGCTCTTATTGGCAAGGAAGCTTCCCATCTTCCAGGAAATGCTAATGAAAAAAGCAATGAGGCTTCAATTCGCATGAAGGGTTCGCATGCTGTTGGTAAAGAAGGTCCAAAGGCTAATATGCCAATGGTAAAAATTTCTGTAAAAGAAGACGTTGAAGAAATGTTTGCTGGTCAGGATCTTTCTGAAGAATTTAAAGAAAAGGCATCGACACTATTTGAAGCAGCAGTTACTGCTCGCGCAATGGTTGAAGTTGCTCGTCTTGAAGAAGAATACGAAGTACAATTAACTGAAGCTGTTGAAGAAATCAACGAAGAAATTACATCTCGTGTTGATTCTTATCTCGATTATGTTGTTGAACAATGGATGACTGATAATCAAGTTGCTATTGAAACAACCCTTCGCAATGAAATTACCAATGATTTTATCACTGGTCTTAAGAATCTTTTCGCAGAGCATTACATTGAAGTCCCAGAGGACAAGGTTGATGTAATTGAAGCTCTTGCTGATAAGGTAGAAGTTCTTGAAGCAAAGCTCGATGAGCAGATCAACGAGAACGTTGAAATTAAAAGAGCAATGGTAGAAGTTGAAAAAGAAACAGTTCTTGAATCATACTTCGATGGTTTAGCTCTTTCACAGCAAGAAAAGTTCGCTGCTCTAGCTGAGGGTGTTGATTTTGATGGTGACATTGATACTTATAGCAGAAAGCTATCAATCATCAAGGAAACATATTTTGTAAATGCAAGAAGAGCACCTACTTCAACTAACATTGAAGAAGAAACTTTTGAAGGCGAAGTGACATCTGGTACAATTGGCATCGACCCATCTGTCAACAAGTATGTCCAAGCGATTTCAAGATCAATTAAGAAATAATTCTTTATAAATAAATTATACTGATACAATAAAGGAGATAACAAATGTATCTAGCTGAGGAAATTCAAAAGAAGTGGGCTCCTATTCTTGAGCACGCTGATCTATCCCCAATCCAGGACGCACATCGTCGTTCTGTAACTGCAGTAGTTCTTGAGAACACTCAACGTGCTCTTATGGAATCAGCTGCACACGGTTCATACCAGACTCTTATGGAAACTGGTCTTGAAACTGCTGCAATGAACCAGATGGGCACTTCATCTTCGACTCAGGGCACAGGCGGTATCGATACATTCGATCCTGTTCTTATTTCGCTCGTTCGTCGTTCAATGCCTAACCTCATTGCTTATGACATCTGCGGCGTTCAGCCAATGACTGGTCCAACTGGTTTGATCTTCGCAATGCGTTCGAAGTACAATAACCAAGGCAATGGCACTTCAAATACTTCATACGGTGGCAACAACGTAAACGAAACATTCTATAACGAAGTTAACACTGCTTTCTCTTCAGTAGTAAGCGGCAATAACACTCTCGGTCAGAATGCTGTTGGTACTATTCCAGGTGCAACTAATACTTCACCATTGACTTCGCTTAACACTTACAACACTGGTGGCGGTATGTCCGTTGCTACTGCTGAAGCTCTTGGCGCATCTTATTATGCAAACGGTGCAGCTGGTCCTGGCGATATTCCACAGATGGCTTTCTCGATTGAAAAAGTTACTGTTACTGCTAAGTCACGTGCCCTTAAGGCAGAATATACTATGGAACTTGCTCAAGATCTTAAGGCAATCCATGGTCTAGACGCTGAGACTGAACTTGCTAACATCCTTTCGGCTGAAATTCTTGCAGAAATCAACCGTGAAGTTGTTCGTACTATCAATATCACTGCTACTCAGGGTGCTATGGATAATACAACTACTGCTGGTGTTTTCGATCTTGATACCGACTCAAACGGTCGTTGGTCAGTAGAAAAGTTCAAGGGTCTTATGTTCCAGTTGGAACGTGAAGCTAACCAAATTGCTAAGCAGACTCGTCGTGGTAAGGGTAACATCGTTATCTGTTCTTCGGACGTTGCTTCCGCTCTACAGATGGCTGGTGTTCTTGACTACGCTCCTGCTCTTAACTCAAACAACCTACAGGTTGACGATACAGGTAACACCTTCGCTGGTGTTCTAAATGGTCGCCTAAAGGTTTATATCGATCCATACGCAATCGGTGGTAACTATCTAACTGTTGGCTATAAGGGTTCTTCAGCATTCGATGCTGGTATCTTCTATTGCCCATACGTTCCACTACAGATGGTTCGTGCTGTTGATCAGCAATCCTTCCAGCCAAAAATCGGCTTCAAGACTCGTTACGGAATGGTTGCAAATCCATTCGCTGAAGGTACTTACTCAGGTCTTGGTGAGCTTATTCTTGGTGGTGCTAACACTGGTAACAAGTATTACCGTCGTGTTATCGTCAACAATCTTATGTAAGTCACTATACTTCTCATAAAAGTAAACTAAATAAAGTCAGGGGGAAACTCCTGACTTTTTCTTTTGGAGGATATAATGGCAGAAAAATATGGATTTGTATATCTTTGGTTTGATCGCAAACATAAAAGATATTACGTAGGATGTCATTGGGGAACAGTTGATGATGGATATATATGTTCTTCCAATTGGATGCGTGATACATATAATCGTAGACCGCAAGATTTCAAAAGACGTATTTTAAAAAGAAATTTATCAAGAGAACAAATGTATATTGAGGAACAAAGATATTTTGATATGATAAAAAAAGAAGAAATAAAAATACGTTATTATAATTTGAATTTATTTTCTAAAAAGCCATGGCATCAATATCCAGAATCAGTAAAAACAATTGGACAAAAAATATCACATTCTAAAAAAGGTAAATCTATTGGTCCATGTACAATAGAAACAGCTAAAAAAATATCTAATGCAAACAAAGGTCGCGTGTTTACTGAAGAACATAAAGCCAAACTTAGAGCTGCTAAATTAGGGCGTAAATTGTCTCCTGAACATAGAGAAAAAGTAATAAAAACACTAAAATATGTTAAAGATAAATAAATCAAAACAGCAAGAGCAACTTGCTAACTAATGGAGGGCTTCGGCTCTCCCTTTTTTTTCTTTACTACTTTGTAAAACTACAGTATAATCATATATGAGGCGATGATAAATAGTAGTGATCATATGGAGAATGAATAATGGTTACTACTACAGCGATAGACAATACCCCGTATAATAAGAATTTCTTAAGTCCACTTAACTTCCAGTTCCAGATTAAACGTGCACCATATACTAACTTCTTTATTCAAAAAGTCAATCTTCCATCATTATCATTAGACTTTGCAGTACAACCTAACCCATTTACTAATATTCCATTAGCTGGTGAACATTTGCAATATGGTGATTTAACAATAACATATAAAGTTGATGAAGAATTACAAAACTGGTTTGAAATACATAACTGGTTAAGATCATTAGGTTTCCCAGATAATTATCAAGAATATGCTAATCTTGCAGTTAATTCAATTACATCAGGTAATGGTGTTCTTTCTGATATTACATTGCTTATTTCTGATTCTGCAAAAAATCCAAATTATGCGGTAACATTTAGAGACGCATTCCCAACATCCCTTTCTGATATTACTTTTCAATCAACTGATACTGATGTAAATTACATTACAGCTACTGCTACATTCAGATATATTCTTTATGATGTTCAAAAGATTTAACTTTACTTTTATACTACATTAACTTATAATGGTATTATTGAGTGGAGTTTATTGATGAAAATTGAATCTATATTTGAAGAGTGGGATAAAGATACTGATGTTGACAAAACACAGCTGGATGATGAATCCATAAAGATCCAAAAATTACATCATAAGTATTATAAAGTTTACGTTTCTGAACGGCTGCTTTACCGTAAGTTAGAAGCAGATATGAAACAATTGAAGTTGGAAAAATATGAGTTTTATACTCAAGGACCAACTAAAGAACAAAAAGATAAAGGATGGGAACTGCCATCCCGAGGATTAATCCTTAAAGGAGATATCCCTACATATATTGATGCCGATAAAGATATTATTGAACTATCATTAAAAATTGGTTACCAATTAGAAAAAATAGAATTTTTAGAATCAATATTAAAATCATTGCAAAATAGAGGGTATCAGATTAAAGCTGCTATCGACTTTATCAGATTTACTCAAGGTGGCTAATGGATATAGTTAAGATAGAAAAAGTCGATGAAACTTATAATAGAGTTACATGCGATCCAGGAATTGCTTATGAACTGAATGAATATTTTACATTCGATGTTCCAGGTGCAAAATTTATGCCAGCCTATAAAAGTAAATTTTGGGATGGTAAAATTCGACTTTACAATACTATGACTGGTATGCTTTATGGTGGCCTTTTAAAATACGTAGAAGAATTTTGTAATAAAAGAAACTACGAACTTGATTATGTTACAGATTTTTCTGCCGAAGAATTTTCATTAAAAGAAGCTAAAGAGTTTTGTAAAACACTTAATCTTACAATAGAACCAAGAGATTACCAGCTTGATGCATTTGTTTATGGTGTCCGTAATCGTCGTTCTCTTTTGTTATCTCCAACAGCTTCTGGTAAATCATTTATTATCTATCTACTGACGAGATATTACAATGCAAAAACTCTTATTATTGTACCAACTACTTCTCTTGTTAGTCAGCTTGCCAGTGATTTTGCTGACTATGGTTTCGAATCAGATGTTAACGTCCATCGTATTTTCTCTGGACAAAACAAACAAACAACTAAACCAATCACCATCTCTACTTGGCAGAGCATATATAAGATACCTAAAGAGTATTTCGAATTATTTGACGTAGTTATCGGCGACGAAGCGCATCTATTCAAAGCCAAATCTCTTACTTCTATAATGACAAAACTTAATAATTGCAAGTATCGTTTTGGGTTTACAGGAACTCTAGACGGTACGGAAACGCATAAGTTAGTTCTTGAAGGATTATTTGGTGCAGTTAAATCAGTTACAACTACCTCAAAATTAATTGAACAAAAACACTTGTCTAATTTCTTAATTAAGGCTATAATACTAAAGTATCCTGATAACGTGCGTAAGGCTACAACCACTTTAGATTATAAGAGTGAAATGGATTTTCTTGTAGGGTTGCCTGAAAGAAACAATTTTATTAAAAATTTAGCATTGTCTCTTGAAGGCAATACATTGTTATTATTTCAATATGTAGAAAAGCATGGCAAAATATTATATGACATGTTAAAAGATCAGGGTATTCCTGTTCATTTTGTCCATGGTGGTGTTGATGGAGAAGAGCGTGAAGAAATTCGTAAAATCGTGGAGCAATCACCATCCAGTATTATCGTCGCTAGTTACGGGACTTTTAGTACAGGAGTTAACATTCGTAATTTGCATAACATCATATTTGCTAGTCCTTCAAAATCTAAAATAAGAAACTTACAATCTATTGGTCGTGGTTTGCGTAAATCAGATAGCAAAGAAACCGCTACCCTTTATGATATAGCTGATGACCTTTCTTGGAAAACCAGAAAAAACTTTACTATATTACATTTTGTTGAACGTATGAAAATTTATAATGAGGAAAAATTTGAATATAAAATTTATCCAGTAAACTTGAAAGTACAATAAATGACGAAAGAATATTCACAAGCAATCAAAGATCATATCGCAAAACCTGCTCGTAAGAAAAAAGCACATTACGTTAACAATAAAACTCTCTTCGAAAAGATGCAAGAATATAAAGCAGCCCGTATATTAGCTGCAAGCGAAAATAGACCAGCGCCTAAGATTCCTCGATATATTGGCGAATGCCTATTAATGATTTGTACTAAACTAGCTACTAAACCAAATTTCGGAAGCTATACTTATAAAGACGAAATGATTGCTGATGGTATTGAAAACTGTATAGCTGCAGTTGATAATTTTGATCCTGATAGATATAATAATCCTTTTGCATATTTTACGCAAATCGCTTGGAATGCATTTATTAGAAGAATTGCTAAAGAAAAGAAACAATCATATATTAAACATAAAAATTATCAAAATTCATTTTTGATGGATTTTAATGAAGAAGGTGTTAGTATGAATAGTAATCACTTTTCTGATGATATTATTAGCTCGTTTGAAAATAAATTAAATGAAGTGAAAAATATTAAAACTAAAAAATCTGGTATTGAGAAATTTGAGATAGAGGATATTGATAATGAAAATAGCGATAATCACGGATACGCATTGGGGGATTCGCAATGACAACATCGCATTCCACGACAACTCAAAACGATTTCTTGACGATGTATTCTTTCCTACCTTGTTTCGTGATGGAATCAGCAATGTCTTGCATTTGGGGGACTTGGTTGATCGCCGCAAATACATTAATTTTCTCACTGCAAAACGACTCAGAGAAGATTTTCTAGAGCCATTAAAACAAAATAATATTGAGATGCATTTGATTGCTGGCAATCATGATGTGTATTACAAAAACACAAATAGTGTAAATGCTCTTGATGAATTAGTAACAGGTAAATATGAAAATATTCATGTTTATGATAGTTCTCCTGTTGAATTAATTTTTGACAAAATGCCAATTCTTCTTTTGCCTTGGATTAATAGTGAAAACAAAGAAGAAATATTTGAAGCAATAAGGAAAACAAATGCGACTATCGTGGGTGGCCACTTGGAACTCGCTGGCTTCGAAATGTTCAAGGGAAGTATCAACTCACATGGAGAAGATCCTAAAATCTTCGACAGGTTTGAAACGGTACTTAGTGGCCACTATCACCATCGTTCTACATCTGGTAATATTCATTACTTGGGTAGCCATGCTGAGTTTACTTGGTCCGACTTCGATGATCCTCGCGGCTTTCATATCTTGGATACAAAAACGAAAGAGTTGACTTTTATCCGCAATCCATATAGAATGTTCTATAAGGTTTGGTATAATGATGCTGATAAAATGATTACCGAAATCCTTGACCATGATTTTGAACAGTACAAAGGTAAGATGGTTAAGGTTATTGTTACTAATAAAACAAATCCTTACTTCTTTGATATGTTTATTGAAAATTTGGAAAAATGCAATCCATTAGAAATGCAAATTGTAGAAGATAATCTTAATTTGTATCTTGAAAATGATGATGATATTGTTAATGAAGCAGAGTCAACTATTGACATTTTCAAAACATATATTGATCAAATTAATGCACCAAATTTCAATAAGAAAAAATTAGAAAATACTATTGTAGAATTATATAATGAAGCATTGGCTGTTGAATGATAACATTTAAATCTTTAAAATGGAAGAATTTTCTTTCTACAGGTAATCTGTTTACGGAAATTAATCTTAACACACACAATACTACTTTGATCGTTGGCGAAAATGGTGCTGGTAAATCTACCATGCTCGATGCATTGTCATATGCACTGTTTAGTAAACCATTTCGAAAAATTAACAAATCACAATTGCTTAATTCTATTACGCGTAAAGAAATGGTAGTTGAGGTAGAATTTTCAATATCATCTAATGATTATAAAATCATTCGCGGTATTAAACCAAATGTGTTTGAAGTTTATCAAAACGGTAAGCTGATGAATCAATCTGCTGAAATGAAAGATTATCAAGAGATTGTTGAAAAACAAATTCTTAAAATCAATCATAAATCTTTTTCACAAGTAATCGTTCTTGGTTCAGCTACGTTCTTACCTTTTATGCAGCTGTCAGGCGGTCAACGTAGAGAAATTATTGAAGACCTTCTTGACCTTCAAATCTTCACAACAATGAATAGTTTGTTGAAAGATAAAATTACCGTTAATAAAGAAGATCTAGTTCAAAATCAATCTGACCATAAAGTTCTTTCTGAGAAGATTAAACTAATCAAAGAACATATGCAAGAAATGCAAAATAACAATGATGCTATTATTGCTGATAAAAATGAACGTATTAATGAAACAAAAGAACAAATTAAAACTTTGGTAATTCAAAAAGAAAATATTAATAAAGAAGCAGAAGAGTTAGCAAGCCAAACGCGCGATCTTGAAACTCTTGAAAAGAAAATGACTAAACTCGAATCATTAAAACATAAGATTGAAGCAAATCTTGCTATTGTTAATAAAGAAGTTTCTTTCTTTAACAATCATGATAATTGCCCAACTTGCAAACAAGAAATTGATTATAATTTTAAATGTGAAGCTATTGATTCGAGAAATAATAACATTGTCGAAATTCAAGATGGTCTTACTAAACTTTCAGAAGAATATGATAAAGTAAATACCGAAATAAAAAACATGTTTGAAATTAATGCCAAAGTCAGAAAAAAGGTAATGGATTATCATGTTGTTGAAACTAAAATTAATTCGTTGACTACTTACACAAATCAATTGATTGAAGAAATAAATTCTATTCATAAAACTGTTGAAGAACAAGATACAAGCAAACTTTATGAACTAGAAGAAGATCTTGGGATAATTGCTGATAAAACTAATGAACTAAATGATCAAAAAAACATTTACGGAGCGGCTGCTATCCTTCTTAAAGATAGTGGCATCAAATCAAAAATTATCCGCCAATATATTCCTATCATTAACAAGCTAATTAACAAATATCTTTCAGCAATGGATTTTTTTGTTCAGTTTGAACTTGATGAAGAATTTAACGAAACTATCAAGTCAAGACATAGAGATGAATTTAGTTATGCTTCTTTTAGTGAAGGCGAAAAGATGCGTATTAATCTTGCGATATTATTCACTTGGCGAGCGGTTGCTAAACTTCGCAATTCAATTAACACTAATATTCTCATCATGGATGAAGTGTTTGATAGTTCTCTAGACAGCAATGGCACTGAAGAATTTATGAAAATTCTTAATACGATTACAACCGATACAAATACATTTATCATTAGTCATAAAACAGATCAAATTAGTGATAAATTTGACAATGTTATCAAATTTGAAAAACATAAAAACTTCTCGAGGATTGCAGCATGAGATATGAAATAGCAGAAATATTTCCAACTGCTGTTATGGTTACTGAATTTGGAAGAGATTTTACTGAGGAAGAACTTAATTATTTTAAACAAATTTCAAATTCTACTGTTGAGAATGTAGGTAATTTAAGATCAAAATATTCTTATGTTCTAGAAGAAGAACCATTAAAAGATATTAAGAAAATTTGTTTAGAAGCTATTAATTCATATATGAATGATGTTTATAATCCTGAGAATAAACTAACACCATATATAACTCAGTCATGGTTAAATTTTACTGAAACAGAAGGTTATCACCATTCTCATTCTCACCCAAATAGTTTTATTTCAGGTATTCTTTATATAAATGCTGACCATGCGAATGACACTGTTTCTTTTTATAAAGATAGAACAAATATAATTAAACTTTATCCTAAACAATTTAATAAATTCAACAGTGATTCTATTAAACTTGCAGTTAAAACTGGCCTTATTGTAATTTTCCCATCAGATCTTACGCATGATGTTAAGAGTAAAAAAGGCAATAACACTCGAACCAGTTTAGCTTTCAATAGTTTCTTTAAAGGAAAAATTGGAAACGAATATAAAACAGATGAATTGACATTATAAAGGAATTGATTATGAAATTAGTTACAGCCAATGATCCAATTTTAATCAAAGAATGCGAAAAATTTGATTTTATGAAACCACCATTTGATCCTATTGAATTTGCGAAGGATCTTATTAAAACAATGTATGACAACAATGCTATTACTTTAACAGCGAATCAAGTTGGTCAGCCGTATCGTATTTTCGGTATGCGTGGTCAGCCTGAAAATTTCGTATGTTTTAATCCAAGAATCGTTGTTCAAAGCGAAGAGCAGGTTGTTCTTGAAGAAAGCTGCTTGATGTATCCTAAACTTCTTGTTAAAATAAAAAGACCACAACATGTTAAGGTAAGATTCCAATTACCAAATGGCGAAACAGTAACAGAAATGTTTACTGGTCTTACTGCAAGAACGTTCCAACATTCGCTTGACTATTTGAATGGAATCACGTATTATAATAGAGCTAACAAATACCACAGGGATATTGCTTTTAAAAAGTGGAAACAATGAACATTTTCTATGTACACACCGACCCAATTATCGCCGCTCAATCATTAGTCGACAAACACGTCGTTAAAATGATCTTAGAGTCGGCACAACTTCTTTCTACTGCTCATCGTGTTATTGATGGCAAAGAACAACAAGGCGTGACCAAAACTGGTCGCAAAAAGAAAATCTGGCTTATGCACGATGCTCGTGATAATGTTTTATACCAGGCGACTCATATAAATCATCCTTCAGCTGTTTGGTGTCGCACTTCTATAGAAAACTACCATTGGCTTGCTGAACATTTTTTTGCTCTTATGGATGAGTATACATATCGTTATGGCAAACAGCATAAATGTCATGGCGAACTATCATATATGCTCCAGTCGCCTCCTAAAAATTTAGGAGAATTTGATTGGACGCCTATGCCTTCGTGCATGCCTGATGAATATAAAGTTGCTAATGATCCTGTTAAAAGTTATCGCAATTATTACCGTGTTGGTAAATTAAAATTACATAAATGGACTGATCGTCAGCCACCAGAATGGATTTAAAATGAAACAGCAACTTGATTTTAAAAAAGTAGAAAGTCGAATGAAAGAACTGATGAAGCCTGTTGATATGCAAATTATGATGTGTGATGATTCGGCTGATGTTATGATTATGGCTTGTGCTATGTTACAACGCGTTAAAGAAATATTCGATAATCAACTTGGTGTTGAAGGTCGTAAACAAATGTTTAAAGGATTAGCAGAATGAGTTACTTTACTGATGTGAAAGATTTCCATGTAGCATTCGGTCAGCGAGTTGGCGAAAAGCCAGAACTACCTGATAGCAATGAACGGGCATTGCGTATTAATTTGCTTATGGAAGAAATTGCAGAATATTCTGAAGCTGAACTTGATGATGATTTTGTAGAAATCGCAGATGCTCTTGCTGATATTATCTACATCGCTTGCGGAACGGCTGTATCATATGGTATTCCTCTTGATGAAATTTTCAATGAAGTACACCGTAGCAATATGGCCAAGCTAGTTGATGGTAAAGTGATTCGTCGTGAAGATGGTAAGATCCAAAAGCCAGAAGGTTGGACTCCTCCAGATATTAAATCTATCATTGAGAGCAAGAAATAACTTGACAATTGTACTATATACTAGTACACTTAATATAGTGGATAATTATTGGAGAAAACAATGGTTGAAGTATTAGTAAGAAAGAAAATCGATTCCGAAGAAACGATGGGTACATTTATTACCTGTAAGGATTATGCAGATCGAATCATCACTGAAGATTGTGATCTTTATGCTGAGTCTCTTGATGGCAATACTTCTGAAGAAAACATCATTTTCAAATATCGTAAAAATGTGTTTACTAAAGAAGAAATGGATGCAGCTTATGCTGGTTTGAGAGAAGCAGCTACTGAATCTCAAAATCGTGGTATGGCGGCTGGCCCTCGCGGAGATCAGCTTGGTCAAGAAGGTCGTGGTAATCGCGATTGGGTAACGCCTGAACAAACTGAAATTCTTTCATTCCTTGCTCGTCCAGAAAATACTATTGATGATGGCACAACGATCGAATCAATTCGCGAAAGCCATAAGAAAGGTTCTAAGGAAGAAACACGTGGCCAAGTTTGGCTTCGTTCAGCTGTAACTGTTAAGTATCCTGAATACCATGGTTGGTTTGAAGAATGGCTTGTTGGTGCACAAAATTTATCACGTCAAGAGCAAATTAAAGAAGCTAATTATATTATAAACAACTATATTTCTGAAACAAATTATGCTCAGTCGGTAATGTCTGGCATTGCTGGTTATTTCGATCGCTATCCACGTATTCCTTATGGCCGTGAAACTTCTTATACTGAAAAGAACCGTGAGAAATTTAAACTAGCATTCCCATATCTTCAGAAACTTAATGCACAGTTCCGCGAATTACTTCCAGTTCGTTGGGCTGCTCAACGTCGCGAAGCTGATAAGTTAGATCCACGTTTCCTTGTCGAAGGAACTGTATTTACAACACTAACAGTTAACCATAATTGGCGTACTGCTTGTCATCGTGACGCTGGAGATTTGCATGAAGGTTTCTCGAATATTTGCGGAATTACTGGCCCTGAAGGTAAAGGTTGGAGGGGTGCTGAGTTTATTCTTCCAGAATATCGTATCGCTATTAATTTGCAGCCTGGTGATATGTTGCTTGTCAATAATCACGGCGGTATTCACGGTAATGATGCACTTATTGGAGATGATAATGACCGTCTTACATTGGTTTCATACTTCCGTGAAAAGATGGTAGATTTGAAATCTTGGGATTATGAAAATCTCCGCAAGCAATATATCGATGAACGTCGTCAAAATAAAGATCACAAATATCATCGTCCACTTTGGAATGGCGTTTCTCCTTCTATGTGGGAAGAGCAAGAGTGGTATGATTATATGGCTGCTCATAATATGGCAGATCCTTATATCGCTCAAACATCGGCTAGTTTGGATTCATTCTTCTAATGTCATTGCATAGTTTTTTAGACGAAGAACATGTTCTTCAATGGTTCTATGATAATAATGCTGCAGCACCAGCTACTGGACGTACTATTGGTTATCGTCGAGTAGCTGGTAAAATTGGCCTTACGCCAAATGAATCTGGTACTCGTGGTGCATGGGTTGATAAGAGAGTAGCTCTATTTAAAGAATTTGGTGTAAAAAACAAATACAAAATAGAGTTGCTTTCTGACACAACTGATGAAACAAAAAATGACGGTTTGCTTCCACAGTATGATGCTAAATTCGATATTCTTTGTCTTGAATTTGGCGGTACTAATCTTCAGTTTTATGGTAAAGATTGGGACAAAACAGTTAATTATGTAAAAAATCATGCAGGTGATGTTTGGTTTATTTGTGATGATCCAGATTTATCTTTCTTATGGGAATTACTTCCTAATGAAAACTGGAGTCGTTGGACTATCATAGCCAATGCAGTTAATGTACAAGAAACATTAAAAGTATTGAAAGCACCAGAAGGCGTTAAGTGCATTCATTTGCCGATGAATGCCAGTATGGAGTTTGATACATTTTCTGCTGGAACAATTAATAAAATTGTTTACATTGGCCGCAATCAAGGTCGTGCTGCTTATTTCAAAACATTCGGTACAGCTAAATCTTTGCAAATTGCTGGTAAAGAAAAAGAATGGGAAGATTATCAGTTTAAACTTGTTGATGTTCCATTACAAAAAGATCGCCGTAAATTTTATCGCAATTATTACGGTTGCCTTGCTTTGTATGATAAGAAACATGCAGTAACAGGTTGGCACACTGGCAGAGCATACCATGCTCTTTATGCTGGCATTCCAGTACTTGCTCCTTTAGGTAATAAAGGTTTAGAGTGGTGCTATCCAGTTAATACTGCTGAAGATCTTGATAAATTTGTTTTATTAAGTGTTGAAGAACGTAAGAAAATTTGGGAGCAACAATGTGATAGTATCCTATGACATCGATGGTGTTTTAGCTGAAGGACCGCCACCTTCAGAAAAAAAATGGGGAAGAATGAATAAACAAGAAAGAGATGATCGTAAACGTAAACTTGTTTATTACTATCGCAATGCTAGAAAATTATTAGAACCAGAAGAACCTTTTTTTATCGCAGTGTCGGCAAGAAAATTTGAACCAGATGTTTATGCAGCGACTAAAATGTGGATGGATGAACATTTCGGTAAACGAGTTGTTGATATATATCTCTTAGATAAATCTAGATCTGTTGCTAATGCTGCTGCTTTTAAAGTAAGTATTTTGAAAGCAAACGGTGTGCAAATACATTATGAAGATAATAAAAAAGTTCTCAAATTAATGAAATTGATGCATCCTGATGTTCAATATTATTTTTGGAAAGAAGGCATGGAAAAGCCTTTACTTTATTGATTGGAGAGGTTATAATGAATAAATTGAAACGTGTGGATATACCTGCAATGACGACTAAAAATCTTAATCTTCTTGGTACTCCAAATTTTGGGGCAACAGGTTCAAATAATTTACTAGATGCACCAACAGGTGCTAATGGACCAGCTGAACCTATTTGGAATATGAGTGCTAATAATATAAACATTGATAATGTCAGTAAAGTTTATTTCAACGAAATTATTCCTACGCAAACATTACATCTTAAAAATATTATGCCTGTATATAAGTATAATGAAAATAAGTATATTGAGGAAATTTCTAGCTATATAAATAAAACATACAGCGAACATTACTCCCAAAATAAATTCCAAGCAACAGAGTTCATTATTGACTCTGGGCATGGTACAGGCTTCTGTATGGGTAATGTTATGAAGTATGCGCAGCGTTATGGCAAAAAGGGTGGCCGTGATGACTGGCGAAAAGATTTGGTTAAAGTGATTCACTACGCAATGATGCAACTACATGTTCATGATAATGAAGGAAGTAAATAATGGAAATTAATATCCCAATCGAAAAACTACGTGAGAATAAACTCTTTATTGCCACGCCAATGTATGGCGGTCAGTGCGCTGGTATGTTTGCAAAATCAACTGCTGACTTGTCTGCTCTTTGCACTCAGTATGGCATTCCCCTACAGTTCTATTACCTATTCAATGAATCTTTGATTACTCGTGCACGTAACTATTGCGTAGATGAGTTTATGCGTTCTGATGCTCAGCATCTTATGTTTATTGACTCTGATATTGGATTTAATCCTCAGGATGTTCTTGCTCTTATGGCTCTACAGGCTGGCGATCCAGACAAGTATGATGTTATCGGTGGACCTTATCCTAAGAAATGCATCAGCTGGGAAAAGATCAAGTTGGCAGTCGATAAGGGTGTTGCTGATGAAGATCCAAATATTCTTGAGCGATTTGTTGGTGATTACGTTTTCAATCCTAAGAATAATACTGGTTCGATTCCTATCAACGAGCCTGTTGAAGTTCTTGAAATTGGAACTGGCTTTATGATGATCACAAAGCAAGCACTTCAAAAGTTTATGGATTCATATCCTCAGTACATGTATCGTCCTGATCATGTTCGTACTGAAGCATTTGACGGTTCGCGTAAGATCATGATGTACTTCCAAGCTGAAGTCGATGCAAAGTCTGAGCGTTATCTTTCTGAAGATTATTGGTTCTGTCAGAAGGCTCAGGATATTGGTCTTAAGACTTGGTTCTGCCCATGGATGAAGATGCAGCAT
>Ga0208618_1000506_pt1 | contig 17512 bp, 18 predicted proteins | sample CryBogCBE18Jul08_FD_184585 | JGI IMG/M metagenome (GOLD analysis project Ga0208618, IMG submission 184585) | Freshwater microbial communities from Crystal Bog, Wisconsin, USA - CBE18Jul08 (SPAdes) | ecosystem: Environmental > Aquatic > Freshwater > Lake | place: Crystal Bog, Wisconsin, USA...
GATCAGTCGCATCCCTTGAATGGCGAGTGGCAGGATTGCGGCAATTGCGCCAAAGCCAATCAACTGCATGACAACATCGGCGATAATTGCCCCTGGCGCGCCCAATAGATTTCTCACAGGCGTATTGGTTGCATGATTAAGCGAGGGATCGCGCGCAGACCATGTCATCAGCGCTACAGATAAGCCGGCTGACGCAGCGATCATGACGAGACCAATGGTTTGCTTGAACCTATTGGCTGTAAATTCGCTGATCTGTTCTGAAAGATAACCTCTGTAATGGCTACGCATGGAAAACATCGCCTAACTGGCAGAAAAAAGGGATGGATGCGATCTAAATTGGCGCGCGCCGCCAGATGTGCGTCACCAATTGTCGAAGCTTAAAATGGCTCGGTTAAGGGTCGATTAACCCTTATCCTGAGAAACAAAAATTTTATTGAAAAGGCTGGCTAGAGAGAGGCGTTTACATTGGGTTTGCATCAATGGCTGTTATTTTTTTTGAAAGAAATCGTAGATTGATTGCGCCGTCGCCTTGTTAATGCCAGGGACTTTCTCAAGGTCACAGAGCGCTGCGCGCGATACGGCCTTTGCGGACCCAAAGGCGTGCAAAAGGGCGCGCTTACGCGTTGGCCCAATTCCAGGCACTTCATCCAGCGGGTTTTTGATGAACTCTTTTTTTCTCTTGGCGCGATGCGTGCCAATGGCAAAGCGGTGTGCTTCATCTCGTAATCTTTGAATGAAATAAAGTGCAGGATCATGCGGCGACAAACGAAAAGGCTCACGCTTTTTTGTAAATATCTGCTCTCTGCCCAAGGTGCGATCTGCACCTTTTGCAATCGCAGCAAGGGTGATATCCGAAACGCCAGAGAGCGCCAAAGCTTCTTGCGCAACGCTTAATTGGCCTTGTCCGCCATCAATTAAAATAAGATCGGGCTTTGTTGGAAAGACGTCAGCCGCAGGTTGTGTCTCTTGATTTTTTGTCAATCGCGCAAAGCGTCGGGTTAACACTTCACGCATCATGCCAAAGTCATCGCCAGGCGCCAGTTCCGTATCTTTAATGTTAAATGTTCGGTAATGCGCTTTCATAAAACCACTTGGGCCAGCAACGATCATGGCGCCGATAGCTTGCGATCCACTAATATGAGAATTGTCGTAGACTTCAATTCTGGTTGGAGGCGTTTCCATATCGAACACCTTTGCAAGCGCTGCAAGCAAGGTCTGTTGATTTGCATCCTCTGAAAGTTTGCGGCTTAGCGATTGTGTTGCATTTGTCAGGGCCTGGTCGACAAGCTCTTTCTTCTCGCCGCGACGTGGGGCGATGATCTTAATGCTTTTATTATTTTTAGTTGAAAGGGCTTGTTCCAGAAGGGCTCCGTCATCAATGGGGTGAGACAGGAGAACGATCGGGGCTGGAGGATTATCATCATAAAATTGCGCTAAGAAAGCCTCAAGCACGTCATTTTCAGTTAATGAGGCGTCGGCGCGGGGAAAATACGAGCGGTTGCCCCAATTTTGATAAGCACGGAAGAAAAAAGCTTCAATGCAAAATCGCCCAGCCTCTTTTGCGACGGCAAAGACATCCGCCTGCTCAATTGTGCGTGGATTAATGCCTTGTGCGCCTTGAATGGCTGATAATGCTGAAATACGGTCACGAAGACGCGCGGCTTTCTCAAACGCCAACACTTCCGCGGCCTCAGTCATTTCCAAGGCGAGCGCTTCACGAACGCTTTGGCTTTTACCAGACAGAAACTGGCGCGCTTTCCCGACAAGCGCCGCATAATCTTCTTTTGAAATTTCTCCCGTGCATGGCGCCGAACAGCGTTTGATCTGATGCAATAAACATGGGCGAGTTCGATTGTCGTAATAGCTTTGTGAGCATGAGCGCAAAAGGAAGGCGCGCTCGAGCGCATTTAAGGCGCGATTAACCGCCCAGACACTGGCGAAAGGACCATAATAATCACCTTTTCGACCTCTCGCGCCACGATGTTTCGTGATCTGGGGAGCCTCATGATCATTGGCGATTAAAATATATGGAAAAGACTTATCATCCCGCATTAAAACATTAAAACGCGGTTTGAGTTGTTTGATCAGATTTGCTTCAAGCAACAAGGCGTCTGTCTCTGTCGCAACAGAGATGAAGATCATTGAGCTTGTTGCAGAAATCATTCGTGCAATACGATTGACGTGTCCAGCAAGCCGCGTATAGCTGGCGACGCGTTTGCGAACATTTTTTGCTTTACCGACATAAAGAACATCGCCGTTATCAGCGATCATGCGGTAAACGCCTGGGCCATCTGGCGCGTTTTTCCAATATTCACGAATGACGCCGATGCCGCGTCTGACGCTTTCTGGGGGCTCGGCGCTTTGTCCCTCAAGCGCAAGGTCCTCCTTGCTTGGGGAAGCAAGGTCGCCTTCTTCCATGTCCGCGCCACTCTCAAGGGCGGTCTCGTCAGAACTGTGAGCGCCAATCGTCATAACCCTAGATTTATGCGCGACTTTTGTTATTTGGAAGAGGCCATTCCTGATCAGGAATATCAAATCGCATTTTTTGGGTGTTTTAAGATCATGAGCGTGAGTAAAACCTCTGCCTTTCGGACAAGTTGGCGCGCCCTCGCATTCCCGATTTTTGGCGTGACGATGATGGCGACCTTCAGATATGGCGAAAACCTGCTGCTGACGATCCCGCCTTTTTTTATGTATGCGCCCTATATCATCGCCGCTATCATCCTTATTGGATCAGTATTTGCGGCATTAGAATATGCCGAAATTGTTGGCTTGAAACTTGGCGAGCCGCTTGGAACATTAGTGCTGACCATTTCAGTAACGATCATTGAAGTCGCAGTTCTATCGGTCATGATTTCTCATGGCGCGGATGATCCAACCGAAGCCCGTGAGGCTGTGTTCTCTGCGATCATGATTGTGTGTAATGGATTGGTTGGGTTATGCCTGTTGCTTGGCGGATATCGGCATGGCGAACAAGAATTACAGCCCATGGGCGCGAGCGCCTATCTCGCCGTCTTGATTGCGCTATCAGTGCTGACACTCATTCTGCCGGACTTTACAACATCCTCCGTTGGGCCGACATATACGCATAGTCAGCTGATCTTTATCAGTATTTTATCTGTCTCCTTATATGCCGCCTTTTTGTTTATACAGACGGTCAGGCATCGGTCTTATTTTCTTGATGCGCGTGCTGCAGTGCTTGGGCATAGTGAAGCCACGCCAACCAATAAGCAGACACTCTTTGCTGTCGGCGGACTTATTGTGAGTTTGATTATTGTCGCCTCGCTTGCTGAAAATGTCATTCCCGCCATGGAAGATGGCTTCAACTTTCTGGCAATTAAAAACACAAACGCGATTACCGGCGCAGCGCTTGCCGTTTTGGTCCTGTTGCCTGAGTCAATGAACGCGATCCGTGCGGCCTCGCGTAATGCGTTGCAAACTGCTCTCAATAGCGCTCTAGGTTCTGCGGTCGCCACAATCGGGCTTACGGTTCCCGCTGTTTCGGCGATGAGCCTCCTGACCGGACATGAAATCGTCTTCGGCCTGGAAAGACGCGATTCAGCAATGCTCATGCTGACGCTGTTGATCAGCGTTGTGAGCTTTGGCGCAGGTCGAACAAACGTGCTGACTGGTCTTGTGCATATAGTTGTCTTCGCGGCATATATTTTTCTTCTTTTTGTGCCCTGACGCAGGACCTTATACTGGCGATTTTTCAAACACTGTTAGATCTCAACGTCTCACCAGCAAATTGGCGCAGCGCCCTGCTTAATGAGATAGTCATTGGTCTTTGAAAAATGCTTGCATCCGAAAAATCCCGTGTGCGCAGAAAATGGCGAGGGATGCGGGCTCTCAAGAACCAGATGTTTCGAGCGATCAATGTCGCCGCCTTTGCGTCGCGCATAGGCGCCCCAGAGTAAAAATACCAGGCCGTCACGCTTGTGTGAAAGCGTTTTGACGACGGCGTCGGTAAATTGTTCCCAGCCTTTATTTTGATGTGACCCTGGCTGATGCGCGCATACAGTAAGCGTTGCATTGAGTAAGAGCACGCCTTGTTGCGCCCAGCCTATGAGATCCCTCTGCTTGGAAATTTCGTGACCAAGGTCTGATTCAATTTCTTTGAATATATTTTGTAAGGAAGGAGGCGGTTGAACGTCAGGCGCGACGGCAAAACATAATCCGCACGCCTGTCCTGGGCCATGATATGGGTCCTGACCAAGAATAACGACCTTAACCTGATCGAAGGGACAGGCGTCGAAAGCGCGAAATATTTGGCGTGCTGGCGGATAAATGGTCTTATGCGCATATTCATCGCGAATAAATTCGCGCAACCGTAAAAAATATGGCTGATCGAATTCATCCGAAAGACAGGCGCGCCAGCTGTCATGAAGACGAATATCCTTACCCATAGATTTTCACACTCTAACAAGAAATGTGCGAGAGCTTATCGCCAAGAGCTATTCCTGCAGCGGTCCCCAGGCAGGATCTGACGCGAAGCCTGGCGTTGGCACAATTGTTTCTGATCGGCCAAAAACGTCAACCATATAAATTTTCGGGCCGCCGCCGCCTTCTCTAAAAAACATAATGAACAAGCCATTTGGCGCCCATGTGGGCCCTTCATTATGAAAGCCTTCTGTCAGAATGCGTTCGCCAGAGCCGTCAGTCTTCATGACGCCGATCGAAAAATTGCCGCCATTTTGTTTTGTGAAGGCAATATAGTCGCCTTTTGGCGACCAAACAGGCGTTGAATAACGCCCGCTGCCAAAGGAGATGCGTTTAGCACCGCCGCCATTGGCGGACATGACATAAATCTGCTGCGCGCCGCCGCGATCGCTTTCAAATGCGATTTGTGATCCGTCTGGCGAATAGGAAGGAGAGGTGTCAATTGCATTTGTATCCGTCAGACGTGTGGTGGTGCGTGAGCGAATATCCATCGTATAAAGATTTGTCGCAGCGCCCTCTGACAAAGACATAATAATCTTTTGGCCATCAGGAGAAAAACGTGGCGAAAAGGTCATGCCTGGAAAGTTCCCAACAACTTGACGTTGGTTGCTCTCAATATTCATCAAGAGAACTTTAGGATCATCGTCGGGGCTTATCGACATATAGGTGATATCAAGCGAGGACGGGGAAAAACGCGGTGTGACGACAAGGTCGTCGCCATGCGTGATATAGCGAATATTTGCGCCATCTTGATCCATAATCGCTAATCGCTTGTGGCGATTATCTTTTGAACCCGTTTCATCAACAAAAACGATACGTGTGTCAAAAAATCCTTTTTCTCCCGTAATGCGCGTGAAGATGAGATCAGAGATAAGATGCGCAACGCGCCGTACATTGGCGGTTTCTGTAACAAATTGTTGACCTGTTACTTGCTCGCCTGTCGTCACGTCAAAAAGTCGAAACTCTGTCTTTAATTTTCCATCGCCTGATGGCTGCGCGCGGCCAGTCGCCACATATTGCGCGTTCAATGCCTTAAAGGCGGAAAGGTCTGGACGTTGATCGGGCGATTGTATCGCTGCGCTCGCTGAGCTTGGATCGAGAGGCTTTAGAAACACAGATCGCTTGAGATTGTTGTTGATGACGGAGGTGATTGTCTGCGCGGCGCTATCTCCAATAAAATTGCATATGGCGACATTGACGGGCTGGAAGCCGCCGCCTTTTAATTCGATGATACGACCTGCGCGCGCAGAGGTGAGGGGAGCGATCGCAAGGCTTGCGATCATTGTGGTGGCGGCGCGACGGGTAAAATGATTTGTCATGCGTAAACTCTTGTTTGGATCTTAAGCTTATCGCTCATGATCAATGAGTATCTTGGAAGCGAATTGTGATCTCCCGCAGACTCTGTTCATAAAAAGGCATGAACTCATCAGGTATTTTCATTGGACTGCATCTTCGAACAGCCTGCAGGGCTTGTTCCCCACGTGCTTGCTCAACAGGATTATTAGACGGGTTTAAGAGTTGCGGCCGACCTTCTAAGGCGCCGTCTCGCGTGAGATGAAATTCAACGACAGGCGTGAATGTGGCGCCGCCGAGGGTTAACGCCGAGGCCCAGCACGGATGATAGTGATCATGGATATAACCCGCGATGCGGGCTTCCATTGTTGCGGATAATTTCTGCGCAGCCCCCTCCGCAGCCCCAAGAGAGGCGGTGCGTAATTCTTGTCCAGTTGCAGCACGACGTTGCGGCGCCTCGCGTGTAAGAAGATTTAAAATACTTTCCGCGCTAAATTTTGACGTTGGCGCATTTTCCTCGCCAGATTTTGGCTTCGATCCTTTTTCCGACTTGTCCGCGACCTCGCCTTTTTCCTGCTCTTTTGTGCTTTCTAATAATTTTGCCAGCTCATCGGCTTTAAGTCGCGGCTTTGGCTTTACAGGAGGAGATGGCGTTGATTTTGTCTCGGTCTCTAGCTTTGGTCGTGGCGGCGGCGTTGGCTTGATGACTTCAGCGTCTTCTGGATCTGGTTTTGTTTCCGTTGACGCAGGTTTTTCTTTCGACGCTTGTGGCGTAATCGACTCTGTTCGTTCGTTTTCGACAGGCTTATCAAGCGCAGGCTTTGTTGAGGCCAGACGCTTTGGAGGCGTTGGCGTTATGTCTGGACGATCTGCGCCAGCTTCCGGCTGTTTGGGGGCTTGCTGAGGCGGAGAAGGCGTATCTTTCTGCGCCTGATTCAACGGGGGCTCAGGAGGCGTGTCTTGCTTGTCTGACAGCTTATCAACGCGCGGGCCTGGCGTGAGTTCTTTTGCTTTTCTTTCGCCCTTTGTGATTTGCGTCAGCTCGCTATCCGAAATGACGTCAACAGGCGTCATTTCCGTCGCATCCTCAAATTTATTCGTATTGGCGAACAAGGTCATGGCCGCAACAAACAACCCAATATGGGCGGCTACGGAAATAAGAGCGCCTGGTTTAGACCGCGAAAATCTCAATTTCGCAGACTCACTTTTTCTCCTGCTCGGTCACAAGAGCGACTTTTTTATAGCCGGCGCTGGTGACGAGTGACATAACTTCCGCAACTCTTCCGTAATTTACAGCCTTTGATCCGCGAACATAAATACGCTCATCAAAGCCTGACTTGGCGATTTCTTTTAACTTATCGAGGATCTGAGTCGTTTCAATTGGCTGATCCATCAGAAACACTTGACCTTTTTCGTCAATTGCAATGGCGATGGGTTTTTGATCAATGTTTAACGCGCCAGCTTTTGTCTGGGGTAAATCAACAGCGACGCCTGTGGCGAGCAATGGCGCGGCAACCATAAAAATAATCAGCAAAACAAGCATCACGTCAATGAATGGCGTCATATTGATTTCAGCCATTGCGCGATAACGCGGCACGCCGCGACGCCTGCGGCCGCCGCCGCCCCCTCCTGATGATACTGACGCGCCCATGCGAACTAATCCTTATTTATGGCGTCTTAAGCCGCGCGATCGCGATTAGAGCCTGTGTGCTGATCAATCTGACGCGACAGGATCGCAGAGAACTCATCAGCAAAGCTTTCCATGCGGGCTTGCGTCTTGGCGACGTCGCCTTGCATTTTATTATAGGCGATGAGCGCAGGAATAGCGGCGAACAAACCGATTGCTGTGGCGAGGAGGGCTTCAGCGATACCCGGCGCGACAACTGCAAGGGATGTGTTTTTAGAAGCGGCGATTGATCGGAATGACGTCATAATGCCCCATACCGTTCCAAACAGGCCAACGAATGGACCAGCCGACGCAACAGTTGCAAGAACAAGCAAATTGGCTTCAATCTTTTCGACTTCTCGTACGATTGACACATCCAGAACTTTTTCTATGCGCGCTTGCAGGCCCATAAAGCTTGAGCCGGCGTTTTGGAAGGAACGCTTCCACTCGCGCATAGCGGAGACAAAGAGCGTCGCATTTCCTGTTGTTGGCCGCTCGGATAATTTTGAATAGAGCTCTTCGAGAGAATTGCCCGACCAGAAGCTTTCTTCAAAACGTTCATTGGCGCGACGAAGTCTGCGAAACAGCAGCGTCTTGTCTATGATGATCGCCCAGCACCAGACCGATGCGCCAAGCAGGCAGAGCATGACGATCTTGACGACGATGTGAGCAGTCCAGAACATGCCAAGAATTGTAATTTCAGCAGCTGCGGGAGCTGCGGCGATTGGCGTTGCGGCGATATCAGCAGGGTTCATGCGGCGTCCTTGCAGGTCAATGCGTCAAAGGCGTTGCGATTGAGCGAATAGGATTTGGGTTTTGACATGTAATTTCGCCCTTTCTGGGGCTGGCGTGCGACGCACAAAATTTTGTTATCTTCCGGGTGTTAACAATCAGTTAGAGATATTTTGGGGCCGGCGCCTAGAAATGCGGCACGCACCTCTGGGGGCAGGCGTTTGGCGCGACCGTTTTCGACGCAAACGACTCTAACATGGGCCGTGACCAAAAGTTCTTCTGCGCGAAAGACTTGCTGATCAAGCCCAACAGAAGCGCCGCCCACTTCTTTGACTTGTGTAACGATATCCAGAAGATCATCCATTAAGGCTGGCTTTTTGAAGTCTAAGTCCATGGCGCGGACAACAAAAAAATATGGCGCGCCGGAAGCCCCCTCCAACAAGGCGCGTTGATGGAGGCCAAGACTACGCAAAAGCTCTGTTCGACCGCGTTCCATGAAGCGCAGGTAGGAGGCATGGTAGACAAGGCCTGAAAAATCTGTGTCTTCGTAATATACGCGAACGGCGAGACGGCTGTGGATAGACCTTGCGGGGACAGACTGATCGCTCACGCTGATGGATCCTCAGCAAAGAGGCCAACTTGTCCTTCTGTTCTTGAGGGTTCAACGAGCCCTAAATGACGAAAGGCTGTTGGCGTCAACAAGCGACCGCGCGGCGTGCGTTGCAGAAAGCCCTGCTGAAGCAGATAGGGCTCAATAATATCTTCTATGGCGTCGCGCGGTTCTGAAAGCGCGGCCGCGATTGTTTCTATGCCAACCGGACCGCCGCCAAAATTAACGGCAAGCATGTTCAGATAGCGACGATCCATAATATCAAGTCCGATGGAATCGACCTCAAGTAATGACAAGGATCGGTCTGCGAGTTCGCGCGTGACAATGTCGATGCCTTCCACAATGGCAAAATCACGCACCCGGCGCAGCAGGCGCCCGGCAATGCGCGGCGTGCCACGGGAGCGTTGGGCAATTTCTCTCGCCCCATCCTCGCTCATCCCAACATTCAACACGCGCGCGCCGCGTTTAATGATGAGCTCTAACTCCTCAGGCGTATAAAAATTCAATCTGACAGGAATGCCAAAGCGATCGCGTAATGGCGTCGTTAATAATCCAGCTCTCGTGGTGGCGCCGATAAGCGTGAAACGCGCAAGATCAATTTTAACGGATCGCGCAGCTGGGCCTTCTCCAATAATTAAATCAAGCTGAAAGTCTTCCATCGCAGGATAGAGAATTTCTTCAACGGCTGGATTGAGACGATGAATTTCATCAATGAAGAGAACATCGCCTTGCTCTAAATTTGTAAGTTGTGCTGCGAGATCTCCGGCTTTGGCAATGACTGGCCCAGATGTCGAGCGAAAATTGACGCCGAGTTCTCGCGCAACAATTTGCGCCAGGGTTGTTTTACCAAGGCCAGGCGGACCAACAAATAAAACATGATCGAGCGCGTCATTGCGCGTTTTTGCCGCCTCAATAAAAATTTTCAAATTAGCCCGTGCAGCTTCTTGGCCAGTGAAATCACGCAGCGATAGCGGGCGCAGACTTTGGTCTGGATCATCCTCGCGTTGCAAAGGACTGACGATTCTTTTGTCAGACAGTGCGTTCACGTCGCGAGCTCCTTGAGGCCCTGCCGAATTAAGGCCCCGGTCTCAGCGTTGACGCCAAGCTTATTGACGCTTGCGGCCACGGCAGCCACACATTGTGGGCGGCCATAGCCAAGGTTAACAAGAGCGGAAATAGCGTCGCGGCTTGAAGCGCTGATGCTGCTTTCTTGTAATTGGCTTCCTATTTGTTGCGTCGTGGGCGCCGTTGTTATAAAGCCCGACGCCTTATCTTTTAATTCCGACATTATGCGCGCGGCGAGTTTTGGTCCAACGCCAGGCGCGCGTCCGATGACGGCTTGTTGTTGCGTCGCAATGGCTGATGCGAGTTCTGATGTTGTGAGGATAGACAGTATCGCGAGCGCGACTTTGGCGCCGACGCCTTGAACGCTTTGCAGCAGTCGAAACCAGTCCCTCTCGCTCTGCGTGTCGAAACCAAAGAGTTTGATTGAGTCTTCGCGAACCTGCGTTTCGATTGCGAGCGTTGCAGCTTCTCCTGCTTGGGGTAATTTTTGTAGGGTGCGTTGTGAGCAGTGAACAACATAGCCAACACCATGGACATCAAGGATCACAAAATCCTCACCAAGGCTGTCAATGGCGCCCTTGAGCTTGCCAATCATGCTGATGCTCTCAAGCGTGCGCGACGATGCTGCGCATGGCAGATGGCCACAGCCAAGGCGTCAGCTGCGTCAGCGCTTGCGGCATTGCTCGTCGGCAGCAAAATGCGCACCATGGTTTGCACTTGTATTTTGTCAGCATGTCCAGATCCAACGACCGTCTTTTTAACGAGATTGGCGGCATATTCTGCAATGATAAGATTAGCCGTCGCCGGCGCCATTAAGGCAACGCCGCGCGCTTGTCCGAGCTTGAGCGCAGATTGCGGGTCACGATTTACAAAAGTCTCTTCAATTGAGGCCTCTTGCGGTTCAAACTCCGCGATGATTTGGAGCAGTCCATGATGGAGTTGACGTAGGCGTTCTCCCATCTCCAAACTTGCGCTCGGCTGGACGCAGCCGCATGCAACGAAAGAGAGGCGGGATCCTTGGCAGTCAATCACGCCCCAGCCAGTATTTCGCAATCCAGGATCAATGCCGATGATACGAATCACATCTACGCTCATCGTGACAGGGTAATCGGAAAGAAGCGTTCGAGACCAGCATAAAACCAATCTTTCATCGACGCTTCTTGCGGCCGCATCTGAAAGAAAAGATCAAAATTCACGATAAGGCGCGCCGCGGAGATAATTGACAACAGATTTAGTGCGTTTCTCTCTCATTTTTTTCAGGCGGCGCATTCGTCAATTCAATCTTGTTCACGGCTTCAACAGCGGCGTCAAAAGCCAACAGCGTCGAGGCATGACGCGCTTTATAGGCGCGGACAGGCTCTAAAACGGCGAGCGCCGCCCATTTTCCGTCTGGCGGGGGCGCGCCCTCTTTGAGGAGCGCGCGGAGCGCGTCTCTTGCCCCGCGGAGTTCAGCCGGGGTTACGCCAATGATATTTCTAGCCAGGATCGAGGCTGAGGCCTGACCTAAAGCGCATGCTCTAAGTTCATGGGCGTAGTCTGCAATCTTGCCGTCCCTGAGCGATAAATCAACGGTGACAGTTGAGCCGCAGAGCTTGGAATGCGCCGTAGCTGTAGCGTCGGGGCGCGTTAGTCTACCCACACGCGGAATATTTCCAGCCAGTTCGAGGATGCGGGTGTCGTAAATGGTCTCGATCATCAATCATGCTCTGGGCTGTTCATTTCTAGCGCAGCTCTAATATATGTAAGGCGACCACTTGTTGAAAGTAGCGTCAAACACAGGATTGCTCACATGTGGCGTTGTTATGGCGTAATGAGAGAGATGCTTTTTATTTTTACTTATAGAGATAACGCTCAAACTGAAGGATTTTGAAGGTGACGAACCAAGGGTCAGAGCACACAAAGCGCTTTACGCCGAAGTTTGATCAAAATGGACTAATCGTTTGTGTGACGATTGAACAGAAATCCAAAGATGTGCTCATGGTCGCGTACATGAATGCGTTGGCGCTGGAGCAAACGCTTGAAACCGGCGTCGCGCATTATTGGTCGCGGTCCAGACAGTCTCTTTGGCGTAAAGGCGATACCTCAGGGCAAGTGCAAAAAGTCGTCTCTCTCAAAGTGGATTGTGATCAAGACGCCTTGCTTCTTAGTGTTGAGGTGGGAGGAGATGGCAAAGCCTGTCACACAGGTCGTAAATCATGCTTCTACCGCGTTATTTTGCGCCAGGAGGGAGAAAATGAGTTGCTCTTTGTTGAGAATGAATAAGGCCGCCATGTTCATAACGAGGGTGTTATGAGATCAGTTTGTTAATGGGTAGCTGTCATGATCGCACTGGGGCGTGCTTACCAATGGGCGTAAGTTGTGTTGACGCTAGCATCTGGCGGCCGGCAATGTGAGAGGCAAAAAATGGCGCCTGAGGAAGAAAAATCCTCACTCAATCCATCCATGCGAACAGCCACGCCTGGCCCAGCTGCGCGTTCGCCCAAAAAGCTCAAAATAGGATTAGCGCTTGGGGCCGGCGCAGCACGTGGATGGGCGCATATTGGCGTCTTACGTGAGCTTCTCGCGCATGGCGTTCGACCAGATGTCGTCGCAGGCACCTCCATGGGCGCGGTGGTGGGCGGTTGTTATGCCGCAGAGAAGTTAGATCAGATTGAGCTTTTTGCCCGCTCTCTGACGCGCAGACGCGTCTTTACCCTCATGGACCTCTCTTTTACCGGCGGCAGTCTCATTGCAGGGGAAAGATTAAAAAAAGCTCTGGAGCAGGAATTAAACGATCTTATTATTGAAAAACTGAATATTCCTTTTGCAGCTGTTGCGACAGAAGTTGCAACTGGACATGAGGTTTGGCTGCAAAGAGGCCCTTTATCTTTGGCGATACGCGCCTCTTATGCCTTGCCCGGCATCTTCGAGCCCGTTCGGTTGGCTGATCGATGGCTGTTTGACGGCGCCCTTGTGAATCCTGTTCCTGTTACTGTTTGTCGCGCGCTTGGCGCTGACTTTGTTATCGCCGTTAATGTCACCGCCGACATGATGTATCGTGCAGGCGTTATTCGTGACGCGTCAGCACAGCAAGATAGGACGCTAGCGGGCGACAAGCCTTTTGATCAGAAATCCGATTTTTCCTTCATCGAGCGTTTTTTGCCAAAATATTTTGATCGTCGCGGAGATGAGGCGCCCAATGTTGGTAGCGCAATGATTGATGCATTTAATATTATTCAAGATAGGATTTTACGCTCCCGTCTTGCAGGCGATCCTCCAGATGCGATTATTACGGCGCGTATGGAGGATATTGGGATGTTTGATTTTCACAGGGCTGATAAATTAATCGATATTGGCAGGGAGGCGGCAAAAAGAACCCTGCCCAATATTCTTTCTTATTTTCCAAACCCAGATCACAAAATTTAAGTTTTTTGTTGCGTAATTTTATCAAAAAAACCAAAAAATAATAAGCCAAACATGAACCCTCCAGTGTGTGCTTCCCATGCAATGGCGTCATTGACGCCAAATGCGCGCGGGAATAGGCCAAAGCATATATTTGAGACGAACCAGATCATTATAAAAACAACGGCTGATTTATTGTTTTTTAATTCTGAGAGTGTCTCAGCAGACGTCTTGTTGATGTCGCGCTGCGCATTGTGGAGAGGGCGTAATTGGTTTGGCGTGAATATGAAGCGGGTTACTGCCGCCATTGCTCCTGAAATAGCCGCAGATGCGCCAACAACAGGCGTAAACTCCATCCAATGAAACATATAATGCGTCAGCGCGCCTGCGATGGCGCAAGCTGTCATAAAAACAAGGAAGCTAGCGGCGCCAAGCCGGCGCGCAATCGGAGAGCCAAATGCTGCGAGCGTTAAAATGTTGATGAGCAAATGTGTCCAGCTCCCATGAACGAAGGCATAGCTCATGAGCGTCAAATAGGTTTCGATGCCTAGAGGGGAGGAGATGGCAATTTCACTGAAGTCGAGCGCTTTTGCCAGATTGGAATGCTGATAATAATCGATCAGCGCTTGAGGGTTTGTCACAAGGCTGAGGCGCGCAGGAACAAAAATGAGCGATTGATAAAGGCTATGAGCTATGGCGTCTGGTCCATAAGCAATAATTATTTGTATAAAAATTAATACGCCAATCAAAGCAATAATAACATTTGGCAGATTTATAGGGCGCTCAGAAGGCTTTTGCACCGTCGACGATCCTTTGAGGCTGATGATCAGGCGAGATCGGCTTTTGCGCTCTAGGCTGCTTATTATATTTTAACGCGCGTGAGGCCCTTCGGTCTATGTGAGTATTATCTCGATTAGTCAGCAAAAGACGACAGCGACGACACTGGCAATCAAGGCTCACGCAGATGAATGCTGCGCTTTTCCTTGTTAGAATTTGAACTGCGTCAATAGGCCGGATGTTGAGACCAAAAGAAAAAGGCCTGTAGTCACAACGACAGCTTCTTGAACCGGACTTGTGTTGGCGCATCCATATAAAACGCGTTTTAGTTTTCTTAGCTGATGACGCACGCCTCGCCCCTTTAAACGCTCAATGTCCCCTCACAGGGATGATCACATGACGATGCTAGTTAACGCGCTGAGGGTAAATTATTTCTTATTAAGAAACGTTTTTTAGGCTTGCTGGGAGGATATCGTAGCTCCAAAGGACAGAGCCGCCTGTTACATCGCCGGGCTGATTGGCCCGGCTCAAAAACAAATTAGCGTCGCATTAATAGGCTAAGAACGCCTGTCGAGACCAAAAGATTGGCTTTTGGTCGCGTATAGAGGCGCTGCTGGCCGCTGTTGGGGGGGAAAAATGAGCGATCAAGATAATGATGACTTCATGAATGAGGCGGATGAGCGCGAGCAAATCACTGCGGCAATGTTGGTGAGCCTCTTTGATGCTGATGATCTGAAGGTCTTCACGGAAAAAATGCCTTTTTCTGACGCAGAAGAAATGTTCACGGAACTTCATCAGTCAGCCGTCGACAAGGTGATCGCCCTGAATGAACAGGAGCGCGCTGAGTTTATTTCTGATCTGCTGGCAGAGATGAACTGGAATTATATTATCAACGACATGCTCAATGAAGCCTCAGAGGCAGGACTCTATCGTGATGGAGAAACCAGGCTTTTGAAGGATGAGCCCGCCGCTTAAGGGTCTTTGAGGCGATCAAGGCGTCGTTTTGTCAGGGAAGCCGACGCCCTGTCACCCCAGCCTAAAGACGCAGCCTAACGGCTGTCTGTCGGGGGTAATTTTTATAAAACGCCATTTCCGCCTCTGGCGCCGAAACTGCATGGACACTGCCGGGTCAATAATGAGAGGCAGGCTCCAATGAAAGACACCTTAGGATCGCTTGCGGTCTTTTCATATTTTTGTGGATTGCTGGCGGTAGGTTTGTTTCAGGGGTTTTGAGTGATGCGCTCATTAAAAGCCTAAGGCGTTTGCGCCATAGACATAGATTTTATGATTGCGTGTCTGTGGGCTAGAGGAGGGTGTATCAAAAAGTGCTTTGTGACTGCGATGATCTTTCACCATTAGAAAGAGGAGGCAAGCATGTGGCAACATTTGATTGATTGGGATGACGAAGAGTCTTGAGATAGCGATCGTTCAACATTGAGGCTGCCGGCTTCATGTCGGCGGTCTCTCCTTGGTTGTGAGATGTGACTGAGCGCCAGTTACTTTGATGAGTTTACTGTAAATTTTTTTTGATGCAGATCTGAGATTGCCTGACGTATTTCGTCTTTTGTGTTCATGACAATCGGTCCATGTTGCACAATGGGTTCATTCAGAGGTTGGCCGGCAATCAATAGCGCGCGCGCGCTTTTTTCAGCATTAAGAAGAACCCCGTCAGCGCTTGGATCATTTTCAAGCAACGCCATTTGACCCGCGCATATCAATTGGCTGTTTATGTGCAGCGCGCCGCGATAAACATAGACAAAAGCGTTATGGCTACTTTGGATTTTTTGCGCGAAGGACGCGCCTTCTGAAAAATGCAAATCGAGGTAGAGCGGGGTGGTTGTGGCGCGTTGCATGGCTCCGGGTGTGTCATGACTTTTCCCGGCAATAACAGTGACGCCAACACCCTCACGGGTCACGAACTTGGGTAACTCTCTCGCCTTGAAGTCTCGATACCAAGGCGCGCACATTTTATCTCGCGCAGGAAGGTTTAGCCAAAGCTGAAAGCCCTCCATGCGTCCATCAGATTGTTGTGGGATTTCGGAATGGAAGACGCCGCGTCCCGCCGTCATCCATTGAACGCCCCCATCTTCAAGAAGGCCTTTGTTCCCCTCGCTATCTTCATGCGCCATTTTGCCGGCGATCATATAGGTTACAGTTTCAAAACCGCGATGGGGATGGCTGGGAAAGCCCGCTATATATTCATCGGGGTTATCGCTTCCAAAGGCGTCCATTAAAAGAAATGGATCAAGTCTGGCGTGAAAATTTTGATCCAGAACTCTTGTTAATTTGACGCCTGCGCCGTCGGAGGTTTGGCGACCGATGACAATTGTTTCAACTTTTCTTGGGCATTCGATGCAAAAAGCCGTCATTTGGTGATCTTCTTTGTTGCGGTTTGTTTTTTAACCCGTTGCGATTGCGTCCTTGAGTTAAGTTCCTGGCGCCTGAGCCAAGCTGAAAAAAAATGATGATCAATGCGCTACGCCAACCAATAAATTCATGGCGGCGGGGACTTGTTCATTACTTATAATTTAAAAACAGTAATTTATAGCTTTATTGGTCGGAGTGGCGGGCTTCTATCTAGCCGTCTAGATAAATTGTGAACTTCACGCTACATATCTAGCTAATCTGTAGTATGAAGGTGGCAAATTCCTACTCCCCATACCCCCCCAGCGGCCGTGCGTCGCGTCATGCGAAAGCTCGGAGCGGATATTCATGACGCCCGTCGCCTGCGCAAGTTGCCAATGGCTGTCGTAGCGGAGCGTGCATTCACTTCCCGCTCAACCTTGCAAAGGGTCGAAGCTGGCGACACAAGTGTTAGTATCGGTATTTATGCAGCTGTCCTCCAGGCACTCGGTTTGCTGGAAGGGCTAGGACAGGTTGCTGACATCAGCAGCGACAGTGTCGGACAAGCATTGGCAAGTGCAGCTTTGCCCAAACATATTCACCTTAAGCGGCGAACCGGATCGTCCCACGATGGCTGACTTCGAGGTACATATCGATTTGCATGGTCGCACGCGTCCGATCGGATTGGCGAACAGCAATCATGTTCGTGGCAAGGAAACAATTCTCTTTGATTACGACCGCGCATGGCTTGATGATCCGGATCGCTTTTCGCTGGAACCGGCACTTGCACTTACACAGGGAACCTTTGCTCCACCTGCCGGTCTCGCGACCTTCGGCTCGATAGGCGACTCTGCGCCGGACACCTGGGGCCGTCGCCTGATGCAACGCGCTGAACGTCGCCTCGCCGAAATTGAGAAACGCACCGTTCATACACTCGCGGAAAGCGACTATCTGCTTGGGGTCGCAGATGAAACGCGGCTCGGCGCGCTGCGGTTTCGCTGGGTCGGCGATGAGACTTTCCAGGCTCCCATCAGGGCCGGTGTGCCTGCCTTGATCGAGCTTGGTAGGCTACTTCAGATCACCGAGCGGATCCTTCGAGCTGAGGAAACATACGAAGATCTTCAAATTATCTTCGCGCCTGGCTCCTCTCTCGGTGGCGCGCGGCCGAAGGCATCGGTCATTGACCAACATGGCCACCTTTCCAT
>Ga0208618_1000507_pt1 | contig 17509 bp, 17 predicted proteins | sample CryBogCBE18Jul08_FD_184585 | JGI IMG/M metagenome (GOLD analysis project Ga0208618, IMG submission 184585) | Freshwater microbial communities from Crystal Bog, Wisconsin, USA - CBE18Jul08 (SPAdes) | ecosystem: Environmental > Aquatic > Freshwater > Lake | place: Crystal Bog, Wisconsin, USA...
AAATAATAATTTCTAATTTAACTTTTTATGTTATGTCAAAATTTACCGAAAATTTTTTAAATTTTTTTAAAAATTTTTATCATGAATCCTTTGTTTCTCCTTTTTTAGAGAAAAAAACAGTTAATATAACTCCAATTATTTTTTCTGACCATATCGATTCTACTAAAACTATTGAGCAAAAAATTCAACTTGAAAGACGTAGACGTCATCAAGCTTATACAGCTCTAGATTATCATTTATCACTTACAACTTATTTTGATTTTTTTTCTTTTGATGCCTTTCAAATAGCTAAAGAGTCAAAATATATAACTCAAATAGAAAAAAGGGAAATTGTAACTAGCGATATTTTACTATTGGCTTTTTTTTTAAAAAATTTGAAAATTGGTGAAATATTAAATAATTATGGAATAACAAGAGAAACTGTAGTCGAAAAACTATCTTTAGTTTCTGAAAAAGAAGATACTATTTTTGAGAATTTATTAAAAAAATTTCAAATTTCTTTTCCTATTAGTTTTCAGTCATTCTTTTTTGATTCTAAAATTGAATATTCATTAGAAGTAAATCAGATTTTTCAAAAAGCAGCGGAAAACGCTTTTAACAGATTTAAAACTCCTTTAATTGGAACAGAAATATTACTTTTGACTCTGTTAGAAGAACAAGAAACATTGGCCGGGAAAATTTTTAAACAATTTTATCCTACTGATTCTGATTGGTTTGCTTTACGTTATGAATTAATAAAAAGAATTTATAGTCAAGAGTCTATGATTCGAACAGAAGTGGGTACGAGTCAAGAATATTTTGCTTATTTACTAAAAACTAGATTTTCTGATTTTGAATTTGAAAGTTTAATTGCAAATGGCTATTTTTCTCAATCAGTTCTTTCTTTCCGTAACCATTTAATTTCAGAGGCTTTAAAAATAGATATTTATGAATGTCTTGAGCAAGAAGTTTATAGGTCGATCGAACTTAATAGAGGAAAAAATTTGAATTTAAATCGTTTTGAAGGAATTTCAGATGAAGAAGGTACTGAGAAAGAAGGAAAAGAAATATAAAGAATCTTATTTCTTTTCCTCTAGAACTCATGTTTTTGGCTAAAATTAAGTGTTTTTGGTTATAATTAGGTAATACAGGCGGATGTGGCCAAGTGGTTAAGGCAGTGGGTTGTGGCTCCACCATTCGCGGGTTCAATCCCCGTCGTTCGCCTTTTTCAGTTTTTGACTCTCTCCTCATTGATTGGTATTATATTTTTCAAGAATTTTATTTTTATCAAAATATTAAAATGGCTAGATATACAGGTCCAAGAATTAGAATTATCAGAAGATTAGGACTGTTGCCTGGATTAACAAGAAAAAACATAAAAAATCGTGCAACAAGTCCAGGGCAACATGGAAAATTAATCCTTACAAAATCAAAACGCTCATCTCTTTCAGATGATTATCGTGATCGCTTATTTGAAAAACAAAAACTACGCTTTAATTATGGAATTAGCGAAAAGCAGTTGGTATCTTATTATCGACAAGCAAAATCAGAAGTAGGTTCAACTGGAAATCTTTTATTACAATTATTAGAATCTCGTTTAGATTGTATTATTTACCGTTTAGGATTTGCTCCGACAATACCTAGTGCCCGTCAAATTGTGAATCATGGTCATATTTTAGTGAATGGAAAAGTTATTAATATCCCTAGTTTTCTTTGCCAAAAAGGAGATCTAATTACGGTAAAACAAAAAGACCAATCAAAACGTTTAATTGGAATTAATTTAGAAAATCAACAGCAAAAACGTACGTTAATTCAACGAAGAATGAAAAGAGTTAACTTAACAAAATCTCGTTTTCATAGTCTTCTTCCTGTTCATTTATCTGTTGATAGTGAAAGTTTATCTGGAAAATTTCTTTCTCCGGTTAAGCGAAAAGATGTATTGGTTCGTGTAAATGAATTAAAAGTTGTTGAATATTATTCAAGATAATTGTTTATTTTTTTAAGTTTCAAGATTAAGAGATAATATTTTTTTTTTAATCTTTTCTAGATTAGAGATAGCATTTTTTTTGTTTTTAGACAAAATGTAGTTAAAAAGTTACAAATATTGTAGTATTTTAGCAATTAAAAAGGTTCAATTCCTTGACTGAAATTGACCAAAACATTGTATTTGAAATATTGAACGAACTACAAAACATGAGCGATACATCAGAAAGAACGCGTATTAAATCAGAACGTTATGAATCTGGAGTAATTCCATATAAAAAAATGGGTTACTGGGATGCAGATTACACAGTAAAAGAAACTGATGTTCTTTGTCTTTTCCGTATTACACCACAACCAGGAGTAGATCCAGTTGAAGCAGCTGCAGCTGTTGCTGGAGAATCATCTACAGCTACTTGGACAGTTGTATGGACAGATTTATTAACAGCTTGTGATGTATATCGTGCGAAAGCTTACTTTGTTGAAGAAGTTCCTAATAAACCAGATGAATTCTTCTCATTTATTGCTTATGAATGTGACTTATTTGAAGAAGCTTCTATTGCTAACTTAACAGCATCTATTATCGGGAACGTTTTTGGATTCAAAGCCGTTAAAGCTTTACGTTTAGAAGATATGCGTATTCCTTTTGCTTACTTAAAAACTTTCCAAGGTCCTGCGACTGGAGTTATTGTAGAACGTGAAAGAATGGATGTATTTGGTCGCCCTCTATTAGGTGCTACAGTTAAACCAAAATTAGGTCTTTCAGGTAAAAACTATGGACGTGTTGTATATGAAGGACTAAAAGGTGGTTTAGACTTCTTAAAAGATGACGAAAATATTAACTCACAACCATTCATGAGATGGCGTGAAAGATTCCTTTACTGTATGGAAGGAATTAACAAAGCTGTTGCAAAAACAGGACAAGTTAAAGGTTCTTACCTTAACGTAACTGCTGCTACAATGGAAGATATGTACGAAAGAGCAGAATATGCGAAAAAAGTAGGTTCAGTAATTATCATGATTGACCTTGTTATTGGTTACACAGCTATCCAATCAATGGCACTTTGGGCTCGTAAAAATGACATGATTCTTCACTTACACCGTGCAGGTCATTCAACTTATACTCGTCAAAAAACTCATGGTATTAACTTCCGTGTTATTTGTAAATGGATGAGAATGTCTGGTGTAGATCATATCCACGCTGGAACAGTTGTAGGAAAACTTGAAGGAGATCCTAATGCAGTAAAAGGATTCTACGATACACTTTTATTAACAACATTAAAAGAAGATCGTACTACTGGTATTTTCTTTGATATGGATTGGGCTTCTTTAAGAAAATGTTTACCAGTAGCTTCTGGTGGTATTCACTGTGGTCAAATGCACCAATTAACTCATTTATTAGGAGAAGATGTTGTTTTACAATTTGGTGGTGGAACAATTGGACATCCTGATGGAATCCAAGCGGGAGCAACTGCTAACCGTGTAGCATTAGAAGCTATGGTATTAGCTAAAAATGAAGGTCGTAACTATTTAGCTGAAGGTCCTCAAATTTTAAGAGATGCTGCTAAAGAATGTCGTCCTTTACAAGTTGCTTTAGACTTATGGAAATCAATTACTTTTGAATATAGTTCAACAGATACTTTAGATTACGAGTCTACACCAACAAAATCAGCTTCTTAATTTTCCCTAATTAAAAACCTTTTCTTAAACATTTATTTATTTTCTTAAGGTATCACCTTTTAACTACTAAACTTACAAATTTAAAGGAGTATTATGGCAAGAATTACACAAGGATCTTTCTCTTATTTACCTGACTTAACAGACGAACAAATTAAAAAACAAGTAGAATACGGAATTAAATCTGGATTTGCTATTGGTATTGAGTATACTGATGATCCTCATCCTCGTAACTCTTACTGGGAAATGTGGGGTCTACCTTTATTTGATATTAAAGATGCATCAACTGTAATGTATGAGTTAAATGAAGCTCGTAAAGCTTTCCCTAACCAATATATTAAAATTAATGCATTTAATAACGCTAGAGGAGTAGAAAGTGCAGCAATGTCATTCATTGTTCAACGTCCATCTTTTGAACCAGGTTTCTATATTGTTCGTAATGAAGTTGAAGGAAGAAGAATTGCATATACGATTCAAAGTTATGCTGTTCAAGGTGCTGCAGAAGGTTCTCGTTATTAATTTTTTAAATTAATAAAAAAAATTTTCATTTCATAATTTCCTAAAAATAAAAAGATAAATTCTCAAATGTTATTGAGAATTTATCTTTTTATTTCCTAGTATCCTAATTTTAAAATTAAAAAATTAAACAAATATAAATATGTGCAAAAATTTACCCATAACTTCTTTAAAAGATTTATTATTAAACAATAAAGATTCGATTGATATCCGTGATTGTTATGTAAAAACTGGAATTGAAGGAATTTTAGAAAGTTTAGATCAAGAACTGGTTGGTTTAAAAAATGTAAAAACTAGAGTTCGTGAAATTTCTTCTGTATTATTATTCGATAGAATTCGTGAATTACAAGAATTAGGTTCTTTAAATTCGAGTTTACATATGTCCTTTACTGGAAGAGCAGGAACTGGAAAAACGACAGTTGCAGGAAAATTAGCTTTAGTGTTAAGAAATTTAGGATACTTAACAAAAGGACATCTTACAAATGTAACAAGAGAAGATTTAGTTGGACAATATGTGGGACATACTGCACCAAAAACACGTGAATGTTTAAAGAATGCACAAGGTGGAATCTTATTCATTGATGAAGCTCATCATTTATATAAACCAGATAATGAACGTGATTATGGAGCTGAATCAGTTGAATTATTACTTCAAGTAATGGAAAATCAACGTGATGATCTTATCTTAATTTTCTCAGGACAAAAAGAAAAAATTGAAACGTTTTATAATTGTAACCCAGGAGTTTCTTCTCGTATTGGAAACCACGTAAATTTTGAAGATTACAAGGCAAATGAATTATTAGAAATTACTAAATTCTTGTTAACAAAAGAAAGTCGATATAAATATGCAGCAGATACCCTGCCTGTTTTTGAACACTATATTAAACAATTAATTAAATTTGATACATTTGCAAATGTTCGTACAATGAAAATTTTCTTAAATCAATTATTTGCCTACCAAGCGATTCGTATAGAAGAATCTTTAGCTTCCAAAGGTAGTTTAAATTATGAATCTTTAGTAACAATCCAAAAATCAGATTTCAACTATTTTACAAAAGAAGATTTTATTAATATTATCGGAAGTGAAAATGTAGACTTATACTAAGAATCATATGTTTTTGAGATAGATTACCAATCTATCTCAAAAATTAAGACCAAAGAAAATCAATAAAAAAAGTTTATTGAAAATCGTCAATGTTCGTTTTGAGCACAAAATATCTTTTCCTATCCTATTTTATTAATAATCTCTATGTTATTTTTTTTGGCAACACCAGAATATAATCAAGTACAATCAAATACAACAAAAATAAAAGTACATTTAAGTACTGGAATTGCTGAAATTCTGGAACAACATCAAGATTTAATGGGGCGAATCGATAATGATTTAGTAGAAATAGAAACAAATTTTGATAATAAATTAGAAAAAACAAAATACTTAGTTCAAGAAGGTATTTTTGTCGTTTCTACTAAAAACTCTATTTCAGTTGCAACTCCAGTAAATACAGAAACAGGGGTTTATATTTATGCAAAACGCGCAAAAGAGATTAGTTCAAAAACTTCATTAGAATTAATTTCTAAAGAATATGAGGGGAAAAAAGAACGTTTAGAAAAAGAAGAACAAAAATATTTTGAGGGAAGTAAAGAACCTATATCTTATAATCTAATTACAAATTCAAAATTATATCTTTTAAAAGAAGAAGTTGATTTTTTAAAAAAAGTAATTCTTACTTTAAAAGAAAGTAAAGTTTAAAAAGCGGAAGAAAAATGAAAGGCTGGTAGATATAGATGTTATGTTAAATCTTCCAGAAACGTTATCTCTTTCTCTGCCATATCCATATCAAAATTCTGAAATTCTTAAATTTTTTGGTTTTTTTATTGGTGGAATAGTATTTCTAGATTTTATTCGTTTCCAAGTTTCTGAAATTACTCTTTTACAATTAGTCCCTGGAATCTATTTTTCTCTTCTTCTAACCTCTTTTGGAAGTTTTCTATTTTTTTCTTGGGCAATATTAAAAGTTATTAGAGGAAATGATTGGGTAAAAAGAGGAGGAACAAGATTAGTTGTGCGAATTTTTGTTCGACAAATAATTTTTTTTAGTGCGCAATACGTAGTAAAAGCATTTTTTTTACTTTTTAACGCCATTACTCCTCTAAGTTTTGAATCTTTTAGCCTATTTTTTAGTGCAACTTTTGTAAATTTCTGGGAATTGAATGAATTTTTTAATTTAGAATCTAGTCTAGGTACCTATATCTATATTCTTTTCCAATTTCCTTTATTTGTTATTGGTCCAGAATATAGTGCAATAGATTTTTCTCTTGCTCGAGTATTTACAAGAGATTATTTATTTAGTTTAACTGTGATAGGTGGATTATTTAGTCCAACTCTCGATGTAATAACTCAAATAAATTTTATACTAATAGGAGTGGTTTTTTATTTCGCAATTTCATCTTTTCTTAAAAAAATAATACTTCGACGACGCATTGTTCATTTATAAAATATTCTTAATTATCTTAATACAGTATGATAAAAAATTTACAAAATAATAAGTTTTCACAAATTTTTCTTACACTTTGCTTCTCTTTATTATTCTTTCTTCCACAAAAAAGTTTCGCTTTTCCTATTTATGCTCAACAAGCTTATGAGAATCCAAGAGAGGCGAATGGACGAATTGTCTGTGCAAATTGCCATTTAGCTCAAAAACCTACTGAATTTGAGTCTCCTAGCTCTGTTTTACCAGATAGCGTATTTGAAACAATTGTGAAAATTCCATATGATACTACAAAAAAACAAATTGTAGGGACTGGGCAAAAAGAAGGATTAAATGTGGGTGCAGTTGTTATTTTGCCAGAAGGGTTTAAATTAGCTCCAAAAAATCGACTAGATAAGGAATTAATTGCAAAAACAAAAGGGGTTTATATTACTCCTTACAGTAAAACAAGAGATAATATTTTTGTAGTTGGTCCTATTAATGGAGAAAAAAATCAAGAAATTATTTTCCCAATTTTATCTCCGAATCCAGAAAAAGACAAAAATATTTTTTACTTAAAATATCCAATCTATGTTGGTGGAAATCGCGGACGTGGGCAAGTTTACCCTACTGGAGAAAAAACGAATAATAATGTTTTTACAGCTATTACTTCAGGGAAAATTCAAGAAATTAAATTAGAAAAAGATTATCAAATTACAATTAGCTCTAGTTCAGGTGATATAAAAACACAAATTATTCCAAAAGGATTAGACTTAATTGTAAAAGAAAATCAAGTTGTTCAATTAGATCAGCCTTTAACGTTAAATCCAAATGTAGGTGGATTTGGTCAAACAGAAACAGAGATTACGCTTCAAGATCCACGTCGTATTTATGGTTATATGGCATTCTGTTTTTCTGTTATTATTAGTCAGACGTTCTTAGTTTTAAAGAAAAAACAATTCGAAAAAGTTCAAGCAGCAGAATTAGACTTTTAAAAAAAATGTAATCTTTTTAAGATTACATTTTTTCACCTATTGCAAATTTTACAAATTGTCCAATCTGGATATTTTCTCCTAATAAAGAAATATAACTTTTTATATAATCTTCTACTGTTAATTCTGGATCTCTTATACAACTTTGATTTAAAAGGGTATATAATTTTAAATTTTTTTCAACACGACCTTTTAAAATAGATTCACGAACTTTTTCTGGCTTATTTAAAAGATCTTCACGTTGGCTTTCGATTCTTGTTTCACTATCCCATAATTCTTGAGGAACATCAGATAAACCAATATATTTAACAGTATTAGAAGCCACTATTTGCATTGCAAGATTTTTTGCTAATGTTTGAAATTCACTTCGACGTGCTACAAAATCTGTTTCACAATTTAATTCAATTAAGACACCAACTTTTGAGCCTGTATGAATATAACTAGCAATAATTCCTTGTTTTGTTGATCGAGTGGATTTTTTTTCAGCAGTTGCTAACCCTTTTTGGCGTAACAATTCGATTGCTTTATCAAAATCACCATTATTTTCAATAAGAGCATTTTTGCAATTTAACATTCCAGCTCCGGTTTTTTCTCGAAGTGCTTTTATTTGTTCAGATGTTATATTCATAAATTTTTTGTTGGGGTTTAAATACGAATGAAAAAACAAAAAATGCTTTTTTGATTTCGTAATAATAGATAATATAGTAACGAATCTAAATTCAGTCAATATTTTTTATTTTTATTTATTTTTATTTCTTTGTTTTTTATTTTATAATTAATTCAATATTAGTTTTGTATTTCTCTTTTCTATATTTTTGAAATACGTATATATTACAAAAAATAAATTTTCTATGAAAAAAACATTAGCTATTACCGTATTTAACGAGGCTGGAGTATTAACAAGAATCTCTACAGTCTTTTCGAGTCGAGGATTTAATATGGAAAGTATTGCAGTAGGATCAACTGAAAAAGAAGGGATTTCTAGAATTATTATTGTTTTCCCGGGAGATCTACAAGCTATTGAGCAAATATCAAAACAATTAAATAAATTGATCCAAGTAATTGAAGTAAAAGATATTTCGGTATGCCCTTGTGTAGAAAGAGAACTAATGTTGGTGAAAATTCAATCTTTTCCTGCAATTCGTTCGGAAATAATTGAAATTTCTCAAATATTTAAAGCAAAAATTGTTGATTTATCTGACATTTCTATTACTTTAGAGGTAACGGGGGATCCAGGAAAAATGGTAACAATTTTAGAACTTCTTGCTAGATACACAATTTTGGAAATTGTTCGAACAGGAAAAATTTCATTGGAAAGAGAATTAGGTATTAATACAGAATTTTTGAAAAATATGTAATGGGGACGGAGGGACTTGAACCCTCACGACCAAAATTAGTCAACGGATTTTCTTTAAATAATTGGACTATCTCTTTACTATGAAATTCATAGTAGCTTCCGTTTAGTCTCTGCACCTACACTTAAAAAGTGGTTGGCTCAGGATTGGATAATTTTATCTTTTCCCTGAATTTGAAAGCTTACGCAGATACTTTAATCTGGCTCAAAATTTTAAGTCCGTTGTGTCTACCATTCCACCACATCCCCTTAGAAAAGAAGACGGTACCCAGACTCGAACTGGGGAATGAAGGATTTGCAATCCAAAGCCTTACCACTTGGCTATACCGCCTTCTTAATATGATTGTTATATTACTAAATTTTTAATAGAAATGCAAGAGAAGTAGTTAAAAAAATGTTTTTTAAAAAATGTTAAGCAATTGAGAACTCCTATAATTTTAGGATCATTATAATAAACTATAGCTAGATATCTATTGTTTACAATATTCTTCATGGTTTTTAAGAATATTTAAATAATCTTTTTTTCTAAAAATTTTATCATTTTTCAACAACTTTTTTATAAATATGGTTAGTACTACTCCAAAAACATTAGAAAGTAAAAAGACAACAACGGAAACTCTTTTAACTCCAAGATTTTATACCACTGATTTCAAGGAAATTTGTGAATTAGATGTTAGTTCAAATCTTGAAGAAATTCAATCAATTGTTGAAGAATTTCGTATTGATTATAATCGCGATCATTTTATTCGCGATAAAGAATTTTTAAATACATGGGATTATTTTGATACAAAAACACGTAATATTTTTATTGAATTTCTAGAACGTTCATGTACAGCCGAATTTTCAGGATTTTTACTGTATAAAGAAATCTCAAGAAATTTAAAAAAGTACAATCCATTATTAGCCGAAGGATTTTCTTATATGTCTCGAGACGAAGCCCGTCATGCTGGATTTTTAAATAAAGCAATGAGTGATTTTAATGTTTCTTTAGACTTAGGGTTTTTAACAAAAACACGAAAATACACATTTTTTGCTCCAAAATTTATTTTTTATGCAACATATTTATCTGAAAAAATTGGATACTGGCGTTATATTACAATTTATCGACATTTAGAAAAAAACCCAAATTACCGTGTTTATCCCATTTTCAGATTTTTCGAAAGTTGGTGTCAAGATGAAAATCGACATGGAGATTTCTTTGCTGCTTTAATTAAATCCCAAAAACATTTATTAAATACTTATGAATCTAGGCTTTGGTCAAAATTCTTTTTACTGTCTGTTTTCGTAACAATGTATTTAAATGATATTCAACGTTCAGAATTTTATTCAACAATAGGATTAGATGCACGTCAATTTGACATTCATGTTATTCGAAAAACAAATCAAAGTTCAGGAACTCTTCTTCCAGTTATTTTAGATGTTGATCATCCTCAATTTTTAACACTTTTAGAGGAATGCTCTCAAATAAACCAAAATTTTGTAGATATTGATAAATTAGAAACTTCAAATTTTGTAAAAACTATTAGAAAATTCCCTGAAAATTTAAAAATGTTTTTAAAATTAGTTCAATTATTCCTTATTCCTGCAATTGAAACAAAATACATTTGGACAGAAAAATTTTAAGCTGGATTATTTAAAAAATTCGCTTTACTATTTTTTTAATCAGTATTAAAATTAGTCTATACATTATTTTTTTAAGTAATTAATAGAATGAAATTAAAAACTCGCAAAGCGGCTGCAAAAAGAATTAAAGTAAAAAAAAATTGTTTTGCACGAAAAAAAGCATATAAAGCTCATTTACTTCGAAGAAAAAATTCTAAAAGACTTCGTCGATTATCTGAACCAGTGATGATTCATTCAACTGATAGCCATGCTTTTAAAACAATGTTACCTTATTCTTCATAAATTATTTTTTCCAATTTCAATTTTGGAAGAAATAAAATAATAAAAATAATCATGGTTCGAGTAAAACGCGGAAATATTGCTTCAAAACGACGCAAAAAATATTTAGGATTAGCAAAAGGATTTGTTGGAGCAAACTCGAGACTTTCAACTATGGCTGGAGAGCAAGTAGTACAAAGTTTCAATTTTGCTTATATTGGAAGAAAATTAAAAAAACGGAATTTTCGACGTATTTGGATATATAGAATTAACGCCGCTACACGTGCACGTTTAAATATATATTCGATTTTTATTGGATGTTTACGTAATATTAATATTTTTTTAGATCGAAAAATTCTCTCATTAATAGCTTTTCACGATTTATCTTCTTTCAATCTAATTGAAAGAGAGTCAAGAACTTCTAATTTATTTGTTAAAAAAGTTGTTCCAAAAATTCCATTATACGCTAGCGTCTAGTAAGATTTTTTGTTCAGGAAATCTTTAAGAACAACCACCAAATTAGTAATTTAGAAAATTTTTTAAGTTCTAAAATTTTAATAACAAACAAAATTCGTTTCAAATAAAAGAAATCGCCTGATTCATTAAAAAATCTTTTAAGGATTAGGACGATTCCTTTTATTTTTTACTCGAAAATATTGACATATATATAGAAGTATAGATATAATCTTTGTGTAATCCAGCAAAAAAGATTATACTCTAAGTTGTATATCTAGCTGATGTAGCTCAATTGGTAGAGCAACTGACTTGTAATCAGTAGGTTAAGAGTTCAAGTCTCTTCATTAGCTTTAAGAAATTTTTTCTAAAAACTTTGAGTTTTTCTACAGTAAGATTGAGAAATTAAAAAAAGCCTATACATTCCATTCTAATTATAATAAAATAGAAATATAATACTTATAAATTCAAATAAAATATATTAAAAACTTTCTATGGAAACATTATTAATCAGCAAACTTCCAGGAGCTTTTGCTATTTTTAGCCCACTTACAGACATCATGCCTGTAATTCCTGTATTATTTTTCTTATTAGCTTTTGTTTGGCAAGCAAGTGTAGGTTTTAGATAAAAAGTAATAATATTAGTTTGTTTTATTTATTAAAAGTTAAAGAAAAAACTTTCTTTAATAAAAATCAAATATTTCAAAAAACTAGGTTATTAAGAATCGAAAATTTATTATAAATATTAAAGAGAAAAATATAAAATGGTTGAACCACTACTATCAGGAATTATTTTAGGTCTTATGGCCGTAACTATGCTAGGCCTTTTTGTAGCAGCCTATCTTCAATTTAAACGAGGAAATGAGTTAGCTATTTAGAAAAAATAAAAATTAAGTTTTTAATAAATAGAATCCGTGTAATCTTCTACAATCAAAATAGATAATGTAGTTAAAATTGTATAATTAAATATAAAAGTGGACTCGATTATCACATAATAGAAAAAACTGGAAAAAAAGTATTTTTTTATCGGCGGAATTCCAATAAAATTGGTAGTTATTAGAAGAAATCTAATAATTACCAACTTGATTTTGTTACTCCCGGTAAAAAACAATCATGTGCAAGTTCTCGAATAGCGTTTCGACATAATCCAAAAAAACGTGAGTATCCACGAGGTTTTCCTGTTTTCCAACAACGATTTCTTAAACGTAATGGAGAACTATTTCGTGGTAGTTTTTGAAGTTTTTCATTAATTTCAAAAATTTCTTCTAAAGAATTTTCTTTTTTTAATTCATTTAATAATATTTTTCTTTTTTCAGAATATTTTTTTACTAATTTCTTACGCTTTACTTCTCGTTCAAGCATATTTTTTTTTGCCATATTATCTTTCTAAATTTTGTCTATTTAGAAAGATAATATAGCAAAAATTAAAGAGTTAACCAAATTTTCCTAAAGTAGATGCAATTACGAAAGGTGCATATGTAAAGATATATCCCACAGTGAAATGAGCTAATCCAACTAAACGCGCTTGAACAATTGATAATGCTACTGGTTTATCTTTCCATCGAACTAAGTTTGCTAATGGTGTACGTTCATGAGCCCATACAATTGTTTCAATTAATTCTTGCCAATATCCACGCCATGAAATTAAGAACATAAATCCAGTTGCCCAAACTAGATGACCAAATAAGAACATCCAAGCCCAAACTGCTAAATTATTCATTCCAAGAGGATTATATCCATTAATTAACGGAGAAGAGTTTAGCCATAAATAATCTCTTAACCAACCCATTAAATAATTTGAAGATTCATCAAATTGAGCAGGATTTCCTAGCCAAAGAGTAATATGTTTCCAATGCCAATAGAACGTTACCCAACCAATTGTATTTAACATCCAGAACATTGATAAATAGAAAGCATCCCAAGCCGAAATATCACAAGTACCTCCACGTCCAGGACCATCACAAGGGAATGCATATCCAAAATCTTTTTTATCTGGCATTAATTTTGATCCACGAGCATCTAATGCTCCTTTTACAAGAATTAATACTGTAGTGTGTAATCCTAAAGCAATTGCATGGTGTACTAAGAAATCTCCAGGTCCAATTGTTAAAAATAAGGAATTTTTATTACTATTAATAGCTTCAAGCCAATTTGGTAACCAAAGTTTTCCACCAGCAATAGTAGCTGCACTTGTTGGCGAAGATAATAAAGTATCGAAACCATAGAAAGCTTTTCCTGATGCAGCTTGAATCCATTGAGCAAATACAGGTTCCACTAAAATTTGTTTTTCTGGTGTTCCAAAAGCTACTACAACATCGTTATGAACATATAATCCTAGGGTATGGAAACCTAAGAATAATGAAACCCAACTTAAATGGGAAATAATAGCCTCTTTATGATCTAACATTCTTGCTAGAACATTATCTTTATTTGCTTCTGGATCAAAATCACGAACAAAGAAAATAGCTCCATGTGCAAAAGCTCCTACCATTAAAAATCCTGCAATATATTGATGATGTGTGTATAATGCAGCTTCTGTTGCATAATCACGAGCTAAGAAAGCATATGGATTTAAAGAATAAATATGTTGAGCTGTTAACGAAGTTGCAACTCCTAAACAAGCTAATGCTAGTCCTAATTGCATATGAAGAGAATTTGTTACTGTCTCATATAATCCAATATGACCTCTTCCTAATCTTCCTCCAGGTGGACGATGAGCATCTAAAATTTCTTTCATACTATGTCCAATACCGAAATTTGTACGGTACATATGACCTGCAATGATAAATAAAACTCCTATTGCTAAATGATGGTGAGCTATATCAGTTAGCCAAAGAGATTGAGTTTGTGGATGAAAACCACCTTTAAATGTTAAGATAGCAGTTCCAGCTCCTGTTGCTGTACTAAAAATGTGATTAGCTGTATCTGCATTTTCAGCATATACACTCCAGTTTCCAGTAAAGAAAGGTGTTAACCCTGCTGGATGTGGTAAAGAAGTAATAAAATTATCCCATCCAACATGAATTCCTCTAGACTCTGGAATAGCTACATGAACAAGATGACCTGTCCATGCTAAAGAACTGAATCCAAATAAACCAGAAAGGTGATGATTTAAACGAGACTCATTATTTTTAAACCAAGCGATGCTAGGCTTAAATTGTGGTTGTAAATGTAACCATCCTGCCTGTAATAGAAGTAGAGATACAATAAGTAAAAAGACTGAACCAACATATAGATCTTGATTCGTTCTCATTCCAATTGTATACCATGAATGATATACACCAGAAAGAGCAATATTTACAGGATAAACTACTCCACCACGTGTAAACGCTTTTAAAGCTGTTTCTCCAAAATGTGGATCCCAAATTCCATGCGCAATTGGTTTTACTTTTAATGGATTAAGAATCCATTGTTCAAAATTACCTTGCCATGCTACATGGAAAAGGTTACCAGCTGTCCAAAGAAAAATAATTGCAAGATGACCAAAATGTGAAGCGAATATTTTTTGATATAATGCTTCTTCAGTAACATCATCATGACTTTCTAAATCATGTGCTGTTGCAATACTAAACCATATACGACGTGTAGTCGGGTCTTCACTCAATACCTGACTAAACTTAGGGAATCTTGTTGCCATTTAAAAAACTCCGTTACGTTTTATTTTAATAATAATTTATAGCTGTTAATAGAAAAGATTTTTTATTCGAATTTAAAAATAAAATTTTAACTTACTGAAATAATGCGAGCTAAGAAGAATGCCCAAGTAGTGCCAATTCCTCCTAATAAATAATGTGCTAATCCAACTGCACGACCTTGAGTAATACTTAAGGCACGTGGTTGAATTGATGGAGCAACTTTTAGTTTATTATGAGCCCATACAATAGATTCAATTAATTCTTGCCAATACCCACGACCACTGAATAAGAACATTAAACTAAATGCCCAAATGAAATGTGCTCCTAAGAAAATTAATCCATATGCTGATAAAGCTGAACCGTAGGATTGAATAACTTGAGATGCTTGTGACCATAAGAAGTCTCTTAGCCAACCATTGATTGTTAAAGCTCCTTGTGCAAAATTTCCACCAGTAATATGAGAAATTGTTCCTTGAGGAGTAATTGAACCCCAAATATCTGATTGCATTTTCCAACTAAAGTGGAATATAACAACAGAAATACAATTATACATCCAGAATAATCCTAAGAATACATGGTCCCAGCCAGAAACTTGACAAGTACCTCCACGTCCTGGTCCATCACAAGGGAAACGGAATCCTAGATTTGATTTATCTGGAATTAGACGAGAATTTCTTGCGTATAAAACACCTTTAAATAAGATTAAAGCAGTTACATGGATCGTAAAAGCATGAATATGGTGAACTAAGAAATCGGCTGTTCCAAGCTTCATTGGCATTAAAGCGATTTTAGACCCTAATACAACTGGATCTCCACCAAAAATATAACTTGCTGTCGCTAGAGCATTTGGAGATGTTGTTCCTGGAGCAGCAGAGTGCAGATTTTGAATCCATTGTGCAAAAATAGGTTGTAATGCAATTGCTTTATCAGAGAACATATCTTGTGGTCTTCCTAAAGCTTGCATAGTATCATTATGAATATATAATCCAAAGCTATGGAATCCTAAGAAAATACATACCCAATTTAAATGAGAAATAATTGCATCACGGTGACGAATTACACGATCTAATAGATTATTGTAATTTAACGTTGCATCATAATCACGCACCATAAAAATTGATCCATGTGCTGCTCCGCCCACAATACAAAAAGCTCCGATCCACATATGATGTGTAAAGATAGATAGTTGTGTTGGGTAATCAATTGCAATAAATGGATATGGTGGCATTGCGTACATATGATGTGCAATAATAATTGTTAATGATCCAAGTAAAGCAAGATTGATTGCTAATTGGGCATGCCAAGAAGTTGTCAGTACTTCATATAGACCTTTATGCCCTGATCCAGTGAAAGGACCTTTATGTGCTTCAAGAATTTCTTTCATACTATGTCCAATACCAAAATTTGTACGGTACATATGACCTGCAATGATAAATAAAACTCCTATTGCTAAATGGTGATGAGCAGCATCTGTTAACCATAAGCTTGCTGTAGTGGGATTTAATCCACCTTTAAAAGTTAAAATATCTGAGTATTTTGACCAATCTAAAGAAAAGAAAGGAATTAAGCCTTCTTTAAAAGATGGATAAAGACTTCCAATAAATTCACGGTTAATTAAAAGCTCATGTGGATTTGGTAAATCTTTTGGATCCATTCCAGCATCTAATAATTTATTAATCGGGTTTCCAATATGAATTTCATGTCCAGCCCATGCTAAAGAACCTAGTCCAAGCAGACCTGAAAGGTGATGATTCAACATTGATTCTGCATTTTGGAACCAGTTTAATTTAGGAGCAGCTTTATGATAATGGAACCAACCAGCGAATAGCATTAAAGCAGACATTACTAATGCGCCGATTGCTGTACAATATAATTGTTGCTGAGTTGTAATTCCTTCCGCACGCCATATTTGGAAGAATCCAGAAGTGATTTGAATTCCTTGGAAATTACCTCCTACATCTGCGTTTAGGATTTCTTGTCCTACAATACGATAAACCGATTGAGCACTAGGTTTTATTTGTAATGGATTTACTAGCCAAGCAGTATAATTTGAGAAATAAGCTCCATGGAAATGCATCCCACTAAGCCATAAGAAAATAATTGCAAGTTGTCCAAAATGTGCACTAAATATTTTTCGTGAAACTTCTTCTAATGATTTCGTTTGAATATCAAAATCATGAGCATCGGCATGTAAGTTCCAAATCCATGTTGTAGTTTTTGGACCTTTTGCTAAAGTTCTAGAAAAATGACCAGGTTGAGACCATTTTTCAAAACTTGTTTCAACTACATCTAAATCAACAAGTACTTGTGCTTTTTTTAATTTTTTAGCTTCTTGTTCTTGTGGAGTTGTAATCATATGTAAAGTTATTTGAAATTTAATAATTAACTATCCGACTACACATCGATTTCAAGTTTGATGTGAAGTGTATAAAATATAATAGACGAGAAATAAAGAAAATTGCTGGAAAAAATTTAAATAATATAATTAGATCTCTATTATAGAAAGACTGGTTTCTAGTAGATTTTTTTTTTGAAATTTTTGTGGTAATATATAGGACAGAGGGTGGATGCCCG
>Ga0208618_1000508_pt1 | contig 17491 bp, 16 predicted proteins | sample CryBogCBE18Jul08_FD_184585 | JGI IMG/M metagenome (GOLD analysis project Ga0208618, IMG submission 184585) | Freshwater microbial communities from Crystal Bog, Wisconsin, USA - CBE18Jul08 (SPAdes) | ecosystem: Environmental > Aquatic > Freshwater > Lake | place: Crystal Bog, Wisconsin, USA...
GCTACATGGCGAGGATTTACCCTCTCTGCCCCGCCAAAAAAGAAGTTTGGGCCATGAGCATGTTCTTGCGCCCGAGCAGCGCTCGCTAGACAAAGCCAAGACAGTTTTACAGGAGCTTTTAATTAAAGTAGCCCTACGCTTGCGCCAGGAGAACCTCTACTGCCAGCGTCTGGTCGTTAATGTTAAATGGACTAACGATGAAGGATATTGGTCTGAAGACAGAACTTTCACAGAATCTCAGGATAATCTCCTGCTCGGTCGCGTATTTTTAGAAATTTGGAAAAAAGCGCCAAAGAAGAAACCATTACGCGTTGGCGTCTCCTTGACGGATCTTGTTTATGCCAGCCAACACCAAGCAGACTTGTTTGATAAACCGCAAAATGAAACTCTCACCAAAGCAATTGATGTCCTCAATGAGAAATTTGGCAAGGGTTCTGTCGGCTTTGGACTGGCTACGTCATCGGCTAAAAAGCTAACAAGTAAAATTGCTTTTCAGAGAGTTCCTGATCTTAGCGAGTTTTAAAACTCTTTCAATCACTACTCGTTCCTTTATGACGAGCTCTCTCAATCGACTAATCGTCATAACAGCCATCTAACTTTTTACGACGAACAATGTCAGTGAAATTAGAATGAGCGCAAGAAATACGCCAAAAAAAATTGCGACTGCATCAATAAGGAATTCAAAGCTTGTCATGACAGCCTCCAAAAGAGCGTAATAGCTCAGTAATTCGGCTTTAAATGCACCCGTCACATTAAAGACACATGCAACATCTTCTCTGCACGAATACTACTTATTTAAATCCAATCTTAGCGAGTAAAAATAGCAAACAGCATCGGCAGGACGATCATTGCAAAGGCTACGATAAACCAGTCTTGCACCATCTCTGCTTGATCAGAAAGCAACAACTGAACATTATAAGCTGATCTTTTCTCATTTTTGCCTCCTTCAGAAGGCACAAACCGCATTCTATTGTATTGCATTGTTATCCGCGGCTTAGGGTAATAGCGTCTAAACACAAACTCTACGAAAAAGATGCTACGCTTTAAGCTTAAATAAGCAAGAGAACTCTATCCTTTAAACCCTTAGGTTAGGCTTGGGTGACCGGTCGAAAATGGAACCAGTTCACCATAACTATCACGATGAAAATTAGCTATATGCCAAATGATTTCAAAGCTCATGCTTTTATCATTCATGATGCAAATCAACATACGGCATATGGTCTGTTTTTAGTCTCATAGCGGCTTGAGTAAGGTTTTGTGTTCAAGAAACTGAGTCTTGTGAATATTTGCTCTGGCTACTGGCGCATACTGCAGAGGCAAGAAGAACAATAAATCCCGATGAGTAGAGGCGATTTGAGAGGTATCAGTCCTTGTAAAGGATGGATCACCTCTATGGTTAAATATCCTGACTAACGCCAAAGATCATGCGAGCAATCCTGGAGCAGCGTCAGTCCCTGGATCTGACGCCATCCAGGATGCTTCGACTGGCTAAAGATCTTCCCCCAAGCTGGGACGATCAGCATCGCTTGCTGGGCATCCCAGCCTGATCTTGGCCCGGCTCGAGGCCAGTTGGGATCTGAGCCTGATTCTGATCCCGCATGAGGCCAGTCAGCATCCAAGCCAGCCCTTCATCCGGTATGAGAGCAGCCGAGATCCAAGCGCATCCCAACATTAACTCCTGACTCAAAATTGGGCCTGTGAAACAAAACGGGCCAAAAACCTCTGAAAGCCCAGAATTTCTGTCTCTCTGGGGCTTACCTGAAAATTATAATTCCATAAATAATTGAAAAATATAGGTAATATCGCGCCTGGTGAGAGACGTATAATTTTAGGGGAATTTGGGAGTTTTTTGGCTGGGGGACCTGGATTCGAACCAAGATTAACGGAGTCAGAGTCCGCTGTTCTACCGTTGAACTATCCCCCAGCAGCCCAACCGCATGGCTTGCTTTAGGAGCGGGAGGTCTAGAGACGGCCGCCCGACCTGTCAACACCGCGCATATTGGGCCTACTCCCATCGGGTATATCGCCGATCAGAGGTGTCCGCGATCCATCAACTTGCAGGATTGTCGGCGATCCTGCATGAAACATCCTGACTGATAAACTCTATCGTTCGCGCTCTAATCGCGACGCGCCAGATTTGGCGGGAGCATAGTTTTGATAGGCACAAATAGGCCCAATGACACGCGAGTGGGCTCTGACATCAATGATCTGGGGTTCTGCCGCCAGACAGCTGACGTGCGCAACAACCAAAGTTCCGAATGGACCGTCAACCATACTGAAATGTCTGACGCTCAATCACAATTTCAACGCCACACCTATGCTGCTCTTGATTTGGGCACGAATAACTGCAGATTGCTCATTGCAAGGCCCAAACGGCGCACAAGACGACGCGATACAGACCTGCTCCATGTCGTAGACGCATTTTCGCGGATTGTTCGTCTCGGCGAAGGACTAGCCCGCGCAGGCAGCATCAGTGAACCAGCCATAGAACGAACGATTGAAGCGCTAGAAATTTGCCGTGATAAAATGTCAGCGCGAAACGTCACTCGTGCAAGGCTCATCGCGACCCAAGCATGCCGAGGAGCAGAAAATGGAGACGCTTTCGTTGAACGAGTGCGTGAACGCACTGGCTTAACGCTCGAAATAATTACACGCGAAACTGAAGCCCGATATGCTGCTCGTGGATGCGCATGTCTTGCCGATCAACATGCTGAAAGCGTGTTGTTGTTTGATATTGGCGGAGGATCTACTGAGCTGGTGTGGCTGACCCGCGCACCTCATTTATCGGCGCGGCAGTTACATTCTTGGACATCCCTTGAACTTGGAGTCGTGACGCTTGCTGAACATTTTGGCGGACGCAGCGTCGATGCCGAAACTTTCATGGCCATGAAACGCTATGCTCAAGAAGCTCTACAACATTTTGTAGAGGAGACGACGACAGCGAAGAGATGCCCTCGATTCCATCTTCTCGGCACGTCAGGTACAGTCACGACTCTCGCCGGCGTCCATCTCGGATTAGAACGTTATGATCGATGGCGTGTTGATGGATTATGGATGAGCGACGATGAAACCTCCCGAGCCATCGCAAAACTACGCGACATGAGCTTTGAACAAAGAGTTGCAAACGGCTGCATCGGCCCACAAAGAGCAGATCTTGTTCTTGCCGGCTGCGCTATCTTTGACGCGATCCGCGATACTTTTCCAGCTAACCGCACGCGCATTGCTGATCGCGGACTGAGAGAAGGCATGCTGCTGGAACTTATGGAAGCTGATGGCGTCTTGTCTCAGTTGAGCTAAAAACCAACGAATCATTGATAATGTTAAACGAGCTGGCTGAATAAGGTCATGACCCAGAATAACCTCGACTATCGTCCCTGTGTTGGGGTCACTGTTTTCAACCCGCAGGGACTTGTCTTTATTGGTCGTCGCCAAAGCAAAGGCGCGCATGATATTGTTGAGACGCCTTATCTTTGGCAAATGCCCCAAGGCGGCATTGATGAAAATGAGACGCCTAAAGAAGCAGCCGTTCGAGAGCTCTATGAAGAAACCAATATTTCAAGCATAACTTATCTCACAGAAACGCCAAACTGGCTTCAGTATGATTTGCCCACAGAATCAACACAACGCTGGAAGGGAAAGTATCGCGGACAAACGCAGCGCTGGTTCGCTTTTCTCTTTACCGGCAGTGAGAATGAAATCAACATTCTGTCTCCGGGACAGGGAAACCACGCCCCCGAATTTGATGCCTGGCGCTGGGAAAAACTCGCTGCGCTACCAGAACTAGTTGTGCCGTTTAAGCGACAAGTTTACGAGCAAGTCGTCGAACTTTTTATGCCACTGACGGCACGCTGAAACTTTCACCCTCGCCGTTCCAAACGTGCTGCAAAAAAGCCGTCTATGCCAGATAGTCGAATATCATCATTGGGAAGCAACGACGGGTAAGTGCGCAAATCGCCGTCGTGATTGATGAAAGCCATGGGCAACCCATCGTTTAAAGTAATGGGATCGCGCCGAAACTCTGGGTTTCGCCTCAGAAAATTGCTAATTTGCACCTCCCCCTCTTCAGGCTCAAGAGAACATGTGCAATAGACGATACGGCCTCCAGGACGAACGAGAGCAGCAGCTCTTAAAAGTAGCCTAGCTTGAAGCGCAACAAGAGAGTCTATGTCTCCAATTTTTTTCGTCCAAGCAACATCTGGATGACGACGAATAGTGCCTGTCGCAGAACAAGGCGCATCAATCAAAATAGCGTCAAATAACGAGGCCTGATAAGTCGCCGCATCGCCGACTGCAATTGTTGCGTGCAAGTTGAGGCGCTCAAGATTAGACGATAAGATTTTTAATCGTTCCGCTGATCGATCTAACGCTGTGACCTTCGCGCGCGCTTGCGCCAATTGAGCTGTCTTCCCACCAGGAGCCGCGCACATATCCAGCACACGCTCCTCAGGCTGAACGCGCAAGAGACGAGCTGGCAAGGCTGCCGCTGCATCTTGGACCCACCACTCGCCATCAGCATAGCCTGCAAGTTCAACAATTGGGGTATGAGACTTTAGTCGGACTGAACCAGTTGCTAATACAACGCCATCTAATTTATCAGCCCATTCATCCGGATCAGATTTTACCGTTATATCCAAGGGCGGCTCTCTCATGTGTATTTCAGAGATCGCCCGAGCAAGGTCATCGCCATAATGCCTACGCCACCGCTGCATCAACCAAGCCGGGGTATCGAAATCACCCATCCCAGCAAGATCAAGAAACTCAGCGCGTCGACGAATTAGGTTACGCAATGACCCATTAACGAGACCAGCAAAACCAGCTGTTTTTGGTTCATGTCGCGTCGACCGTACCGCAAGATCAACGGCGGCATGATCAGCCGCATCCATAAAAAGTATCTGAGCCGCGGCGGCGATGAGAGTAAATTCCAAACGACTTGCCTGACGAGGCAAGCCTTTTTCCAATAGCTCAGAGAGAATGTGACGGATAAGACCAAGGCGTCGCAAGGACACCGTGACGATTGATCGCGTCAATGCGATATCGCGCGCATCCAAACCGGCAAGCCGCGAAGGAACCGCGAGCGGAGAGAAACACTCATCAAGACGATGACCGCCTTGAACAACATCACATATGATTGCGGCAGCGGCTAAACGCGCGAGCAATCCAGGCGTTCGCGCCGCTTCGGCCTCCCGAGCTGCTTCCGCTGGTACAAATCCTTGGCGAGACAAGGTGCGATTAGGTTTCGATCGCGCAGAAAATGTCCTAGGATCTTGCGTCACGAAAACATCGATCTCCAGCGCCCAGCCCAAATCACACAATAGCACAGGCTTATCGACACTGTGCGAAGAAAGCGAAGGAAATCAATTTTGTCCAAAATTGACTGTAATCTAAAAGAAACTTCCTCCGATGGCGGGCAAAGCGATACCGCCGACCTGCTCACTCCTGCGGCTCAAAGAGCATTATTAGAGGCCGCCAATCGGCGAAGCCAAGTCAAATCGGCGCCAGTCGCGGAAGTAGAAATCGGCGGTCGCGGGGGATTAGACCCGTCACGTTATGGAGACTGGGAAGTCAAGGGGATTACGAGTGACTTTTAGTGCAGCCTCAAATAGAAACCCTTAGGCCCTGAGCTTGTAAAAATTCGCACATTCGCGCCCAAGCGTCCTGAGCATTTTCTGCACAGTAGGTATCGCGATAATCCGCATTAAAACCGTGCGGCGCTCCCTCAAAGACAACTATACGCGCTGGGGCCTTTGCTTTGCTCAACTGCTCCTGAAAGGCAACAATCACGTCAGCGGGTATGGATGGATCAGCGCCGCCATAAAGCCCAAGCGAGGGAACATGAAGGTCTGTGACGATATCAACCGGCCAAAGCGGGTGCTCAGTCGTGCGCAGTCCATCAAGCCGACCATACCAAGGAACACAGGCCTTTAATTGTCGATTATGCGCGGCATAAAGCCACGAAAGTCGACCGCCCCAGCAAAATCCAACAATACCGACATGATTGGCGTCACCTCGAAGCGTCGTCGCATGCGCCACAGCCTCATCAAATATCGATAAAACTTCTGTATCAGGAACTTTTGAGACAATTTCTCTTATGGCTTCCAGATCCTGAGCGTCACTGGGATCACCGTATCGAATAAGATAATCCGGCGCGATCGCTAAATAGCCGAGCCGCGCAAAGCGACGGGCGATGTCTCGTATATGCTCATGCAAACCAAAAATTTCTTGGGCAATTAATATTACGGGCAATGCTTCTCTAAATTTCGGTCGCGCAAAATATATTGGCGTGGCGCTTGCTAAGCTTGACAGGCCAACATCAAGCCCGTCGGAACTTGTATTAATCACGGTCGCGCTAACATTGTTTAATATCCTAGCAAAACCGCTTTTTTCTATATTTTGCATAAACATTGTCCGTTGTTCAGCTCAATTTGGCGCCCCTTACTCTCCTCCAGGAGTTTAGGCAATCTCTGAATTCTCGCTAGTCAAAACGACCGCCCCCTTCTCATAAACAAAAAAAAAGCGTATATCGCCGCGCCGACTGGGAGAGATCTTCCAGCTATAGAAAATGTGGGCAGCGTCAACTTTAGAGCTCATAAATAAACTCCCGAAGCCCGAGCGCGCTGCCGCGTGCAAACGCTCCTTAAGGAAAGCCGCATGACGCAACAGTCGGATGCACCTAAACCGAATGTTTTTGAGTCTGGGAACACCATAAAACCTGCTCCAATCGCAGAACATGATCACAGCCATGGGAAAGGTGGCATTGTCGGTTTGATTATCGGCTCCATCGGGGTCGTTTACGGCGACATTGGCACAAGCCCGCTTTATGCACTGCGGGAGTCCCTATCCCACAGCGTCAAAGCAGATCAGCTAACTGAAGAAGCTGTTATCGGCGCAATTTCTCTGCTGATTTTTGCACTCGCATTCACTGTCACCGTAAAATACGTGCTCTTCCTCATGCGTGCGGATAATCGCGGAGAAGGAGGCACTCTCTCACTTATGGCGCTTGCCCAGACGGCTGTTGGCGGCCATTCAAAGTTTGTTTTTTTGATGGGAGTTGCAGGCGCCGCCCTCTTCTCTGGAGATGCGATAATTACCCCCGCTATCTCTGTGCTATCGGCGATTGAAGGCCTCGAACTGGTAACTGACCGCCTTAAAGAATTTGTTGCGCCAATCACAATCACTATTCTGGTAACTCTTTTTTGGGTCCAAAGTCATGGCACGGCACGGGTCGCGGCCTTCTTCGGCCCGATTATGATTATATTTTTCATCACAATTGCAGCACTCGGCGCGATCCATATTCCTGATGCCCCACAAGTCTTGACCGCCTTTGATCCACGCGCCGGCATCAGTTTCCTTAGCCACAATGGCTGGCTTGGCTTTGCAATCCTTGGTTCTGTTTTCCTCGGCGTTACGGGCGCTGAAGCCCTTTACGCAGACATGGGACACTTTGGACGTCTGCCTATTCAATTCGCGTGGCTTTGCTTCATATTGCCAGCACTTTTGCTGAATTATCTAGGCCAAGGCGCGCTTATTCTTTCCCAGCCAGAAGCTGTCAGCAACCCGTTCTTTCTGTTGGCCCCAGATTGGGCCCTCTTACCTCTCGTCATCTTGTCAACAATTGCGACAGTCATTGCGAGCCAGGCCGTTATTACGGGCGCATTCTCAATCGTTCGCCAGGCTATTCAATTGGGCCTTCTGCCGCGACTTGAAATTACGCATACTTCCGCCACCCAAGAAGGCCAAATTTACATTGGCCGCATTAATCGACTGCTCTTGCTAGGCGTCTTATTGCTTGTGATCGCATTCAAGAGTTCCTCAGCCCTCGCTTCCGCCTATGGCATTGCCGTCACAGGAACCATGGTATTTACGACATTGCTTGCATTCGTCGTCGTGTGGCGCAAATGGCACTGGCCACTGTGGGCCGCTATCCCACTGGTGGCATCATTTTTAGTAGTCGATCTTGCCTTTTTATCGGCAAATCTCATGAAAATTGTTGATGGCGGCTGGGTCCCCTTGGTGTTGGGTGGCTGCGTGATGATTGTAATGTGGACTTGGGTGCGCGGCTCAAAGCTACTTGCCGATAAGACACATCGTGACTCCCTTCCCTTGGACGAACTCATCACGATGCTGCAGAAATCAAAACCGACGCGCGTGCCGGGAACCGCGATCTTTCTTACCAGCGACCCAAATGTTGCGCCAACCGCGCTGATGCATAACCTCAAACACAACAAAGTCTTACATGAGCGCGTTTTGATTATCTGTGTACGCACCGAGGATCGCCCTCGAGTGGCCCATGCTAAGCGCTTTGAGATTGAACAACTCTCCAACGACTTCTACCGCGCGACGCTGCATTACGGCTTTATGGAGAGTCCGCGCGTACCTGCCGCCTTGAGCGCAATGCGCAAAGCTGGGCTCAAATACGATATTATGACCACGAGCTTCTTTCTGGGTCGGCGCTCAATCAAGGAAAGCAATTCGTCAGAAATGCCAATCTGGCAAGATAAACTTTATGTCTCGCTCACGAGACAGAGCGCAAACGCCACAGACTTCTTTTCAATACCCACTGACAGAGTTGTCGAGCTTGGCGCTCAGTTAACTATCTAGCTCAGCGCCTGGGAAGTCGTAAAAGGAGTAGACGGCCGGCGAGCGAGGGACTAAGCCATGGCTAAACTGGGCGCAGAAGCCCAGTCCCTGGAGCTAAATCAGAAAGATCTTTCCGCCTTATGTCGACTCGTATAGATGCGCGTTTTAATGCGCTCAAGGCGCAAAACCGCGCCGCCCTTGTAACTTTTCTGATGGCCGGAGATCCCGACCCAGAAACGTCTCAGGCCCTCATCTCAGCCCTGCCTGCCGCTGGCGCCGATGTGATCGAAATCGGCATACCTTTCACTGACCCAATGGCGGATGGGCCTGCAATTCAAGCGGCCGGACTTCGCGCGCTGAAAGCTGGCATGACACTGCGCAAAACACTTGCGCTGGTTAAAGATTTCAGAACGACTGACAACGATACGCCGATTGTATTGATGGGCTATTTTAATCCAATTTATGTCTATGGCGTGCCGGCTTTTGTTCGAGATGCGAAGCAAGCAGGCGTCGATGGACTTATTGTCGTCGATCTGCCGCCTGAAGAAGATCAAGAACTTTGCCTTCCTGCGCGAGAAGCCGGGCTAAACTTTATTAGACTAGCAACGCCGACAACCGATCAACGCCGCCTGCCTAGGGTGCTCGAAAATACCAGCGGCTTTGTGTATTATGTATCCTTGACTGGGATTACGGGCGCTGCGCTTGCAGATTATGCAGGGGTAAGCGAGGCTGTCAAACGCATAAAACAGCATAGCTCTTTGCCAATTGTTGTTGGCTTTGGCGTCAAGAGCGCTGATAACGCGGCTCAGCTCGCTGCGGATGCTGACGGCGTGGTTGTTGGATCGGCGCTGATCAATGCTTTAAAATCGACACTTGATCACAACGACAAAGCTGGATCACAAACAATCTCTGCCGTAACCAACTTGGTCGCCGAGATCGCAGAAGGCGTTCGCCGAGGACGAACGCAGCTTAAATCAAAAGACACCGGCCTCCTTTGCTGGCTTACGGGACTATTCGGATGAATTGGTACTCCAACGTTGTTCCACCAAAAATTAAAGCGATTCTGAAACGTGAGGCCCCAGAAAATCTATGGGTAAAATGTCCAGATAGCGGTCAACTCGTTTTCCATAAGGATATTGAGGCAAATTTATACGTCGTTCCCGGCTCCGGGTATCACATGCGTTGCCCCGTCTCCACGCGATTGACATCTCTTTTTGACAACGGCGCGTGTGAATTACTGCCAACGCCTGAAGCTCCAATTGACCCACTGAAATTTCGCGACATCAAACGTTATGTTGATAAATTAAAAGAGTACCGCGCAAAAACAGGCATGATAGACGCCGTTGTGCTTGCAACAGGAAAGTTAGAAGATTCGCAGATCACAGTCGCTGTGCAAGATTTTGATTTTCTCGGCGGATCATTAGGCATGGCGGCAGGTGAAGCGATTGTTGCAGGCGCAGACTATGCGCTGACTAATCATACCCCCTTCATTATTTTTACAGCTTCTGGCGGCGCACGCATGCAGGAGGGTATGTTCTCCTTGATGCAAATGCCGCGCACAACGATTGCCATACAACGTCTACGTGAAGCGCAATTACCTTATATTGTCGTTCTTACAAACCCAACCACCGGGGGGGTAACAGCGTCTTATGCGATGCTTGGGGATATTCAAATCGCAGAACCAGGTGCAATTATCGGCTTTGCAGGCGCGCGGGTGATTGAGCAAACCATCCGCGAAAAACTACCTGAAGGATTTCAACGCGCTGAATATTTACGCGATCATGGCATGGTTGATATGGTGGTTTCGCGTCATGACATGCGCGATACCCTTGCAAGGCTTTGTGGCTTGCTCACAAAATCTCCGCCACGCAAAGACGCCTAAGAGAGAAAGGCGACGCAACAATGGATCAGCACGACGCGATCCTGTCGCGATTACTCACTCTCCATCCCAAGCGGATAGATTTATCCCTCGGCCGAATCGAAAGGCTTCTTGCAGCCCTCGATCACCCCGAGAGAAAATTGCCGCCAATCATCCATGTTGCCGGGACAAACGGTAAAGGCTCCACCATCGCATTCCTGCGAGCGATGCTGGAAGCTTCTGGGGCATGTGTTCATGTTTATACATCGCCTCATCTTTTAAAATTCAATGAGCGTATTCGACTTGGCGCAGTTGGCGGCGGCAAGCTGATCGATGACACGAAATTGACGGAAGCTTTGGAACGCTGTGAGAAAGCTAATCGTGGCGAAGCGATAACCTTTTTTGAGGTGACAACGGCCGCGGCTTTTCTATTGTTTTCTGAATCCCCAGCCGACTGGCTACTGCTTGAAACAGGACTTGGCGGCCGCTATGATGCGACAAATGTTATTGAGGGGCCGATCGCGACTATCATAACATCCATATCACTTGATCATCCAGAATTTCTTGGTGAGACCATTGATAAAATTTCTTATGAAAAAGCTGGGATCTTTAAAAGAGGTGTGCCAGCGATCATCGGCTTCCAAACTGAACAGGCCATAAAAGTCTTAGAGCGTGAAGCGTACCGCATGCGTGCGCCGCTGTTCGTCGCTGGACAAAGCTTTTATGTACGCGAAGAAAATGGACGCCTCGTCTTCGAAGACGAGCAAGGATTACTCGATCTGCCACTTCCTAGACTTGCCGGGCGTCATCAGTATGAGAACGCCGCGAGCGCAATTGCGGCCCTACGTGCGGTCGCGCCAGATCTTCCAACAAAAGCCATAGAAAACGGACTAACTCAGGCTGAGTGGCCAGCGCGACTTCAGCGACTTCTGCGTGGAAAGATTATAGAACTTGCGCCAGAGAATGCTGAGGTCTGGCTAGATGGCGGCCACAATGAGGATGGCGGTCGCGTTCTTGCTCAAGCAATGGCGGAATTTCATGATCGCGCCCCCCGACAACTAGTATTGATCTGTGGCGCGCAGACGACGAAAGATGTTCGCGCCCTATTGAAACATTTTGCGGGACTGGCGCGTATCGTTGTCGCAGCTCCAGTGGAGGGCGAACATAAAAGCTGGCCGCCCGACGAAATTGCGTCCCTTGCCCGCGCAGAGGGCATTCCCGTTGCCTACAGCGCGCCATCCATCGAAAGAGCCCTGGAAATTTTATCCAAAGAACACTTCGATCACCCACCACGTATTCTTATTGCTGGATCTCTGTATCTGGCCGCAACTGTCTTGAGTATAAACGGCTCCAATATAGATTAATCTTTGCACATTCAATATTACGTTAAACAGAATAAAATCGTATATAGAAGATAAGCCGTTAGGCGAAAAAGAAGGCGCAAACGGCGCGATCAAATTATACTGCCGTTTTCTGGAGTTGCATGAATGACCTTGATGTTGGCAAGTGTTCGCTCGCGCGAGGAGGCTGAAATTGCACTCCTGCAAGGTGTCGACATCATCGACTGTAAGGAACCAACACGCGGCGCATTGGGTGCGCTGTCAATCAAAGAAATCACCTCTATCGTAGATTTTGTTCAAGGACGACGACCGATCAGCGCTGTTGTTGAGTTTCCCTACGACGCCTCGCACGCAAAAAGCGTATTCGAAGAGGTAATTGAAGCTGGCGTTGATTATGTAAAATTTGCTCTACCCATTACACGCGACGTACATAATGTCATGAGATCTCTTTCGCCTCTTGGATCGCGAACGCGACTCATTGCTGTCATTTTTGCAGATCTCGGCGTGGATTTAGATTACCTCCCTATGCTCGCCAATGCAGGCTTCCATGGCGTGATGCTAGACACTGCACAAAAGGGAAAAGGGCGACTGATCGACTATGTGAGCATTGGCGCCTTATCAGAGTTTGTTAACGTATGCCGCTCATTAAAACTCACCTCGGGATTAGCCGGCGCGCTTGAACCGCCAGACGTCCCGCGACTGCTCGTCACCGGCGCAGATGTCTTGGGCTTCCGTGGCGCATTATGCGTAGGAGGCGGTCGTCAGAATGCTCTTAATATAGCGTCGACCATGCTCATTCGGGATCTGATACCACAACAGGGCGGCGAAGGTTATACGCCGCTAGCTGATTGGTCCCTGCTAGGACATGGATATATTGAGCCCCCAGGCATCAATGATACTGACTGCGTATTTTTGCGCGACCACATCGCGCTTGTAGAAATTGGCGCCTATGCACATGAACATGGGCATACTCAACGCGTGCGCTTTAATGTTGAGGCAGAAGTAACGCGGGTCGACATCCTCGATGATATGCGTTCGGTTTTTTCATATGATGTCATCATGGATGCCATTAAAATGATTTTATCAGGTGGTCACATCGCTCTTGTTGAGACAATTGCAGAAAGACTAGCTGAAAGCGTTCTCTTGCATGAACGTGTTCGCTCGGTTGTCGTTCAGGTGGAAAAACTTGATGTTGCGCCAGGAACTGTCGGTGTAAAAATACGTAGAGAACGCACCCATCAAGATACACGTCGCAAAATCTCTGCATCGAGCTAATTGATGGCGATAATGAAAAGCCCTCATACGACGCCGCTGCTCATTGTTAAGATTGGCGGCAGCTTACATGCTTCTTCTTATCTACCAACATGGATTGATGCGCTAAAAAAATATCCGCACCGCTTAACACTGGTGTGTGGCGGCGGGCCCTTTGCCGAGATCGTACGGCAAACACAACGCCAAATGCAGTTCAATGATGTCGCAGCGCATGCAATGGCCTTGCTGGCAATGGAGCAATACGCATTAGCTTTGGCGAGTCTATTTGGATTTGAATGCGCGACTACAATATCGGAAATGGACGCTCTACATGCGCGAGGATCTATACCGCTATGGCGCCCAACAAGACTTATCAACGAGGCGGATGACATTTTCACAAACTGGGATGTGACGTCAGATAGTCTTGCAGCATGGCTTGCGCATAAAACCGGCGCAAACGCTATGATCCTTGTCAAAAGCATTGATATCGATCCCACAACCACTCTTGCAGAAGCCGTCGCCCTGCAATACGTTGATGCAGCCTTTCCATATTATGCTAAGGCCATGCCTGTTTGTATTGCCGGGCCGCGCGCGCTCCCGGAAGCGGTAAGTCGATTGTCAGAAGGAGTTTTGCCAGGCGTCCCTCTGAGCGTCTCTTTGCAGAAAGCTGCATCATGACAAAGAAGAAATTGGTAACCCCCCGCTGGGGCTGGGCCCTAACTGGTTCGGGGCATTTCTTCACAGAATGTCTGGAGATGATCCGCACGCTCGACCACGTGGATCTTTTTGTCAGCAAGGCGGCGGCTGAAGTCGTACGTATGTATAAACATGACTTAAACCTTCCCGAGACAGTTCGTATTTTCAAGGACACAACGGCAAGCGCAGCGCCAGTTGGCGGGTTTTATTATAATGTTTATCACACGCTTGTTGTTGCACCGGCAACATCAAACACAGTAGCAAAATGCGTTTTTGGTATTTCAGACAATCTTGCAACCAATGTTTTTGCCCAAGCGGGCAAGTGCCGGGTGCCCACAATTGTTTTTGCTTGTGATACTGCGCCTGAACTAGAAACACGCGCGCCTAAAGACATCGTCATGGTTTACCCCCGACGAATTGATTTAGAAAACACTGAAAGACTTAAATCATTTGAAACAACCCAGGTTGTGGAAAGTCTCGCAGCTTTGCAAGAAGCGATAGCGCGACGATATCATGAAACAACACCACAACCATAAGGTTCAGCAGGCATGAGCGAACGCTTGCTCTTCCTAACCGGCCATCTCGCCTTTCCTCGTCTCGAAAAATTGATTGCGAGTTTCGGCGAGACGGCGCGCAATTGGCGCATTCATAATATTGGCGTTAAAGTTGCCGCGCTGATGACGCAGGAAATCATCCAACGACGATTACCACGCCCGCTTCATGCAGACCGGGTTATTCTTCCTGGACGCTGTCGCGCAGATCTTGACGCCCTAGAAAAAGAATTTGGCGTCCCTTTTGAGCTTGGTCCAGAAGAAGTTTCTGACCTACCTTTTTATCTTGGTCGAGGAGGCTCGACACCTGATCTTTCTTGCTTTGACATGCGTATTTTTGCTGAAATCGTCGACGCTACTAAAATGTCAGTCGAAGAAATTTTAGAAAAAGCGCTGTTTCTTCATCATACCGGCGCAGATGTTATTGACCTTGGTTGCCTTCCAGACACTAATTTCGATCATCTGGAGGAGGCTATCGCATTATTAAAGAAGTGTGGCTTAAGGGTAAGCGTCGACTCAGCAAATCCATCAGAGTTAGACCGTGCCGCGAGAGCCGGCGCCGACCATTTATTAAGCCTAGACGAGAAAACGCTGGAGATTCTTCCAGATCACTCAGCCGTTATTCCGGTTCTCGTGCCGCAGCCGCATGGCGATCTGTCCTCTCTCCAGCGCGCGGCTAAGATTGCGCGTCAACGCAATATCTCTGTGATACTCGATCCGATCCTTGATCCTATTCATTTTGGCTTTGCCGCTTCTATTGCAAGATATGTCGCTTTACGCGCAATGGAGCCAGAAGCTGAAATCATGATGGGTACAGGTAACCTCACGGAATTGACAGATGCGGACACGGCAGGCGTAACCGCTGCAATGCTTGGGATTTGTTCGGAATTAAATATCCGACATCTTCTTACCGTTCAGGTAAGCCCACATACGCGCCGGACGATACAAGAGCATGACGCCGCCCGACGTCTAATGTATGCCGCGCGCGCCGACGGTGCTTTACCAAAAGGATACAGCAATGCGCTTCTGCAAATACATGATCGCCGCCCATTCGCAACAACCTCTGAAGACATCTCTGAACTCGCAAGAGAATTAAGAGACGCAAATTTTCGTATTGAGACGTCGGAACAAGGCATACATATTTTTTCTAAGAATTTTCATGAAGTCTCTCATGAGGCAATGTCACTCTTTCCTCGACTGAATGTCGAGCATGATGGTGGGCATGCCTTCTATTTAGGCGCAGAACTGATGAAAGCAGAACTAGCGTTTAAGCTCGGCAAAAGGTATCAACAAGACGAGCCTTTGGAGTTCGGTGTCGCTTTAGACCGCGACGTGGAGGAAACGACTCGTGTAAAGAAAATTGGTCATACAATGCGTAAAATTATAACAGAGCAAAAAGACGATGCCACTGATTCATGAGTGCGTAGTGACAACACTGACAGCTGATGGCGCCCCTCATCTTGCGCCACTTGGCCTCATCGAAAACGGCCCACATCTAACAATCGCGCCGTTTCGTCCCTCAGCAACGCTAACTCACCTCATGCAAACACCTAAGGCTACAGCAAGCTTTACCGATGACACGAAAATTTTCGCAAAACTCGTAACCGGCGATCGTTGTTTCCCGCTAACAGAAATAGAAAATTGGCCTGTGCCGCGATTAGCTAGCGCATTATCACACGCGGAACTATCGGTCATTCGCATAGAGGAGAATGACACACGACCACAATTTATTTGTAGGATTGAGCGTATACAAAACCACCAACCATTTCTTGGAATGAATCGCGCGCGCGCAGCGATCATTGAAGCGGCAATACTTTCTACGAGACTAGAACGTATCTCCAGAGAAAAGATAGAAAATGAATTAGCCTATTTGCGAATAGCAATTGATAAAACTGCTGGGCCGACAGAAATCGAAGCCTGGACCATACTGATGGAAAAAATTAATAAATTTCTTGGAAAGACTTAAATTAACACCCAACAATCGCGCCCACGGACAACGCCAAAACTGCAGCTGGAGCGCAATTTGCTGCTGCCAGACGAAGGTGCTGAGGGGCAATAATAAATTCTGAAAAGTCATGATACGGGCGACCCAACTGCTGCGCTAATCTAGCGATAATTGTGCGACCTACACCCGCGCCAATAACAGGCGTGTCAGACGCGATCGAACCGCGTGATATTAGTAAAGCAATCTGATCTTCAATTAAGCGCATCTGTGCACAAGATAAATACATGGCTATGGCGTCTATTTGCTTCTCGTCAAAATCTTTCAAATCACGTCCTGCTAAACGCGCCAGACGTGCCCGCGATGCTGCAATCGTTTTTGGACGACCATCGGCTGTCGGCGCTAGATCAGCAGTAGTTTCTCCCTCAGGAAGATCTAAAAGAACCCGACGGACATCCGACATTGCAGCAAAGGATTCGTTTACAAGCGGCGTCCAATATCCTTCTACTGGAACACGCTGGGTATAGGCCTGCGGGCCTCCACGAGAAAAACCTGCATAGACAAGCTCACCATATCTGAATCGCGACGCGTCATCGTGACCAAGTGCCGCAACCCTCCCATTGCGAAGAGGAATTAGATCGGTCGAGGTTGAACCCATATCAATAAAGAGACCATCAGAAATATGCCGCCCAGCAAATTCTGCGCTTATTCGCCAATTTGCGGAGGCAATTTCTGTCGCAAATTGGACAACTTGCGAACGTGATACGAAGCCCTTTTCGCCTGCATAAAAAACAAGGTTATCGACGCCAATCTCTTGCGCCATAATTGCTGCAATCGAAACGACCCCGGCAGAGCGGTTTGGAAAAATATCGGAAAGCTCTGCAGTCATTGTCACGCAATGACAATCTGATGGACCAATTTCTCTCCGCATTTCTCGAATTGTCTCTTCGAGAAGAGCCAGGCCATGATGCGGTACGCAGGCGCGTTGCTCAACAGTAATGAGATTGCCATTTTGCACACGAGCGGCTTTGATATTTGCGCCGCCAACATCCCAGCCAGTGACACAGGTCATTTTGACACCAAAAGAAAAAGGGGAGCATCCGCTCCCCTTTGCAGCATAGTCTATGAGATTGCTTAGTTTGCAGCGAATGGATGCTTAGCTTCGTTGCGTTTTGCAACAACTTCAGAAGCCTTTGGCTCGCCGCGAACAGCGCGTGCGATCGCTTCTTTGGTCGCCGTATAGTTGTATTCCTGAATCTTCTTGTCGTCGCTCGCA
>Ga0208618_1000510_pt1 | contig 17464 bp, 14 predicted proteins | sample CryBogCBE18Jul08_FD_184585 | JGI IMG/M metagenome (GOLD analysis project Ga0208618, IMG submission 184585) | Freshwater microbial communities from Crystal Bog, Wisconsin, USA - CBE18Jul08 (SPAdes) | ecosystem: Environmental > Aquatic > Freshwater > Lake | place: Crystal Bog, Wisconsin, USA...
CTTCAAAGTCGACTCGCTGGAGGGCATGAAATGATTCCAGCGAGCAACGAAGGTGTTGTTGACTCGCTCTCTGGGTCGGTTGTCAAATATTTTATAAGGATCGGAATAATCCCCTTTGCCGCTGTAATGCCCCAACTGGAACTGAGCAATGTCGTTCATGTTAAAAACTTGAGTGACCCCAGCAATCAAATCGTAAGACTCTTTGGTTTCATTCATCACCACATGATTGGTGGGATTGATTTGATCACTGCTGATGGACACACCTGCATTCCAAGTGGTGTTTTTAGACTCGTTGGATTCAGTGAACGAATAAAAAAGACCTCGCGACAAATAGTCCACCTCCTTGGAGTAGCTTCCCCCAAAGGTTCGCGTACCCGAGCCGAGATAGCGTGTTGCACTAACATCCAAGGCATGTCGCTCATCGTGCATGTTCTTCAAGGCTTGGGTATGAAACGCAGGAGAAGCCCCCGAAATGGCATCGGTCGTATAGGTGCCTGAGACCGACCACTCACTAGACAATGGCTTCATCACTAAAACCGAGGGCGCTCTTACTCGAATACGATCATATCCAGGTTGACTGTCCAAGTAATCCAAATACTTAAAGCTCACCAAACCTTTGTCGGGGGCACTGTCAGCATGAGCCTCTGCACTAAGCCCCAATGCAACGGGCATGGCCAACGGCAAAGCGATAGGTAGACTCATTGCGGCTTTCATCAAAGCACTTCCGAGTTGGGACAAATTGGAGACAGAGTCCCTCTCAGGTCTTGGCCTGTGTTCAATTGCAACCACAGCCACCTCCCCCAACCCCAGAACCGCCAAAGGCTCCTTCTTTGCTGAAATACGTGTGCTCAGTGAAATTTTTATCCAGGGTATCGCCCTCAAAGGTCATTTCTGGCTTGGCCAAATTCCCCTTTTGCCAAGGCTCAACTGGAGTGATGGTGCAAGCACCCAGTCCAAGCGTTAAGAGCATCAATGTTAGTTGGATAGCTAGTTTCAATTGATGAACATTCATTTAAAATGGTTGGGTTTAAAGAAACCTGAATATTTCTTCTAAAGTTCTTCACATCATACAATAAACCCTTAAATATTTTAAGGATATTGCAATGTTTTGGTTTTACAAAAAACTTTAAAACCTAGACACAATTATTCAATTTACATAGCGTATAAGATATTTGAGCTTAACCATTCATAACACTTGCTCAAACGAGCTTAACGACTCCTCCACAATGCATTCGAACTTTTATCGTGTATTCATCAAAACAATGATTTGTTGCTTGTGGGCTGCCGTAAATACGGCCATCACGGTTTCTGCACAACCCTCGTCATTGAAACTTGGAAAAGACTCTTCAATCCTCAAAACCGAACAAGTTCAGGCTCAGCTTGAAGTTTTCGCACCTCAGGGCTTAAAGGCTGGCAGTCCTATCTGGTTGGGTGTTGCACTTCACCACAAACCTGGCTGGCACACATACTGGAAAAACCCAGGGGACACAGGTCTACCCACCCACTTCACCTGGAAGACTCCCAGTGATTGGACGGTGGGCGAGACCGTATGGCCTCTACCCCAAAGAATTCATGTGGGAGAACTCACCAATTTGGGTTACGAGGGTGACACGATGTTGTTGGCTCCTTTAAAGTGGATTGCGCCTGACATCAACATGCCCGAACAACTCACCATCTCTGTTCACGCCAGTTGGTTAGTTTGTCAAAACGAGTGTATTCCGCAAGAAGGTGATCTCACGTTGGCAATGAACACCCAAGCCTCTCTGGCGCAGCACAGTGCAGCCTTTGAAGACGTCTTGTCCCAACAACCGCAGACTCCTCCAAGTCTTCAAGCATCAGCCAAAGCCAGCTCATCGTCCTCACTGGAGATCACTGTCAGAGGCTTGCCTACCAAAGTGCAAGGTCACTCATTTGAAGTATTGGCCGAAGATGCCGAGCTGATTGATGCCAAAGGTGAACAAGCAAAAGGCGCCTCCTCGAAATGGAATGGTGAGGAATTCATCGTTCAAATTCCATTTCATGAAATGCGCTCAACCAGCCCATCAAATTGGTCGCTATTACTGATAGACAAGACTCGCTCAATAGACAAATCGGTTTTGAGTTTTTCGGCCCCAGTTAGCATGGCTGGCGAGTGGCCTGCCTTACCCACTGATGTGTCACAGCCCGTTGTAGAGGATAAGACTCTCCCGCTGGGGAGCCAAGACAAAGCTAAAGACCCTGCAGAGCCAGAATTATTCTGGGGAGCGTTACTTGCAGCACTCTTTGGAGGTTTGATACTGAATTTGATGCCTTGTGTACTCCCAGTCTTGGCCTTGAAGGCCATGGCCTACACACGCACAGGTGAATCCCCCAAGGCGCACCTCAAGGCAAGTCTTTTGTACACCGTGGGTGTTGTCTTATCAATGCTTGCACTGGGTGGCATGGTGTTTGGACTCCGTGCGGCAGGTCAAGAGGTCGGCTGGGGATTTCAACTGCAATCGTCTTGGGTGATCGCAATTTTAGGCACCCTCTTCACTTTGATTACCTTGAATCTTTGGGGGGTGTTTGAAGTAGGTGCAAGAGTTCAATCTTTTGCTGGAAACTTTAATTCAAGTCATGCGTGGATCGACTCATTGGGCAGCGGAGTATTGGCAGTCGCCGTAGCATCACCTTGTACTGCGCCCTTCATGGGAGCTTCTGTTGGATTGGCTTTTGGGTTGCCCACTTGGCAAGGCCTCAGCATATTTGCTTGCTTGGGGCTTGGCTTGTCTTTGCCTATTTTATTGTTGGGCTTGGCGCCTCAGAGCTCAAAGCTCATTCCTAAACCAGGACCTTGGATGGAGAGCCTGCGCAAAGCATTGGGCTTTCCGATGCTAGGGACAGTTGTATGGCTACTGTGGGTGCTAGGCCATTTGTCGGGTGTGGATGCGTCAAGTACTCTACTGACCCTATTGCTGCTGATCTCTTTTGGCATATGGCTCCAAAGCAGCTCACCTCAATTGGCGCAATCTCAAGGATCAGGAAAAATTAAACGTGGCATTGGAATTTTGATCGTATTAAGCGCCACAGTCATCGGATGTTATTGGCTCACAAAATTGGATAATGATGTCAAAAACATGACAAGCATCAGCGAGTCATCCATTGACAACTCACATTCGCTTTGGCAAGCTTGGTCAGAGACCCGAGTTCAACAAAGTTTGTCCAATGGGCATCCAGTCTTCATTGATTACACCGCCAAGTGGTGCATCACGTGTCAGGTCAACAAAGCCAGCACACTCAAAAACGCCGAGGTCCTTGAATCCTTCAAAGCCCATGGTGTCGAGCTCTTTGAAGCCGATTGGACACGTCAAGATGCGGCAATCACTGCCTCCCTCAAATCTCTTGGTCGAAGCGGAGTTCCAGTCTATGTGATCATGAGTCCTAAGCAGGAAACCAAGATTTTGTCTGAGGTCTTAACCCCCTCCCTTTTACTCAAAGAGCTGGACTCTCTTTGATTGGCGCACTGCCTGCAACTAAAACTTTTTAGTGGCGGTAAATTGCATCCCTCTCCTGGGACCGTATTGAGCTGCATAGACACCAATACCAGACCCATCTCGAATTGCATAAACCCGGTCAAAGACATTGTTCAAAGATACGCGCAATTCCATTTCACCAAGATCTTGAGTGTGAATGTTGCGATTAACACCCAAGTTCAAAACCGCGAAGCCAGGCAATTCACTGGTATTAGCAAAACCACTCCTCAAGCCTGTTCCCATGAGGAAATTGCCATTCAAGTGTATTTCTCCCCAACGATAAGATCCGCCCATTGATAGTGTTCTAGATTGAGCATGATCAACATTGATCCAATTGTTTTGAGAATATTGCAAAGTGGCTTGATCAAAGAGGTACTGACCTGAGACAATGTTTTTCGCCTGCGTGAGATTAAAAGACAAGTTGGCATAACCACTGAAGTCACCCAATATTAGATTTTGAGTCCACTCTAGCCCTAGAATTCTGCCTTTTTCATAGTTGTAAGGAGTCAAAATCAAAGCAGGCCCGAACTGCCCCTCATCCAAGGTGTTATGGGTTTGTTTCAAATAGGCATCTAACCCCCAAGAGTACTCTTTACTCACTTCTTTCAAGAAACCAAAATCATAATAATTGGCACTTTCTGCCTTGACATCAGAATTGAGACCAGGAATTGCACTGCTGGTCCCTGCAAAGACGGACTGAGTTGATGAAGCGACCAACTCATTGGGAGGAGGCGTAAAGTAATGCGCAAACCCCAAATGATAGGTGAGGTGATTGGACGCTTGGTAAACGGCTCCAAGCCTAGGTGAGAATTGTTGATCACTGACGAATGCGCGGAAGGCGTCGTAACGAACTCCCATATTGACACTCAAACGTTCAGAGACAGACCAATTGTCTTGAGCGTAAACCCCGAAGGTTTGTAAGCCTCGCTTTGAAATATTGTCATTCAAAAGATACGGCAGCCCTTGTACGTTGCCAGAGATAGGGTCCAAGGCATAAACCAGCGACTGATTGAAGGTTGAGACATTTTCTGAACTCATGAGCCAACCAAACCTCAAAGCATGGCGATCATTCAAGGCCAAGTTAATGTCAGTTTGCAAACCTCGGACCAAAGAGCTCTTACTCACATCAGAGCCAACACCATTGAAGAGCAAGTTATTGCCCATATCAGCCGCATAGTGTGTTGCTGATTGATTTTGAAAAAGTGATACCTGATAATTTAGGTCATCGTTTGCAATCGCCTTGTAGCTGAGTGCATTGAATCGATTGGACTCAAACTGCTGATCATTGATCAAGGCAGAATTAAGTCCTGGAGGTATGGCCATGCCGTTGATTGTGGGACTGTAAGGATTGGATGCACTTGCATTGGCCAATCCATAGTAGGGATTTGCTGGTGCAGGTACTTGACCACTCAAGTTGGGAATTTGGAAATTACCGTTGTAGGCCCCAGAAGTCAAACTCACAGTTCCTTGCCGCTCCAGATGATAAGACAAGAAAAGGAAGCCTTTACTTTGATGAGTGACATCATGTATAGGTGTTGTGAATGGGCTTGGATTTTCAATCCCCAAGTGATTGGTCAGGTAGGATCCGCTTGCATAGTAAGACCAATCATCTTTTGTACCCCCATACTGAAGACTGGTACTGGCCATATTCAAACTTCCCACCGTCGTGGTAAGAGAACCCGCATCGTTTAGTTTTTGTAGGCTCGTGATATCAACAACCCCTGCTGTATGCAGTCCAAATTGGGCTGGCAATGCTCCTTCAATCAAATCAATAGATTTGGCAAATCGAGTATCCAAGCTTTGACCAAACCCATTTAAGCCCTGAGGCAACAAAACACCATTGAGTTGGTACTGAACATTGGCATGCTCTCCCCTTACATGGATTTGCCCAAAAGAGTCATTCACAACACCAGGAGCTTGCAAAAGCACTTCATTCAGAGGCGTTGCATGCCCTTTTGGTAACTGATTCATCTCCTCAATTCCGAAATGATAAAGACTTCCACCTGTATCTTGAGACACGGAATTTCTCGGCTCATCGCTGGATTTACCCAAGACTTGGACTTTGGGTAAGAGTTGTATACCTGCAGACTCGTCAGTGGTTTGCGCCAATGAAATTTCTTTGGTACTAATCATTTGAGCATAAAGAAACCCATGAGTAACGCTCAACCCCAGAAGAAGCAATGATTTGGAGCGTGTGGGCCACTTTAAAAAACAAATTTTGCACTGATGAATCACATGACCCAGTGCAGGAATATGGATGAGCATTGTCGACCTGACTATGTTGAGTTAACCAGAAGCAAGGTGGCTTGAGTTGCCACTACGCTCAACGGCGACAAGAATTGCGTGTATAAAAGGAGTGCAATTCTTATCTAAATACCAAACTCAAATAGGAGGAGCTCTTGATAAATAGGCCCAGAGAGGAAGAACATTGATCGAGAAAATTCTCGACAATCGTTTTGTATCGAAACCAAATTCAAGCAATGCAACAACTAAGCCGATGGAGGCCAAACAAACCCCCAACATGAGCGCGTCAAAAAGCTTACAACTTACACTCACAGTCTCTGAGTTTTCTGCGGCAGAATCAATGTAAGAAAAATGAGAGTCAGCCAACGACCTCATTGACCAATCTTGACTTACAGACGAGCCTATCGATTTGACTTGAGAATTGGGGGAGTGAGCCAAATTATGGATCCATCCCACATACTGCGACAACAGCATCAGTGATACCAAGCAAAACACGCCCAAGGCAGAGCTGTATCTGCCTTGTCGAGTGCTACCAGTCTCAGTGATCATGAGTGTTTTCGTTATGATGAGTAAAGGGCTTAGAGGTAGTAATAACGCGGTGGTACCGCATGTCACGTTCAAAAATCAGTATACCAAAGACAAAATTATCCGATAAAGTGTTAATGCATCTCCATCAATTGTCCAAATCCCGCCTTCTTGTCATGGATGTTGCAAGCCCTCAGTGCATGCCAGTAAGTTGCAGTATTAATGGCAATCACTGGTTTACCTAAAAAAAGTTCGGCAGCGGCGGCCAAACGTATCATTGATAAGTTAGTTCCGACTTGAACTATAGCGTCTACATCATCTCCATCAATCTCTCGTATGGCTTTTCTGCACATCTCATCTGTTGTGTGCGCAATCAGGACGGGACTTGGTCGTCGCAAGCAAATATCTCTTACTACGGTGAAACCGCAGTCTTGAAAAAACCGCCTTACTTGATCGTTGGCGACTTCAAAATAAGGCGAAAAAAACGCGATTCTTTTGGCTTTCAAGGTATTCAATGCCGCCTCCATTGAAAAAGATCCACAAGAAACTCCAACACCTGCCTTATCTTGCATTTTGTTCAAGTAATCTTGAGCACCAGCACGGCCATTCCAAAAAGTTGCAGCAGACATCCCCATGACCAAATAGGTCATCTCACAACTCTTTAAAGTCTCAACTGCTGCAAAAGTGGCTTGATTAATGTTATCAACCAATTTCAAGAACTCTTGGTCGTTATTGACTGGGTCATTGGGAATGGCAATTCGACTGTAATGGTTGGTCACACCTACAGGCCTCAAATCATCAAAATCAGGCTGAACAATCGTGTTCGTTGATGGACCTAGAACTCCAAAACGCTGACGATAACCTAAGTGATCCGTCATGGTGAATTACCTCCTAAAGAATTAAGATGATCCATGATGCTGAACTTAGACATCACGTCAGCATATTTTTGTTGCATATCAAAGAGATTGGCGTCGTGGGGCTCTTGGGCACGATCAGCAACACAGTCGGATACGACAATGGTCTTGTAATTGTGCTGCATTGAATCCACGACACTTGCACGAATACATCCGCTTGTGGTGCAACCGACAATCAAAGTTGTATCCACTCTATGAAAGGTTAACCAATCGGACAAACCAGTTGAAAAAAATGCAGATGCCGATTGTTTCTTAATCACTAGTTCTGTGGGCAAGGGCTTTAAAGAATCAACAATTTGTGATTCAAATGCATTTTCAGTGAGTTTTTTCAATGCTGGCACCCGAAGGGTAAAAACATTGTGGTTAGCGCCCTGCTCATCAAAAACGACACGTGTATGGGCTATGGGTAGTCCAAACTGACGGGAAAAGTTTAATAACTCCACAGTCCGCTCACAAGCATCAGCAATGGCTTGACTGCCCAACAACTCTGGATCCACAAAGCCATTGACAAAATCCACCAAAATAAGAGCGCATCTGTGACCAAAACCTGACTGGCCACCAAAACCTTGCTTTTGATAGACAATATTTTTATCTTGCATTATGAACTTTTCGCATGAGCGGCATCAAATTCTGAAACCCAGTCAAATCCCATTTTTTGAGACATCTTGCTAAAAGGATACAACGCAGTGGTCAAACGGTTCGTAGAACCATCGGTTTTTAAAGTCTGATAAACACTCTCAAAAGCCTGTGTTGCGGCCAAGAAAGCGGTTGCGGGGAAAATGGCCAAGCCGTAACCAATTGAGGCCAAGTCCTCGGCACTCAGGATTGGAGTTCTGCCCCCTTCGACCATATTGGCCACTAGTGGCAAATCAAAGGATCGACCAATTTGACGCATTTCTTCCTCAGACTCCGGACTCTCAACAAACAGTAAGTCAGCACCTGCTTTCGCATAGCGCTCAGCCCGCCTTAAAGCCTCATCTAAGCCCAATGTGGTTCTTGCATCTGTTCTTGCAATGATCAAAAAATTTGGATCATTTCGAGTCTCCACAGCCACTCGAATTTTATCGACCATGTCCTCTACGGGAACAACTCTTCGTCCCAACATATGTCCACATTTTTTGGGGAATTCTTGGTCCTCCAATTGAATAGCACATGCCCCCGCGGCTTCATACCCCCTGACTGTGTGCATAACATTGAGCAATCCCCCATAGCCTGTATCACCATCACAGATCATGGGTGTTTGCGTGATTTGAGCAAATTGAGATACCCGATTGACCATATCCGAGTAACTGGCCAGGCCAGCGTCGGGCAACCCCATATAGGACGCTACCGTGCCATAACCCGTCATATAGAGAGCGTCAAAATTCATCTCATCGGCTATTTTTGCAGAAATCATCTCAAACACGCCCGGTGCAACTGTCAAGTGGCCCCTACGAATCTTGGGTCTGAGTAAACTGCGACGTTGTTCGCCTGTGAGTTGAGAGATACCTAACTTTTTCATTGAATAGACTCCGCGCGTTCAAGTGCATCCAACATGGATGTTTTACGTAAATATTCTTTTGCTGAAACTGGATTACTCGCAATCGCTTTGAGCTCTTGCTGACTTTTGAGCCTGACTTGTGGGTCTTGCTCCTCGAGTAATTTCTTATTGCGTGCAGTGTTGGCATTGATGTACTCAATGGCTATTGTTCTTCTTTGTCTCTCATAACGATCCAAAATTGTTACATCCTTATGATGATTGACAACGTCAATGAGTTTGTCACACAGATTGATAGCATCATGCACACCACCGTTCATTCCCATACCGCCCAGTGGATTATTGATATGTGCTGAGTCACCTGCGAGGAATACTCGACCCGTCTTAAATTGCTTTGCAACCCTTTGGTGCACTTTATAGAGCGTGCGATGCTCAGATTTGTAAGGTGTATCTTGTGGCAACAAATGTTGTAGCCTTGACTCAACAGAAGCATCTTTCAACACATCCTCATCACTTTCTTCTGGCTTCGTTGGGAAAAGAACTCGCCACAAGGCAGGAACTTTCAGTAACACACACCATTCAACAGGATCAGAACAGTAATTCACGTAGGACAAGTGTGGAAGATGATTTTCATACGGAAAGGTTGTGGAGATCACTAAAAACCTCTCTGGATAAGTGAACCCTTCGAATTCAATTCCAAGACTTGTTCGCACTGAGCTCCATGCACCATCAGCTCCAATCAGATAATCCCCTTGGAATTGCCGATGCTCTTGGTTGACTAGAACATCAAGGCTTACCCGATCAGCATCTTGCGAGACAGCTTCTACTCTTGCGTTGAAGTGAATTTGGACATCTGGATTCTGATCCAATTGTTTTTTAATCAATTGAGTTAGTTTCCACTGTTCGCATTGAAGTCTAAATGGATAATTGGTCTCCCCCGTCAAAAGCGACATATCAAATTCAGCAACCACCCCCTCTTGTCGGTCTCTTTGCTGTGTGTAACGAGCAATCAAGCCCATGGGGATCAACTCATCAGTGAGACCAAAAGGAGCCAACATATCCAACGTTGGAGGGTGAAAAGTCGATGCCCTCAAATCCATATTGAGTGCATTTGAACTTTCAAAAACTGTGACTCTGAATCCGGCTTGGCTGAGTTTTAAAGCACTGACCAGTCCCACAGGACCCGCCCCAGAAATTAATACATGGTTTTTCATAAGTTCAATATCAAATCTTTATGCAAGTGGTCAAGATATCACAAAAAAATGTTTTTTCATCTTTTCTAATTCTGATTTTAAGAAAGCAGATACATTTAGGTCTTATAAACTTGATTCTCCAACGTCACCATTTCCTACTCAAAAGGGTCTAGTCATGTCATTTAAACCCCAATTATTGATAAAACTACTTGCCTGTATTGCTTTCGTATCAATTTTTGATACCGCTCAGTCCCAAACTTATCCATCACAGCCAATCAAATTGGTGATGCCCTTTGTCCCCGGAACAGCTGCAGAGAATGGCCTACGCCTTTTGGCTGATAAATTAGGTGGGGCCCTTAAGCAATCAGTAGTGATTGAAAATAGGCCTGGTGCTGGCTCTACACTGGGAACAGAGTTCGTTGCAAAAGCGCCGGCTGATGGCTATACCCTACTGGCAACGTTCAATTCGTCCATTGCTCCAGGTACATTGATGTACAGCAAAATAGGATATGACCCTGTCAAAGATTTTCATCACATCGCTCTTTTAGGGGTTTACCCACAGTACTTGATTGTTAAAGCAGACTATCCAGCCAAGAGTATTCAAGAATTCTTAGCCATTGCGAAGGACAAACCTGGGAGCATCAACTATGCTTCTGCAGGTGTAGGGACATCAGGTTACTTGGCAGCAGAATTGCTAAAGCAGACCATGGGTCTGCAAATGACTCATATACCTTATAAAGGCCCTGCTCCAGCCCTAACTGACTTGCTAGGTGGTCGCTTAGACATGGTCCTCACAGCCAGTGCCTCTGAACTGGTGAAGGCTGGGAAAGTTCGAATTTTGGCTGTTACCTCAGACCGTAGGGTCTCCAGTTTCCCTGAAATTCCTACCCTCGAGGAAGTAGCCCCTGGCGTTAAGGCTGTTTCTTGGGTAGGTATTTCAGTTGCAGCCAACACCCCAAAAGCCATCACCAATAGGCTAGAGAAAGAGATCATTGCAATTTTGTCCACTCCCGAGATGTTCACCAAACTCTCCGACCCCAGCATTGGACTCACACCCATGGCCTTGGGGTCAGAGAAGTTTCAAGAGTTCATTAACAAAGAAATCAGCTTTTGGGCACCTGTCATCAAAGCTGGCAATATAAAAATTGATTGAGGCCTTTTTCCCCATAAAAATAAAGCCTGAATTCAATGAAAAAAGTACTGATCATCGGAGCCTCAAGAGGCATAGGTCTAGAGATGAGCAAACAATTGTGTCATCAAGGTAATGATGTCACAGCAACAGTTCGTGATCCCTCTAACGCTCAAGTCATCGAGTATTTTGGAGCGAAGATTCTCACGCTTGATGTGAGTAACTCTCACTCAGTGAGTGAATTTGCAAAGGCTCTAAAACATGAGACTTGGGATTTGGTAGTTTATGTTGCAGGAGTCTTTGGACCAAGAACTGATGCATCGCAACCAGTTGACGTCCAATTCTTCGATCAAGTAATGCACACGAACGTCTTGGGTGCTATGCAACTCATCACTCATCTCGCACCCCTTATCAAACCTCAAACAGGTCAATTTGTTTTTATCAGTAGCCTTATGGCTTCAATGAAAGCTACAGATTCCTCCCATGGATGGATCTACAAAGCCTCTAAAGCGGCACTGAACATGTGCGTGAAATCAGCCAGTGTTTCTTATCCCAACATTTGCATGATCAGCATCAGTCCAGGTTGGGTAAAAACCGATATGGGAGGAGAGTTTGCACCTCTAACACCTTCACAAAGTGTCAAAGGTATTCTTGCAACCATTGAGAACTTGACGCTCAAGGACTCTGGACGCTTCGTCAATTACAACGGAGAATCTTTAGCTTATTAATATTTGAAAAAATAATAGTCATCCATTCAAGTCATGCGAATAAGCCAACTTTTGCTCCCCTAGCAATTGAGTAGCTTAAAGTTCAAAATTAGACTTTTTTGAAAATCATATTCAAATAGTTTTACAGTTTTAGAAATCTAATGATGATCAGGAATAAGCTTTCGCATCTGAGCGCTGATTAACTCTCTGAACTTGGGCTGGCTTAAGCACCATCCGCAAATGATGCCAATGGCAGACCCAAGCACGGTATCGGTAAGCCTTGAACGAATGACAACAAACGGTGTATCGTCAACACCTCGCCTTGCTGCCTCGGCAATAAAAATGGTCAGTGGTGTTAGGAAAACCAAAGCCAAACCAAATTGACGAACTGCCAATGTTTCAATCAAAAAATTCAATCCCATCATCACAAAACAAATCGTCCAATTATCCAAATCCAAACTCAAGATATAAAACGATAGTAGCAAACCTGTTGCTGAACCCACAATGCGTTGAACCAAGGTATTCCACCCAGCCTTGGTCGATAGGCCTTGAATAACGGAAAGACAACTGATGGGAACCCAGTAAGGCCTTGGTAAATTTAGCGACAAGGCTACAGCCAAGGAAAGTGCAACGGTCAAACCAATCATGACCGAGTCAAATATAACAAACTCAAAGGTTGGGGCCTGAACTTTAGCGATCGGACCAGCACTTCTAATTCTCAAAATAAAAAGACTATAAATGATCGCGACAGCCAAAGCCAAAATACTTCCTAAACTCATGAGGCCAATGAAAAATGGAACTTGCAACACATCCATCGGTATAAACATCCCAATGGACGCAGCCATAATAAAAAACAAACTGCCAGGGGGGGGAATCATAAAGAACCGACAAGCAATAGTGACTACTGTTGCAATGATTCCAAGACATGGCACCATGAGTTCAGGTGTGAATTGGCTGATGACGCCTAAGCTGTAACAAGTAACCATACCAAAGGCACATGTCATCAGCGTCACAATACGGTGATACATGGGCGTATTGGGCAAATATAAAAACACCATCCCACCAAGACAGCCAGGTAGTCCGTAATTGAGATGCTGAAAGTGAACACCTATCAACAAAGGAAGCCCCATGGCCAAGGAAGCGGCAATTGGCATTTGCCAAGGCCGGTCACTTTTATTTACAGTCGTCAAATGTTTATATTCAGTGATAAAGAAATCACAAATTTGTCGCCACAATGAGCTCATCAGATGTCCTGTTTTTGAAAGTAAACCAAGTGTTGGCAATTAAAAATGGATGGAATTTCACCCCAAAAAAGCCGTGAAATTAGTCAAAAATCATTCAATTGAGTGAAATTTTGTTCACTCTCAATTAGATCACACTCAATGCCAATAACAATTGAGTCTTTAAACACTGATCAATTAAATTTATTCAAAAATGCGATGTGAGCTTATGTCGAATATCCATTCAATTTTACTGATTGAAAATAGCTTAACGTTTGATTATTCATGAGAATTCATCTCTAAAATGGACAACTAAATCACGAAGAGCTAAATAAAACGAGTAGAACAGGAATTTTTTTAAAAATTTCTTAATCGATTGATTTAGCATTAGGTTAAAGCCCAAGACTGTCAATTGCAGCAAAAAACTTTATTCGTAAATCGATATGAAATTTGATTTATTGAATTTTCACAATCAAACAATTCTGACCAAGGCTATTATGAATTCCAATACTTTCAAACGCTACTTGTTACTTGTGGCAATTGGTGCTATCTCTTCTGGCTCACACAGTCAGGACATTCCAAATAAATCTATTACCATGATTGTTGGATTCGCCGCTGGCGGTGCTTCTGACACCGCAGCTCGCTTGATTGCTAAAAAACTGAGTGAAAATCTTGATCGCTCAGTCGTCGTTGACAATAAGCCAGGTGCAGGTGGAAATATTGCTCATCAAACCATTGCCAGAGGCGAGTCGGATGGCTCGGTGATTTTATTGGGCTCAATCGGACCGCTGTCCATTGCGCCCCATATGATGAAAGTTGGTTATGATCCGCAAAAGGATATTGCTCCTATTACGATGGGCTTACTTTTTCCTAACGTATTGGTAGTCAGTCCAAGTTTAGGTGTCAAAACATTAGCCCAGTACATTGCCTTGGCGAAATCCAAACCTGGGGTCCTTAATTACGCATCAACCGGCTCTGGCTCTGCTTCTCACCTGGCAGGTGAACTCTTTAATCAGGAAGCTGGGATTGATATCACTCATATTCCTTACAAGGGTGGCGCTCCAGCGCTAACAGACCTCTTGGGGGGACGGGTAACAGCTTACTTCTCAACACCTTCGTCTGCGGCTCCATACATCGAGAGCGATAAAGTAATTCCACTTGCTAGCACTGGACTTTCCAGAAGCCCTGCACTACCGAATATTCCGACAGTAGCGGAATCTGGATTCAAAGGGTTTAATGCGGTCAACTGGTATGCATTTGTAGGATCTGCTCAGATGAATCCCAAAATTTTGCAGCGATGGAATACAGAAATCGTTCGAGTGCTTCAATCTCCAGATGTTAAAGAGACACTTCTCAAACATGGCTTAACTCCGGAGCCAGGAACGAGAGAAGAATTGGGTAAGTTTATCGAAAGTGAATCTAAGAAATGGGGGCAACTGATTCGAGAGAGGAAAATTGTCGCTGACTAAGTCAATATTGATGAAGCATCAGCTAACAATCAATCAAGCAATTCATATTTCATCGGTCATCAAAAGAGCATAATGACATTGGGCAAAGGACAAAAACCGATAAGCTTCATTATTTAGGTAGACAAGTCTAGTGCCCATTGCCTGTTATTTGAAGTATATCGAGCGGGGAAATCGCGGATGCTTGGTTTCCCCATTCACCACGGATGTAGGTCAAAACATCGGCAACATCCCTATCGCTCAAGACAGCACGGAATGGTGGCATCCCCTGAGGACTAGGATTAGCGGCAGTTGTAGGAGGAATCCCGCCTAAGAGAACCGATTGAACCAAATTATTGATATATGAAGAGACCACATTCCGATTACCCACCAGAGAGGGCGACGAATTCGGTGCACCCTGGCCTTTCGCACCGTGACATGTTTCACAATACTTATCGTAAATTGCTTTGCCTCTTCTTTGTGTACGGCTAGCGATTTCAGAAGCATTGATGGTGGCCAAATTCACAACTTCATCGCCTTTAAGTGACTGCAAATAAGTTGCAATTGATTCAGCATCATTTAAAGTCAAATATTGTGTACCTTTATACACAACCTCCGCCATTGGTCCCGACACATAGCCTTTTTGCGTAATGCCACTGTGTAGTAGATTGCTGATTTGTTGTGTAGACCAATTTTGTAGACCTGCTTGAGAATCAGACAACAAGCTTGGTGCGAACCAACGAGTGTTCGTTTTAAGATACGCCCCAGCAAACCGTGACTCCAACTGACTTGCACCCAATTTATTTCTTGGCGTATGACACGAGCCGCAGTGCAGTAAACCATTAACCAAATACGCACCGCGATTCCATGACTTGCTTTGCTTTGAGTTCTCTTGATACTCGCCACTCTTGAAATACAGCTTCTGCCACACAAGAAGACCAGTTTGAGTGTTAAAGGGCCAAGTGATCGTGCTCACAGGTATATTCATGTTTATAGCGGGCAAGGTGTTTATATACGCAAAGATTGCATCTGAATCAGCACGTGTTATTTGTGTTAATTCAGTGTAAGGGAATGCTGGAGACAACAAACGTCCATCTTTAGATCTGCCTTCATGGATGGCATTCCAAAAATCGTTGGAAGTCCAAGTGCCTATACCCGTTTCATTATCGGGAGTAATGTTGCTGGAATATACAACTCCAAAAGGAGTTTCAATAGCTTTACCCCCTGACATTGGAATTCCACCTTGTGTGGAGTGGCAGGCGAAGCAATTACCAATTCGAGCCAAGTATTGCCCCTTACTTTGCAATGGGGTCAGAAAAAGTGTATTTTGATCTCTTTGAACATTTGCAATGGTGTAATTAGCAAGGACACTCCCACATCTTTCTGGCAATGACTTTGACTTGAGACTAGTCTTGGAGGAGTTGAGATGGTCACCTTTGGGCCAAGGCTGACTTGACAACCAAGCGGTAACAGCGCTCACATCATTAATTGAAAGCTTCTTGGCAATACTTGCCATACAGTCTGGCTCTTGGGCATGGCGCTGATTGCTTCTCCAAGCACCTAACTGTGCGATCAAATAATCTCGAGGTAAGCCCAACAAACCTGGAATACTTTCGAAAATTCCACCCGTAAGGCCTTCACCATGACATTGACTGCATGCTGGGATTTTTCTTTCTAAATCACCTTCAAATACGAGCTGACGCCCTAACTCCACTTGAATTTTGCTGTCAGAAAACTTTGCGGGAGGAGGATACGCTATCGTTTGGGTTGCAAAAAAATGTGCGAGCTTGTGTAAATATTCAGGGTTAACGTTTTCCAACAAATAAGACATTTGAGCATAGTGACGTTTGCCTTGCTGAAAGTTCAGCAACTGATTGAACAGATACGTTTCAGGCTTTCCTGCCAAACGAGGAAAATAACCATATGGTGTAGAGCGTCCTTGTGGACCATGACACAAAGTACAGGCCTTGACAAGTTCTGAGCCAGAAAGCACCGTAGTTTCAGATGTTTGAGCGAAACTTAGCCAATAACAACCTAGCAAGATCGCCGTAAACAATAACTTGATGAAAAAACTAGAATTTGGACAAATTCGCATCAGAATACTTTATTCATTTGAATTTCAAAAGTTTCAAGGACCAACAAAAATATTCATACGCTCTCGACTTAGTAATCAAAGAGGCACTATCAAGCAAAGTCTACGTCAAAGAAAATCTCTGTAACTAGTCACAACGATGAATACGATAAGAATTGGCCATTCTTTCCATTAATTGCTAATATAAGCCCAGATTCGTTAAACTTTGAACGCTGCCACCACTATAGTCTTTAGAGTAATCGATCGATAGCCTATAAATATTAGATACAGAAATGGACTCAATGAAATGAAAAAATAATTAGGCTAGAAGTTTTAGTTTCGAATTAAATAAAAATCAAGCAAACGGTCCACCAAGACCAATTCACAACAAAATCTAACAGTATCAACAAATTTATTGGTTTTTATTCAATAGAACAAACAAAGCCTTGACCCTTGAGGAGATAAACGAAGCGACACAAAATGCTTGGTCAGAGCGATAGTCAGACCAGTTTTTGCATCTGAGTGAAATTGGTCTGCCTGGAGGGGATTGAACCCCCGACCCACAGCTTAGAAGGGCGTGTGTTTTGTCATAAGCTGTTGATTTTGTCAAGTTATTTTAAACTGTTTAATAACTGTGCATTAAGATTCTAAGTATTTCTCCTCTCCACCACATAATGTTTAGCATTGCTTTACATTTTTCTGCTTATCGTTAAAATTGTCAATATCAAAAAAGGACGCTGATTATGGAAGTGGTACTTAGAAAATATGGCAATAGCACAGTTGCAGTATTACCCCCCGTTGTTTTAAAAGATATCGGACTCAGAGCCGGTCAGCCCATGTCACTAGAAACAACGAGTGACGGGAAAATAATTCTTAGCGCTAAAAAAAGATATTCTCTATCTGAATTAATCTCGCAATGCGATTTGAAAGCAAAGCCACCCAAGGATTTAGAGTTATGGGATAACTGCAAACCGATTGGCCAAGAAGTATGGTGAAAAAATATTTTGATCGCGGGGATATTGTTAGAGTGAGCTTTGATCCCTCAATA
>Ga0208618_1000513_pt1 | contig 17438 bp, 17 predicted proteins | sample CryBogCBE18Jul08_FD_184585 | JGI IMG/M metagenome (GOLD analysis project Ga0208618, IMG submission 184585) | Freshwater microbial communities from Crystal Bog, Wisconsin, USA - CBE18Jul08 (SPAdes) | ecosystem: Environmental > Aquatic > Freshwater > Lake | place: Crystal Bog, Wisconsin, USA...
CCCTTACTCTCAGTAAATTTTGTCTTTGGTTAGAGGACACTGACCTTAGCCAAGCTATTCAGGTATCAGATGTAATTGTTCCCGTAACTCAAATTATTCATATTTTCGCTGTAGCCGCAGCACTATCCGCGTGTTTGTTGATCGCACTGAGATTGTTGGGATATTTTGCAGTTGAATTTTCGCTGTCCCATACGTTCAATAAATTCTGGCCTATTTTTAAAGTCTCTACGGTTGTTCTCCTGCTGAGTGGAAGCATTCTTATTATTGGCGAGCCATCCAGGTCTCTTGAAAATACTGTTTTCCAAACTAAAATGTTTTTGCTTATATGCGTTTTTGTAAATATTCAATTTATTAAGAAAACTTTTTTTGGCAAATTAATAGATTGGAAAAATCCAGTTGAGCTCACAAACGAATTGACCACGACTGGGAAGACATTGGCCGTAATCTTAATTTCTTTACTAATTTTGATTGTTTTCGCTGGCAGGTGGATTGCGTACACCTAGTCAACCCATCATTGGAATTTGATTAGAAGATCAACAGGATTTTAGGAATAAATTGTGTTTATGGAATTAGATGGATTATTAAATTGGCTTTTTGAGACAGCTATAGCTGGATCAATAAGAGAGAACGACTGGTTATTTCCAATGCTTGAGAGTTTGCACGTCCTAGGGGTTACGGTTTTTTTAGGAAGCATCATTTGGGTTGACTTAAGAATCTTGCGATTTGCAAACAATGAGCGCAGACTTCAAAAGTTTGTTAATGAATTACTGCCTATAACCTGGCTGATGTTCTTAGTTGCTGTTGTTACTGGCTTTGCTTTATTTTCCTCAAATGCGGTTAACTATGCACACAATATATTTTTTCAACTGAAAATACTCTTTTTAACATTCGCTGGGTTGAACATGATTATTTTTCATGTTTGGTACCACAACAAAGTTTTGAGCGATGACTTAAGCTATCCTTCACCACTGATGGGAACTGAAATATCAAATAACTTTCAATTTCGTGATCTGATATTTAAACTCGCCTTTTGGGCCCATGGCCGCTGGTCAGCAGCTCTGTCGGTAGTATTTTGGATTTTCATAATAGCTTTGGGGCGTTGGATTGGGTTCTCTATTCAACCTACCTTTTCTGGTTAAATTATTAAGGAGTATCAATTGATGATTCGTTTGATGTTTTTACGTCCTATGAGCTTTGGGCTATTGCATTTGGTGCTAATTGCCACCGCTCTTAATATTTGCTTATCTCAGTCATCCTTTTCAGCTGAGAAAGTCATCATGAATCCAGCTCCAACACAAAAGGACTGGGCAAGCATTGCAAATTTGCCTGATTGGTCTGGTGTATGGAATCCTAAAGTTACGGATCAAGACTTACAGGTCAAAACAAATCCTCCCCCCTGGAATTCGAAAGCCGCAGCGCTTATTCAGCACCAGATGAATGAGCTTAAGGAAGGTAGACCCTTTTTGGTTTTTTGGGGTTGCTTGCCAGAATCCATGCCTTCTTGGATGTTGATCACCCATAACGCAATGGAGATTTTATTTACTCCGGGCAGAGTAACTATGCTGGGCGAATCTGACGGTAACCGTATACGCCGTATTTACACCGATGGACGTGCCCACCCTGAGGACCCTGACCCAACATTTCATGGTCATTCGATTGGGACTTGGGAGGGAGACACCCTTGTCATTGATACTGTAGGTATCTTGCCCCAAGCATATTTAGCAATTTCAGAGGCACTGGGTGTGCCAAACAATGGTGATATGCATGTGATTGAACGCTTGCATCTTGCTGGAAAGGATATTTTGCATGATGATTTAGAAATCATTGCTCCTAACGTACTCACTAAGCCTTGGAAAACCACACGTATATTTTTTCGTCAACGAGCTAGGAAATTTGATATCGTTGAGGGTACATGTGAGGAAGGTTACCATGCGCCAAAAGTTGACAAAGACGGATGGGCTATTTTCGAGAGGATAGAGCACGATATAGGCGGTAACAGAATTCCACCGAAGTAATATTTTTTTAGGAGATGATGTGAATTATTTAAATCAGTTGCTTGTGAGTTCAGTAAGAAAACTAAATACAGTATTTTTTTGTGCTGTGACTGTATTTTGCTTTTTCCATTCAAGTGCTAACGCACACCATTCAACAGCGATGTTTGATCACACCAAAAGTGTGACGATTGTTGGAACTGTCAAAGAGGTTCAATGGACTAATCCTCATGTAGCTATTTTCATCAACGGAAGTGTGGGTGGTGAGGAACCCTCTATTTGGTTAATGGAGATGACGAGCCCGGGAAATTTAGTTAGAGATGGGTGGACTCGCACTGCAGTGAAAGCCGGGGATAAAGTAACGGTATCGTTTAGCCCTTTAAGAGATGCAACTAAGGGTAAGGGTGGAGCGCTTAAGAAGCTAGTATTGACAGATTCAGGTAAAGTATTCACCGCAGATATTCGTGCTGCAGAGAGACCTAATATTGGTGAAGAGCCCGAAAAGTGAATTAGTAAAACGTCAATCAGTTAATTGGGATTTCTTGAACTACTACCTATCTGTACCACAACAGCACAGCAGGTATGAAACCAGCAATGGATAGACTAGCCAAAAGCCCCAAACTCAATTTTGCTGACTCTTTGCTTGATAAAACATAGGCATAAATGCCTTTAGCAAGATTGTTCATAGAGGTCGCAATCAGTATTCCAATGGATGCGACCTCTCCGGGAGTTAAATCAGGTACCGCTTGAGTAAGTCCCATAATAAAGGGGTCTACATCAGCAACCCCCATAATTAATGCAAGTGTATAAACGCCTGAATTGCCGAAATAATCAATTGAAATGTGCGTCACCACAAGCATAACAACAAACAAAATAGCAAAAACAAGCCCTGACTTTACCTCTAATGGGTTATGCCCCTTTGACTCGTGTTGAACCTCATCAAGGCGGACATCGCCAAGCCTTGACCAAGCATACCCACCTCCTAAAGCTAGCAGTGATAAGCATACAAAGGGAATCCAAAGAATTTTCATGATGATGGGATTGAAAAGCCCGAGCAAAACAATTATTCTTAAGTACATCATGCCCGATGCCATCAAAATGACCCCTGAAATCAGCTTTGGAGCCGATTCCTCTTTGGACTTTCTTGCAAGTGCTACAGTGGTAACTGTTGAGGAGTAAAGCCCCCCCAGAAGAGCAGTTAATAGCAGTCCATCTGCGCCTTTGGAGAGTTTTTGTAAGACATAGCTTCCGTAGGAAACACTGCTAACAGCAACTACGACCAGCCAAGTTTTAAATGGGTTGATCTGATATTCAGTAAAGGCCTCATTCGGCAATAATGGTAAAACAACAGCCAATAACAAAAGAAATTTCGCGAAGGTAAGGATCTCACCTTCGTCAATTTTTTTAGCTAATTGACCAAGCCATATTTTGAGCTCTAATAGTAAGATATTGATAACTGTGAGAGTAGTCGCCAACCAAAATAGATCATGATTTGCTACAACCCCAATCACATAAGTTGACAAAGCGGTCATATAACTAGCAATGGTTGGGTTGCCAACAGTAGTTAGTTTATGCCAATAGGCCATCAACAGAAATAGAGTAAGGCCAATTAAACCAATTGAAACTAAAGTCAAATCTTCCTTAGATATCGTAGAGAGTGAAAACCCAATCAAACCTATGAGTGGATAGGTTCTAACTCCGCCAAAGGAAATTTGATCGTCTTCAAATTTTTTACCCTCTCGTTCTAGACCAATAATGAAGGTTAGGAAAAAAACAAACAGTATTTGTATGCCTTGATGCGGTATCCAGCCTAGGTATTGCATTTCGTTTAATGATTTAATATTTACTCAAAGTGCCGGTCTAAGCTGATGAAGAAATTATCAACGTGTCGATCAGAGACGAGTGGGCTATTGGTTATCGCAGGTGCAAGCCATTTATGTTTGAAGTACGAGTTGATGACCCAATTTGGACCTAGAGGTACCTCTAAAGCTAAAGCCGCGTAGGGGGAAATTCCCCCATTTGATGTGTAGGCGCTAAGACCAGTAACTTGAGACTCTGCCGGTGTAACACCATAAAAATAGTTGACATATTTTTTGTCTTTGTAATCAAACCCAATAAGTGGATAGATGTTTATGGATAGTGGCAATTTAACTTCTGCTGCATATGTAAACTCAGCCATTTTTCCTCCCTTAGAGGCATTGAAGTCGTTAAAGCCGTAGATAAAAAAAGCACCAAAGGGCGTCAACTGAAAGGTGCCAAGTCCAAGGGGGACAGGTAAATTTCGAGGATTTAGTAGGCTGTAGGGGCTTGACTTAGGTGTGAATCCCTCTTGGTTGTATCTACCAACTATCTCTAGATATCCCATACCTAGTGGAATCGTTTTGAATCCAAAGGTATCAATTCTTGCAAAAAAGCGATCATAGTCAAAATAAGCGTAGGGAAGAATTTGAGTTGATGATTCACCGCTTTGCGTAAAGTTATTTTGACTATAAACAGCTACACCAATGTCACCTTGGATTCTTTCTTTGAGGTCTCCCTCAGATTGGGAGTCAATAGCTTGGGATAACGCCCCAGATAGGGCAAAAAAATAAAGAAGGGCCAAGAGCCAAAGTTTATTGTGAGATTTCATAAGAATGGGAAAGGCTAATTCAGATCCCATATTCTACAGTTTGGTTTTTTGCGGTTAAAACTCTAAACTTTGCACTCACATGTTGATTTGAATTAACACTTAGAAGTATCTCCCCCCCGTGAATTTTGGCAATCTCACGGCATAGGCTAAGCCCTAATCCTGTACCCTCTACTTTACGGTTATGGGATTCCTCACCTCTATAAAAACGATCAAAGGCTTTCTCGGTGAAATCAGGATTTAAATTTTCAGCAGTATTGATTATTTCTACTACGAGCTCTCGCTCATCTTGGTAAAGACCAAAATGAATCCATCCACTTGAGATGTTATATTTAATCGCATTAGAGTAAAAATTGTAAATCAGTTGATGAATGAGTTGTTCATCCCCTTGAATAGTGACTTTTTTCTGAATTTGACTGGTGATACGAAAGTCGGGATTTATGATTTTTGCATCTGCAACAAGTTGCTCCAACATATCCGTTAGATTAACGGCTGTGGGGATTATCTCCAGTCGGCCCGAGTCCGCTCGAGCGAGCATTAATAGTTTCTCGGTAATATTAATTAATCGATCAATTTCTTCTGACATCAAAGAGAATTGAACTTGCTCGTTTGAACCATCTCCAGATGTTCTAATTCCTCGCTCTGCGTAGCCTCGCAAAATAGTGAGCGGAGTTTTTAGCTCATGAGAAGCATCTGATGAGAACCTGGTAGCTTGTTCGAAGCTGGTTTTCAGACGCCTTTTCATTTCATAAAAAACATCTAGAAAAGGTTGAAATTCTTTAAATTTGGCAACTTCGTGGGTAATGGTATCCAAATTTTTTACGTCTATCTTATCAACTAAGTCCTTTGTTTTGTTGAGCGCTTCTACTACGTAATTTGAAATCAAATGAGATAGCAACAACATCATTAAAACCATGATGGGTAAGATATATAAAACTACATGATCCCTAAGTATCCAAGACTTCTTTAATGTTTTTTGTACTTCAGAGTCATTAACTGCAATGTATTCAAAAAAGGAGTATGTATTTTTTCTTACGACATGCCATGTGTTTTTTTCGTTTATATAGTCTGCGTACTCAATTCTTAAATTAAGTTCGTCTTGAAGTATTTTCCATTTAATATTTGGATCTTTAAATTCTTTACACAATGCGTCTTTCACTAAGTAGTTTCTGGAGCATATGACGAGTGAGTTAAGCTCTGAGAAATCAAAGAACGGCTCATCTTTAGATGGGTCTTTTGTATTGTAGGTGGGGGAGTTGGTAGCAAGTATGAGAAGATCTTCTTGAATTTTTTTCTTTATAAATTCAGATGCTAAATACTGAGAGGAAAGTCTGCTTGCATATAAAAAAATGCAAAAGCAAATACTAAATAATATGAATAAATGTAATCTAAAAGATTTGGGCATTAGTCAGGTTTTCTAATTCTGTAACCAATGCCTCTGATTGACTCTATTGGAAATTCACTAAGATCATTTTTCTCAGTATTAACTAATTTCCTTCTAATTCTTTGAATGCAAACATCAACGATATTTGTTTGAGTATTAAAGTCTATCCCCCATACAAATTGCATAATTTGCTGTCTTGAATAAACGTTCCCAGGAGAGCGCATTAGATACTCTAAGAGCGTGAATTCTCTTTGACTTAGGACCATAGAAGAGTCGCGCCATTTAACTCTTCTGGTTACCTTGTCCAAACTGAGTTCACCCACAGTTGTTGTGTCATCATTTGGTTTGCTGTTTCTACTCAGTAATGCCTTACACCTTGCAAGTAACTCCTCCATGAAAAAGGGTTTTGACATGTAGTCGTCTGCACCACTCTTGAATCCCAATAATTTGTCACTTAATTCTGATTTAGCAGTGAGCATAATGATCGGCGTTTTAACTTCAGCTGATCTAGCACTTTGAAGAACTTCATTGCCAGACTTTCCAGGTAGCATCACGTCCAGCAAAATGAGGTCGTAGGAGTTTTTTAAAATACTATCTAAGGCAGCAAGGCCGTCGGATACATGCTCAACCTCGTAATCCTCACTTTGTAGACCTTGTATAACAAAGTCAGCAATTTTATTTTCATCTTCTACCAATAATATCCGTGTCATTGCTTTAGTCTATGAGTTTGAAGTATTGATCATTTTATATAATAAAAGAGCACTTTATTTGCGACTGAAGTTCAATCATAAAAAATGAGAGCAGTTTTTTAGGATGACACAACTGTAATTTAGATGCACTCTAACTCTCATCACCAGAGCTTTCACTGGAATGCCAGTCCTTGAGTGCTGTTTTTGAAATCCAAGCCATTGTTGAGTAGAGAAAAATACCTGAAAGTGAGATTAAAAGAAGAGCTGCAAACATTCTAGGTATATTGAGCTGAAATCCGGCTTGCAGGATCTGATAAGCCAACCCAGAACCCGTCCCTCCTGTGCCCGCCACAAATTCTGCCACTACGGCTCCGATGAGTGCCAGACCGCTGGAAATTCTTAAACCTCCAAAGAAATAGGGCAATGCGCTTGGGATTCGAAGGCGAAATAATATTTGCAGTCTTTTAGCCTTGTTCAGTTTGAAATAATTCATCAAATCTGGATCAATACTTTTTAGACCTAGCGTCGTATTGCTTATGATCGGGAATAGAGCAACCAACGAAGCACAAATGACAAGTGACAGGGTAGTGTCTTTAACCCAAATGATAATTAAGGGTGCAACTGCAACTATTGGGGTCACTTGAAGTAAAACTGCGTAGGGAAGGAGCGCTCGTTCTATTTGCTTGCTCTGAACAAGCAAAAAGGAAAGCAAAACACCTATTAAGGTGGCCAAACAAAATGAGAAAAAAGTTATTTTAAGAGTGACCCAAAGTGCTGAGCCTAAGAGAAGCCTATCTGACCACAATGTCTTAAACATTAACACGGGGCCTGGTAATAGATATGGGGGTACTTCAAAATACTCTACTAAGACCTCCCAGCCAATCAACACTGAAAACCCGAGTGCTACTGGTAGTATATTTTTTTGGATGACCTGGGAGATGTTTTTTAAGGATATTTCCATTTTAAACACTCGCTTTGAGTAAAGAGGCTTGCACTCTTTGGGCGTATTGCATGAAACCATTTGACACCAGAAAGTCAGATCCTCGAGGATAGGGCTCTGGCACAAAAAATTGCTCTGTTACGCGTCCGGGCCGAGCGGCCATCATAATAATTCGAGTGGATAAGAAAACAGCTTCATGTATTGAATGAGTCACAAAAAGAACTGTAAACTTATTTTTCTCCCATAACGCGAGCAATTCTTCATCTAATTTATGTCTCGTAATTTCATCTAAGGCCCCAAATGGCTCATCCATTAAAAGCAAATCTGGTTTCGTCACCAGCCCCCTTGCAATAGAGACTCTCATTTGCATCCCCCCAGATAAGGTTCTGGGCAAGGCATTCGCAAAATCAGTTAAACCCACGGTCTCTAAAACTTGCCCTACTTGTAGATCGGCAATTTCTTTTGGAACGCCAGCCAAATCCAGTGGTAACCTTACATTTTTATGTACATTTGCCCATGGCATAAGGGTGGGGGATTGAAATACAAAAGAAAGCTTAGGCTCAGAATAGTTACTTTGTTCCTGATCATCAAGGGGGTGATTGCTTTTTATGCTGCTTGGTAAGGTTTCTCTGCGACCTAACACTACTTTACCTTCGCTTGGTTGTGTTATGCCAGCTATCATTTTTAAAAGAGTGCTTTTTCCGCAACCCGAAGGACCAAGCAGTGTGACAAACTCTCCCCTCTCTACTTTTAAATCCACAGGCAAAAGTGCTTTTACACCTCCTGCATAAGTCTTGGCCGCCGATAAAACCTCAATAGCATTTGATTTGGCTTCTGTAATTGGAGATGTACTGGATGCCATAAATCAGAAATTAGTTGAGTTCAGTTTGACCTTGTTTATATCGTCTTGATCAGGGAAGCACTTTTAGATCTTTTACAAATTCAGTTGTATACGTATCACTTACCTTAACTTTTGTTGGATCTATGATTTTGTTGGAGACCATCATATCAAAACTAATTTTGGCTCTTTTGTCTGTAATTATGCCGATTCCCAGAGTCGCAGCGTCCCCACCAGAGATGATATTTTTTTCCTTAAGCTTAAGTATGCTGTATGCTAATTGATCATCTCCCATATCTGGGTTTTCTCGTTTTATGAGTGCATTGCCCTCGCCAGGATTGTTTAGATAGCTTTTCCAACCCTCTACAGATGCTTTAACAAAGGATGCGACAGCTTGTTTCCTAGATTTGATTGTTTTATCCAAACAAGTAATCGTTGTTGAATAGGCAGGATAACCAAAGTCACTCAGCAAAAATACATTAGCTTTTACACCTGCTTTTTGAATTGAATAAGGCTCAGAAGTTAGATAACCCTGCTGGGCAACATTTTTGTCAGCGATGAAAGGCTGTATATTGAAAGTGTAGGGTCTGGCCTGTTCGTCGGTTAAACCGAAAGTGTTCTTCATCCAAGGCCAAAATCCCTGCCTTGCAAATGGAACCACCAGTATGCTTTTTGTTTTGAGTTGGGAAAGGTTTGTCACATCTTCATGGGTAATGATTACTTGTGGATCCTTTTGAAAAATTGCAGCCACATTAACAACAGGTACTCCGGCTTGACGAACTTCCATCATTTGAAGGTCGCTACCGCCCATGACGCAGTCAGCCTGACCCGCAGCCATTAATTGAATGACGTTAACACTAGGGCCTCCCATTTTGATGGAGACATCTAAACCATATTTTTTGTAAAGTCCAGTAGCCAAGGCCTGGTAAAAGCCCCCGTGTTCAGCCTCTGGAAACCAATTGGTCATGAAAATAAATTTTTCAGGAGCAGGCTTGTCTTGAGCATTAGCTATTGAGGCAAGCAAAGTTGAACATAACAAGGTCAAAGTAATGTATCGGCCAATTAAATTAAAGCTCAATTTAGGCGTAAACACAGAAGAAAGCATGGGGTAAAACTCCAAAAAATACGGATAAAAGACGCTTAAAATAGAATTGCGTTAGCGTTTAGTAATAAATACCTATTTCAATTATAAATGGCGTCTCTTAACCTAACTTAATTCATGACAAATTTTATGAGTTTCACCAGAGCCAAGTTAATTTTGTCAGTAATCGCTTTTTCAGTCTTGGTGTCGGTGTCGTGTACCAAAAAAGAGCCTGAGCCATTAGTTGAGTCATTTGTTAGCTACCTTAACATTAACCAGTTAATGAACTGGGTTATTGACCCCGCGGCCGATGCAGTATGGGACTCCGTTGCTTGGTACAGCACAACCAGCGGGGAAAAAATGATTGCCCCGAAAACGGAAGAACAATGGTCAAATCTTAGAAACAGTGCTGCAACCCTAATGGAGGCATCGAATTTGTTGTTGATAAACGAGCGAGCGAAGGGGGATGAAAAATGGATCAAATTTGCAAAAAACCTTGGTCTATCAGCTCAAAAAGCTTTAGTTGCAATAGATGCTAAAAATCCCCAAGCGGTCTTTGATACAGGAACTCTAATTGATGGTGCCTGTGAGGACTGTCACAAGGTGTTTGCCTATCCCAATAGAAAATAGATTAAAAATCAACCACAATTGGTCTTATCCATGAAATCTAAGAATATATTAATTTTTTGCTCAACAGTTTTATTATTTTTTTTGACTCTTGAGAAGGACGCTTACTCACATGAAGAGAGCCCTGTAGAGCAAAACAAATCTCTAAGCTCTATTGCCGAGCTCAAAGAGAATACAAAACCCGAACATGAAGAAGCAAAGAAATTAGGCTCTGAGAGCTCCAAAGGTGAAGCATTACCGCCTTGCAAAGGAGGATATAGCAAAGTGGCTTGGAGTGAGTGCCGGGGTGTTAAGAAAAAATACAACGGACCACATTTCGTGGGTGAGAGCTATGAGGGTGACTTTAAGGAGGGGCGACCACACGGACAGGGCGCAATCAAATATATAGACGGTTCACGCTTTGTTGGCTCCTTTGAGATGGGGGTGCGTGAGGGACCAGGAAAGGAGTTTGCTAAAGATGGCTCACTAACCCTAGACGGTTATTGGCGTGCAGGCGTGCTAGTGAAGGTATTCCAAGGCTCTCCCAAAAGTGCTTCAATGTCAAAAGAGGGGCGTGAGCTAAAAGAAGGTGCCATTAAATACTACCCTTGATTTTGAGTTTCTTTCGGCAATAACTCCAAATGTTTAAATTCAAAAGCATTGATTGCTTAAGATTTTTTGGGGCTTTTCTTTTCGTCTCGTCCTGCCTTGGTCAAGACATAGACCGTATGTATCAAAATACCGATAGAGACCGTCAAAGGTATGATTCAATACAGCAAGATAACAAAGACGCTATGCAGCGCATATTAAATCAAGCACTAACAAAAGGCCGACTTTGGAAGTGTCCCTTGAATACCTACCTTTTCTATGACGGCTGGGTGTTTGTTGGGACGAAGGAGGATGCCAGTGACATTGGTCGAGTACCCTACAACATAGTGGGTAGTTATTATTCCTATAACGAGTTTGTAAAGTTTACTTTTCAAGGGCTTTCATATGAAAATGTCTTTGAGCTCAATACTAAGACTAGCCAGTTGTTTTCCTATAAACACACTCTCAATAAGTTGGAGAGAGTGAGTTGTAAATTCATTCACTGAAATCCCTAGAATATTCTGACTCCTAAGTATTTACAACTAGGAACGTTTGATTAGAATTTAATTTACCTGAATGCTTCTCTGATATCCTATGATTTGCCTAGGAGTTGGGTATTGGTTCAGAATTACAAAAGATAAATGATGATAAAAACTAATAATCACCACTTCTTCTCTATTTTTAAGCGTTTCTTGGTTTTGCTTTTTTTGTTTGTATTTTCCTTTCATGGATGGACACAAGTGATTGATTCAAGGATTCTTCAGCAACTTGCACCAAAAGGTGTTTTAAATGCGGCCATTTACACCGGTAATTTTTTGCTCGTTACAGGAAAAACGGCAGACAACACCCCCGAGGGAGTGTCCCCTGACATGGCTAAAGCTATTGCTGAAAAACTGGGTGTTCCCTTGGTATTGAAACCTTTCAGCACTCAAAATGAGGTTGTCCAAGCTGTGGCTTCTGGAGATTGCGGGATTGTTTTGGTTGGCTCGGACCCAGCACGTGCAGAAAAGATTGATTTTGTCCCAGCGTATGTCGAAATAGAGGCAACTTATTTTGTACCTGAGGGCTCAAAACTCAAATCTATAAGCGATGTCGATCAACCTGGTATTCGTATTGCTGTATTTGGGGCCAGTGCCTTTGGCCTTTGGATGGATAGGAATATCCATCATGCTGAACTCGTAAAAACGGATGGGTTAGAGGCATCATTGCAACTGTTTATTGATCAAAAATTGGATGCTTTAGCGGGACTTAGGCCAGGATTGATTACGGATCAAAAGAGATATCCAAAATACAAAATACTGGATGGTCACTTTATGACTGTTCAACAGTCGATTGCCACTCGTAAAGGAAGCCCTGAAGCGTTTGAATTCATAAAGAATTTTGTAAACGAAGCCAAAGTCTCTGGGTTTGTAGAACAACTCATTGTCAAGCACGGGGTGCAAGGGCGGTTATCCGTTGCTCCGTAATTTTTAAAATAGGAATGTATATGACTTTTTATAAAGTATCGAAATTATTAATTTGTTTTTTGTTAACGTGGCTAAGTCTTAGTAAAGTAGTTAGTGCACAAAATGATGTACCCATCAGACTAAGAGGAACAATTTTGGAGGTTGCTGAAAATTCTCTAGTCTTCAAGGAAAGAAGCGGGGAAGTGATTTCTTTGGTTTATGACAGCAATCTGAGCCTTCAAGAGGTTTATTCCATTGAGATGGCCAAGATTGAGAAGAATTCCTATATTGGTACTGCTGCTATGACAGACTCTAAGGGTCGCTTAGTTGCACTGGAGGTTCATGTCTTTCCAGAGTCAATGAGGGGAACGGGGGAAGGGCATCGTCCCTGGGATAGTGTTCCTGGAAGTACGATGACAAATGCAAACGTTGATGAACTTGTGAGTATTGGAAACTCAAGGGAGTTGCATCTTAAATATAAAGACGGGGAGAAAATTGTTTTTGTTCCCGATAATGTGCCAATCGTTGCTTACAGGCCAACTACAAAAATCTTACTTGTAAAAGGTGCTAACGCTATCATTACCGCCGCTCAAAAAGACGGTAAGCCAACCGCCTCTCGAATCGTAGTTGGAAGAGACGGATTCAAGCCACCTATGTAGTTGAATCCTATATTAGTGGCAATTATTTGCCACTTAACGGCATAAACTCAAAAAGGAGACAGGAAACTTTGCTTAGATAGCTAGGGCATGTTTTATGCATGTCATTAGCTTAAAAGTAGGGTTTTCTTCATCCTAACGGAGTGATTCATGTCTATTAGTTCTCTTAACTCTAATTTATTAGCTCAAAACCAGCTTTTAAATCAGTCTACAAACAACAATGCAAATCTGCAATCTCTTGGTGCTGCCCTTCATGGAGGGGATATTTCAGGAGCAAAATCAATTTTTGCTGCGATCAGTCAATCTAACGCCCTTAACTCTTCCAATAACTCAACGAACGACCCCACTTCTCAAACGAGCACCACAATTATGGGCCAATTAGGGGAAGCGCTTCAATCTGGAAACCTCTCCCAAGCTCAGCAATTAACTTCTGCTTTACAAACTCTTCAATCTAGCATCATTACATCAAGTCCTTTGCTGAGTGATACGAGTGCAGAGTCCACGTCCTCTGGCCTTAACGATTCTTTATTTAATGCATTGTCTTTGAACGGGGTTGGGGCAGGAAGTGCTTCCTCAATTTCAGGGGTATCTTCTCCCGCCGCTTCAGCAATGGTGAGTCCTCAGCAAGTGATTGCTGCGAATATGGATACCTTTTTACATAACTTACTCAGCACATTAAAGGCACATAACTCCAGTTCAAACGGTTCAAGCGCAACAACGTCTTCTAATTCAAAGCAAAATCCTTATGGTGTCTCCGCTGGAACAAACCAGTTTTCTAGTGGACTTCAGTCTTTGATTCAACAATTGGCTAAATCTCCTAGTGCACTAAGTGATCTTAATGGGACTTCTAGTCAAACAACTTCAACCAACAATGCAAGCTCACATGCCGCTCAAGTTTCAGAACTTCAATCTAGCTACGATCAGTTATTGACATCACAAGGGGGGAGTGGAGGCACGTCGTCTTTAATTGGATTTCTTGAAAATTTTGAATCTAATGTAAAAAATATGCAGTCTACCGGTGGACTATTAAATATCAATGCCTGAAAATTCAAATCATGACTCAATTTTTTGAGTCATCTTAAAACTATTAGAATCTTATCTATTGTTTGATTTTTAAAGATTTAAATGTACAAAAAGTATTTGAGTTTGATGATGATTCTTTTCTTGGGAATCCCTTGCTTGCGGGCACTTGCTGAGACCCAGCCGCTATTTGATTCCCCCCTACTTATTGCTCAATCGGCTAACGTGGGCGGGGAAATTAAAACAAACTTACAACCTGATTTGTACAGTAATGCCCCAGCGCTTGACCTGACTCTTAGTCAGCTCGAATACCCATACAGAGTCAAGTATTTCGAGAATAAAGTTCAAGGTTTAGACGTTAAAACAGCTTATATGGACGTTGCCGCACAAGGTAATGAGCGCGGGGTGGTGTTGTTGTTCCACGGTAAAAACTTCTCCAGCGATTATTGGGGAACAACCATTGCCGATCTTACTCGCGCAGGTTACAGAGTGATTGCACCTGATCAAATAGGATTTGGAAAATCTTCTAAGCCTCGCATCAAATTCCATTTTGACGAGCTCTGCGAGAACACCTTTCAACTCCTCGAGCATTTAAGAGTTAGACAAGTCAACGTCATCGCCAACTCTATGGGCGGTATGGTTGGCGTGCGGTTTACGGTTCTATATCCACGTAGTGTTAGAAAATTAATCCTAGAAAATCCCATCGGCTTGGAAGATTACAGTAAAAATATACCACCGCAGACTAATGAAACTCTGCTTAAGTTGGAGATGGCTCAAACAGAGGCGAGCTATAGAAAATTTATGCAATCTTATTTTCCAAATTGGAGGCCTGAGTTTGACCGTTTTGTAGAGAATTATGTTCGAATCAAAAATGGTCCAGATTACGAGGAATTTTCAATGACCTCGGCTAGGACCTATCAAATGATTGCAGATCAGCCTGTAGTAGGCGATTTTGAGAAAATTAATCAACCCACATTACTGATCATTGGACAACTTGACCATACAGTTTTTGGTAAACGCTTTGCCCCACCTGAGGCAGTTAAGACGATGGGGGATTTCACGAAACTAGGCAAAGAGGCTGCCTCGATGCTAAAGAATTCTAAATTAATTGAAATCCCCAATGCAGGGCATGTCCCTCACCTGGAGGTGCATGATCAATTCATGAGGGATGTAATAAACTTCTTGGATTAGTTTTTTAAATTACTGTACCTAAGAGGTGTAGGGCGGTTTTCGCAATATGAGCCGCATCGACTTGGAAAAAATCTCTAAGTGCTGCCCTGGTATCACTTCTGCCGAATCCATCGGTCCCAAGAGTCATGAATTTTCTGCCCTCTGGCACAAAGGCTCTTACGCTCTCGGGTACTGTTCTTACATAGTCGCTTGCAGCAATGATGGGGCCTGCACTTTTTTCAAGCTGAGATTGTAAAAACGCTTTTACTTTCTTACCTTTGCTATCGATGGATTGTTTCTCAATTTCTAGACCATCTCTTGCTAGCTCACTCCAACTTGTGACGCTAAAGATATCGGATTCAACACCGTGTTCCTTCAATAAGATTTGAGCTTTTACGACTTCAGTCAAGATTGCTCCCGATCCCATCAAAGTGACCCTGTGAGTTTTTTTGGACTTAGAAGTCACTTTGCTGAGGTGGTAGCAGCCCTTGATTATTTCTGCAGGATCAACATCACCAAGACTGGGTTGGCTATAGTTTTCATTCATCAGAGTCACATAATAAAAGACGTCCTTTTGTTGTTCCAACATTTCTTTCATACCGTGATTAATGATGACAGCCATCTCAAACGCATACCCTGGATCGTAGGCTTTACAGTTTGGAATGGTTGCGGCTATCAGGTGGCTAGATCCGTCTTGGTGTTGAAGCCCCTCACCGCCAAGGGTCGTGCGCCCTGAGGTTGCTCCAAGCAAAAACCCTCTCGAGCGTTGATCCGCCGCAGCCCAAATTGCATCTCCAACCCTTTGGAATCCAAACATGGAGTAGTAGATATAAAAGGGCAACATAGGTAACCCATGAACACTGTAACTCGTTGCAGCCGCAGTCCAACTCGCTATTGCTCCTGCCTCACTGATTCCTTCCTCTAAGATTTGACCATCCAAAGCTTCCCTGTAACTTAAAACCGATCCAATGTCTTCTGGCTCGTACTTTTGCCCCACACTTGAATAAATTCCAACTTGTTTAAAGAGGTTAGCCATTCCAAAAGTCCTGGCCTCGTCGGCGACGATTGGTACGATTCTTGGACCCAGATCAGTTGTTTTTAACAAGTTACCCAATAGCCTGACGAATGCCATGGTGGTGGACATTTCTTTGCCCTCAGATTCAATAGCAAATGCAGCGTATGAACTTAAAGTTGGAACTGAAATTTTTTCTGCAACCGACTCTCTTTTGGGTAAGTAGCCCCCAAGGGATTCTCGTTTTGAGTGGAGATATTTCATCTCGGGTGAGTCTTCAAGGGGTTTAAAGAACTCCAAACCAGTGACTTGCTTATCTGTCATGGGAAGATTAAACCTATTTCTGAACTCTATCAATGCAGTTTCATCAAGTTTTTTCTGGCTATGCGTAGTCATCTTGCCTTGACCAGCGGTTCCCATTCCGTAACCTTTTTTGGTATGGGCTAGGATCACAATGGGTTGCCCCACATGCTTTGCAGCCTCTGCATAAGCGGCGTAGATCTTTACTAAGTCGTGGCCACCCCGTTTGAGTCTATCTATTTGCTCGTCCGTCATGCCCTGAGCTAATTGTGCAAGCTCTGGATTTTGACCAAAGAAATGGTCTCTATTAAAACGACCATCTTTCGCAGCAAAGGTTTGCATTTGACCGTCTACTGTGTTGGAGAAAACGCGAATAAGTGCTGCGTTTACATCTCTTGCAAAAAGACCGTCCCAATCACTGCCCCAAATCAGTTTTATGACCTTCCAACCCGCTCCAACAAAGAGTTGCTCTAATTCGTCAATGATCCGTCCATTGCCTCTCACAGGGCCATCTAGCCTTTGTAAATTACAGTTCACTACCCAAATTAAATTATCAAGACGTTCTCTTGAGGCAAGGGTCAGTGCGCTCATGCTCTCAGGCTCGTCCATTTCTCCGTCACCAAATACCCCCCAAACTTTTCTACCGGTGCAGTTCAGTAGATTTCTATGGGTCAAATAACGCATAAACCTGGCGTGATAAATTGAACTAATGGGACCTATCCCCATGGAACCCGTTGGGAATTGCCAAAAGTCTGGCATCAACCAAGGATGTGGATATGAGCTAAGTCCCTTGGCTCCTTTGCTTGGTGCTGTTATCTCTTGCCTGTAATGAGCAAGATCTTCCTCAGTGAGTCGGCCCTCTAAGAATGCTCGTGCGTAAACTCCAGGAGCGCTATGGGGTTGATAAAAAACCAAATCACCGCCTTGGTTTTCATTTCTTGCTTTGAAAAAATGGTTGAATCCAACTTCAAATAGATCTGCTGCACTTGCATAGCTTGAGATGTGACTAAGTCCCTTGGCTCCTTTGCTTGGTGCTGTTATCTCTTGCCTGTAATGAGCAAGATCTTCCTCAGTGAGTCGGCCCTCTAAGAA
>Ga0208618_1000515_pt1 | contig 17428 bp, 17 predicted proteins | sample CryBogCBE18Jul08_FD_184585 | JGI IMG/M metagenome (GOLD analysis project Ga0208618, IMG submission 184585) | Freshwater microbial communities from Crystal Bog, Wisconsin, USA - CBE18Jul08 (SPAdes) | ecosystem: Environmental > Aquatic > Freshwater > Lake | place: Crystal Bog, Wisconsin, USA...
CAACTATTGCTACCAGCACAACCACTGGTGCTCTAGTAGTAGCAGGTAGTGCGGGACTTGGTGGTAATATTTGGGTAGCCAACGGTGCGGTTATCAATAGTAGCCAAACAAGCGACAATTTCACAGTCAAAGGTGTAAATGCATCTAGCTTAATTGTAGCTAACAGTAATTATGGTGCTGTGGTAATCGGCGGAAGTAATGCTGCTCCGCAACTTGGATCAACATTAAAAATTAACAGCACAGATTCGTTAATGATTCCGGTTGGTCCTACATCAAGTCGTCCAAGTAATAGTGGTAATATTGACGTACAAGGTATGATACGTTTCAATACTACACTAACTGCACTAGAGTTCTTTGATGGTAGTGCATGGGTTCCGGCAGGTAGCAATACTACGTTCACAGTGGTTACTGATGAACAATATAACGGTGACGGATCGAATGTTGCATACACATTAGGCGCCGCATCTACAACCAATGGTACTATTGTAGCAATTAACGGTATTATGCAATTACCAAGTATTGCCTACAGTGTTTCCGGTACTACCTTAACATTTACCGAAGCACCTGCCCCAGGCGACTTAATTGATGTTAGACGTTTAACTACAACTACAACAGTTACTTCGGTTGGTAGTCCAAATGGATACGATGTATTCATCTGTGACAATACAGCAGGCTCGGCAATTTACAGCGGTAGTTCATCAGGAACTAAAGCATTACGTGTGGCAGCCAAACCAGATGGTACATGGGCATACCAAAACGGTACTAAAACAACCTACGACCAGACAGCGGTTAGTGTTACTACAACTGGTGTGATCGACAGCTTTGCTGCATCATCATACACCAGTGCTAAGTATGTTGTTCAAACTAAAAATGGATCAACAGTTGAAACGATGGAAGCCCTATTAGTCAACGATGGTTCAAATGCCTATGTAACTACCTACGGTGTTATCAGTACTGGAGCAACAATGGGTACGTTAAGTGCTAATATTGTTAGCGGTAATGTACAATTATACTATAATACATCGTTATCTAATAGTAACATTAAAGTTTATTCAACTTATATTGCCTAAGGACAAAAATGTTAAAACTCAATAAATTTTATAGAAGATATTATCAAGGCGAAAACATTGTAGTTGAACGTAACTATAGCAGCGGGATTTGGCAAGATACGACAGAGATGGTGCCAAACGCTGTTATTAACAGTCAAATTTCTGAACAGGCTGTGGTAATTGGCAATGGTCCTAGCCGTCTTGATTTTGATTTAAATTTAATTAAAAATCATAAGGGCGGCCTGTTAGCATCTAAAGCACTTCAAAGTTACGGATGTAATGCTTTATATAGAGATTTTACTCCAAACTTTTTAGTAGCGGTAGGTAATGAGATTATTAAAGAAATAGCAAATAGTAACTATACTACTGATAATATTGTCTATACCGATGCATTACACCTATTAGAGTATCCTAACAAGTTTTATTTGATACCACACAATCCTTATACAGATGCTGGCACAGCCGCAGCTTATATTGCAGCGTTTGACGGGCATAAGAAGGTATTTTTGCTAGGATTCGATGGACAAGATAATTCAAATTATAACTATAATGTATACGCTGGAACAAATGCTTATCAACCACTAACTGCTCAAGTATCTGATAATAAGTGGGTAGCTGATCGAACAATCTTATTCAACACATATACAGAAACTGAATTTATTCGAGTAACAATTAAGAATACAGAACCAATTCCGGAACCTTGGAAATATTGTTCAAATTTTAGAGCAATTAATCTAAATCAATTTGCTTTAGAAGCAGACTTATAAAACTGCTTCTAAAGTTTTAATCTTATCTACAACTGATTTAAAATTAACAGTACGCCATACCCCAGGATGCAGTGGCTTTGGGTGATCTTTTAATGCTACCCAACAATACCCGCGATGTTCAAAATTTAATTTAGGAATAAATTCATCTGCTATTGGTATTAGGAAAGTGTGATAACTAAATTTGTTATTGTCGCTGGTGAATTTTTCGATAGGAATAACCTTAGTGCTCGAAAAATCAACCCCCAATTCTTCATTGAGTTCTCTATTTAAAGATTGAAGTAGTTGTTCGCCTGGTTCAATTTTACCACCAGCTAATCCCCACGTCCCAGAATATTTGCTAGAATTGCGTAGTAGGAAAAGGTATCTTTGTGTAGCAACGCTATAAATGAACGTACCAACGCCTTCTATAGCACTAGAGTCCATAGACCGCTTTTGTACTCGCCTTCCCAGCTCTTGACCCACTGATTGAGATTCCATTTATATTGTGTTCCAGTATTGAGGTTACTTACATATTGTACACTAGATTGATTCTGGCTGTCAAATACAACAGTCCAATGCACACCATTATACTCGATGATGTCATTGGCATGTGCTACTAGGTCTTGATTATCTGTACCGCGCCATGCACTCGGACCGTATCCTGCGGTATTATTAGTACTACCGATATTGTTTAATATTAGGTAACGTGTACCATTAACTGCTGCTTGAGCCAATGCCACTGCGGTATCTTTTGTGGGATCAATGATAGCATCAATAGGATCTAATGTGTTTGCTGGGTATGTATCAGCATCTGCATTAAAAATTAATAAACTATCATCGGTTGGGTGATAGCTTACAGTTCCTACTACTTCAGTTATGCCATCTTCTTGTAATAGTCTAATCTGGCTAACTCCATTATCTAGGTGTCCGTAAAGGTTAATTAAGTTAGCCCATACATCTCTAGTACCAACTTTAGTTGGCGTTGATAGAGTAGGTTCACGTGGATCTTCAATTTCGCTGACTTTTAATAGGGTTAATGTATTGCCGATTAGTAATACACCATATTCTAATGGTGTAAAGTATTGTCGTGCGCCTAATAGATTAGTATCATTATAAACATCATCATCTAGATTGCCGTCAGAATCATGTATGCTGGCAATAATTTTTTGAATAACGCCAAGTTTTTTAACCTTAGCAGGCAAACTAATCCAAACTGGTAATTTAAATGTTAGAGTAGCAACATCAATAGGATTTTCAGTACCGATGGGTACAGTACGTGAACTCCAATTCGGACTTTCTAAATAAACAACGCTTAAGCTGGTCCAATCAATATAATTATCTGTACTTTGAATTTCTAGCGCAGGATTAAACAATGGAATCAATTGTTCTAGTAATTGTAACTTCTGTTTAGCGTTGCTGGTCCAGATATCTACTTTAAGTTCTAAGGTGTAGGGAACAGGCATTGCACGTTCGATAGTAAAAGCATTACCTTGAGTAGCTTCGTATTCTTGCGTAAGGTCATTGTATGTGCGTTGACGAATATTTACTTTATCAACAAAATATGGTTCTTGTACACGATCCCTATCATACGATATAGCATTAATATATACAGTCATAGCAGGTACAGTAGGCATTGAACTACCGCCACTATTGTTCTGCATAATGGCTGCTACTTGTCTGCTGCCGTCACCATAATAAACAGGTACACGTTGCAATGCTCGATTACCAGCGCGGTCTTGTCCAAACTCTACTTGGAATCCGCTGAGCATGCGTATAAATTGAGCTAAAAATCTCTCAATTTGTCCGTCATAGAAAAATTGTTGCGAAGCTGTCATTAATTATCCGCCGTTGGTCGTAAAATTTGTGATAAACCCTGACGTTCATTCATCACTTTGGTGTAGATAGCATATTCTAATAGATCATTAACATTTAATGTATTAGAGATAGTAAATGATAAATTACCACTGGTATTTGCTATAGTATTTGTAATTACTGTTCCATTTAGGTGTGTTTTTACACCATAGGTACTATTGTATAATGTTGTTGTAATAACTGTGCCGTATGGATTAGTATTGCTTAGTGTAAATGATGCTGTAGCAGCGTTTGCTGGTGGAGTGTATGCGTTTGATACTCTAATAGCATCATAGGCTATACTATTACTATAGAATTTATTAGTGTCATTAACAAAACCACTACGTTGTGTAGTATTTGTTGCACCAGGAGTTAAGTTAGTACGCACAGAATCCTCTACTTTAATCCAACGACGACCGTCATAACGGAATAAACGATTTGGAATATAATCTAATCTTAAATAGAAATCACCTACATTTGGGCTAGAAGGGAATGAAATCCCTGCTTCAACAGTAGCACCATTTGGCGGAACGCCATCGCCTGTTAAGTATCCTTCTATCTTAACTGCAGAAGTAATAGCAACGTTAGGGCCGTTTTCGTCCACTGGTAAGGTGTATAACATACTGGTGTCGTAGCCACTGGCAGGTACATCTTCTTCTGCACGAGTAACTACTGCATCATTAACTTCGATAAGTTTGTTATAGGTACTTAATACTTGACTTAGAGTATCAGTAGTGTTATCACCTGCGATCTGATTAGTAATGTCTTTGTATTCTTGACTATCTACTAGAGGTTGTAGTTTAACACGCCACAGGTGCGGATACCATGTAGGAGCAAATCCTTCTGCCGCACGTGTAGCATCATTGACAACATAATAGCGTTTAAGTGCAACTGATAGGCTATCGTCTAAGGGATAAAAATCTTTTAGGTTAGGTAATTCCATAACATCACCTACCATTAGTTTACGACCCAATGTTTCAACCATGTCATTTAAGTGAAACACAGCAAACATAGTGTCACCAGTTAAGAACAGACCAAATTGAGTTAGATCAAAGTCGTTGTCATTGATACGATAGATAGTACGCATAGTATATACTGATGTATCATACTTGCGATCACGGTTTTCTAAGAATAATAAGTCTTGAATGCCTGTGATGCCTGTACTAATAGGACTACTTGTGCCGGGTTCGGATGCACTAACTTCTGATTGATCTAGTGGACCCAAGTATAAGTGGATGTTAACATCTACCCCGCCCACAGTGAACATTTCACTGATTCGACGATCGAAGAATTTGTAATCGTTGCCCTTTTCTGGACGATATAAACTTAGACGTGGCATTGCAATATCCTATTATCTAGTATTTAGCTGATTGACAATTAGCGAAAACGATAGTATACTTATGAAACTATGGAAAACCAAATACAGTCAAGTTTAGATTGGCCTGCTGTACAAACAGCACTAGAAGCGCCACTACATAAAATGAAAAAGTACACACACGAAATGTGGAATATTAGCCATAATATTGGCTTAATGGTTAAAGATTTAAGTAAAGAAGAAGTAACTTGTCGTAGACATCAACGGCAAACTAGGCAACATGCAGAAATGTTAGCTAAGATTAATGAAGAAATAACTAACTATGAACGTATGATAACTTTTGCGGTATTGTTAGCAGGTTGACTTTTAATTAAAGAGATAATATAATGTTGATAATGACAATAGAAGAAGCATACGCAGCAGTACAGTTTTACAATCGTGATCTATGGAAATCTCTAGCACAAATGGATAGTGAATGGGATGACTTGGATATATACGATAAGACAGCATACAAAATGGTCAAGCGAGAGCTAGAAAAGGAAATGACAAATGGCAATTAAGATTGATGGCGCAAAGAAAAAAGCCAAGGCAGTATCACGTGATCCTATCTTTTTAGATGAAAAGAGCGTAGGGAGTGAGCCAATTTGGGACACTGAGCGTGCCCTAAAGATGGAAGATGCAGAGTTTGATCATAATATGCGTCAAAGTCTACGTTATTATAATTACTTCTACTCTAGCAAAGACCTAAAGAAGTACTTAGTAGAATGGTTAAAACAAACAGCGGGTGTTGCCCATAAACTAGATACCGCAACTATTACACGGTATGCTAAAAGCACAGATGGATATACTCCGTTGACTGCACCTGCACTGATCAAAGCACATACAAAAGGTATGCCCTTACTAGAACGTCATATCAAATACATTGTTGGTGTTGTAAATCGTGCATTAGAACTTGACAGCAAAGACGAAGTAGTAGTTGAAGAAGTTAAAACAGCGGCTCCTACGGTCAAAGTTCCTACTATCCAAGATCGTATGAACGAAATTATGCGTGTTCATATCCTACATTTTGAAGAACTTGAAGATAGTCTGTACGAAGGTAAGACTGTGGATCCTAAAGCATACGAATACTTGTCGGGTAAAGCAGTGCCGCAGGCTATGCTAGGTAAAATCCAAGCTGTATTTGAACGTCGTTATGCTGAAATTACAGAATCTAAAACTACGGATGACGAAGATCTTAAAGAAGCATACAGCTTTATGAAGGCCGCAGACTATAAACGCTATGATGCTTTCTATACTAAGTTGTTTGAAGGCATTGCTCAATACGGACAGGTCAAGAAAGCTACTAAGAAAGCGGCTGTACGTAAGCCGCCACAAAAAGAGAAGTTGGTTGCTAAACTTAAGTATATGAAGAATGATACTACTACTAAACTTGTAAGTATCAATCCTGTAGATATCATTGGCGCACAAGAGCTTTGGGTATACAATACTAAAACACGTAAACTAGGCAAGTATGTTGCGGAAGCAATGGGTGGCGCACTTGGTATTAAAGGTACTGCTATAACAGGTTTTAACACCATTACAAGCGTACAAAAAACTCTCCGCAAGCCAGAGGTGCAGCTAAAAGAGTTTATGGCTGCAGGAAAGATTCAATTACGTAAGTTTTTAGAAGATATCAAAGCAACTGATATCAAACTAAACGGACGTATCAATCAAGATACTATCCTACTCAAAGTAGCATAAAACAAAATTATCCTGTTATTGATTATAAATACACGATAACAGGATAATTTAAATGGCTACACCTACCGGTAATCTATCTCCACTTCTTAGTTTAACTACTGACAACCTATTCAATGCTAATACTGGCACTGGTGCTGGTCACATTGATTTTAGTAGTCCAAGTATTCAAGAGAATTTAGTTGTACTTGAACAACAAAAGAATGACATCATGGACTATATACACCTACGCTTAGGTGGTCAAATGATTGACGTTGAAGCAGATAAAGAACATTATGAAATGGGTATTAAGCAGGCCCTTATACGTTATCGTCAAAAGAGTTCTAACGCAGTAGAAGAAAGCTATGCGTTCTTAGATCTACTTCCAGAAACACAAGAGTATATACTACCTCGTGAAATTGAAAACGTTCGTGTTATATATCGTCGTGGTATTGGTTCAGTTACAGGTACAACAGCCAGTCAGTTTGAGCCATTTGCATCAGGTTACTTAAACACCTATATGTTAGTAGCAGGTCGTGTGGGTGGATTAACTAACTATGAACTATTTGTAGACTATCAAAAATTAGCAATGAAGATGTTTGGTGGTTATATGAACTTTACATTTAACCGTGTTACTAAAAAGCTAACTGTAGTTCGTAAAATGCCATTCCAAGGACAGAAATTCAGCCAAGACTTTGTTGAAAGTGTATTATTACACATCGACAACTACAAACCAGATGTTATGTTATTAAACGACCGTATGGCTTTTCCGTGGATTCAAGACTATGCGCTTGCATTAGTAATGATGAGTATAGGACAAGCACGTGCTAAGTTTGCTTCGATAGCAGGCCCGCAAGGTGGTACCAGTTTAAACGGTGCACAATTGCTCACTGATGGTCAAGAAATGCTTACAAAATTAGATGAAGATATTAAAAACTTTGCAGACGGTGGATTCCCATTAACTTGGATCACAGGCTAACCAAAACGCTAGACCTTGTAACGTTGCTGTAATAAAATAGTATATCAATTAGGGGTTTTCAATGAGTTCAATTATCGCCATCTGCGGCTTTATGGGGTCTGGTAAAGACACTATAGCCGATTATCTAGTTAATTTCCACGGTTACAAAAGAGAAAGTTTTGCCAATAGCCTTAAAGACGCTGTAAGCGTAGTGTTTGGTTGGGACCGCGAGATGTTAGAAGGTCGTACTAAACAAAGCCGCGAATGGCGCGAAACTCGAGATGAATGGTGGAGCAAGCGACTAAAACAAGACATTACACCACGCTGGGTTCTACAATATTGGGGTACCGAAGTAGTACGTAAAGGGTTCCATGATGATATGTGGGTAGCCAGCTTAGAAAATCGTCTAATGAATAGTAAAGATGACATTGTTATCACAGACTGTCGCTTTCCAAACGAAATTAAAGCCCTAAAAAATATCGGTGCCACGGTACTCAGAGTTAAACGTGGTCCAGAACCAGAGTGGTATGAACATGCCAAAAACTACAACAAAGGTCAAAAGTACATCGGCTGGGCAATAGGCAAACATCACCTAGATGAAGCTGGAGTCCATGCCAGCGAGTATAGTTGGGTTGGTAGCAAGTTTGATAAGATTATTACTAACGATAGTACTATTGAAGACTTATACGAACAAGTAGAACAACTGTTAAAAGTCAGGGACCAAGTCACCTTGACGCCAGCCTAGTCCTTCTCGAGCTACTTCATACTGGCAGTTAGCACAGATAGTTCTCAAGTTATTAGTAGAGTTATTATTTAGATTGCCATCTGTGTAGTATACAAATAACTGTTCTTTATACTTTGCCTTAAAGCCACATTTTTCACAGTGTGGCTTTTTCTTATACCCAGCAATAAACCAAGTTGGTTGCTGTGGCTTTAGTTTCTTTCCTCTACGAATACATCCGTTACATCTAGTTCTAAAATGCGTGACATCTCCTTTCTTATAGTTGATAGAAGCAGGCATTTTACCACATGATTGACATAAAGGACGATATAACATCATGTATTTATGATACCTAGAGTGCAGAACCTTTGCAAAGGCACCGTAACACGTTGAATTTTAAGAATACCGATAAATAATTTAAAGTATTATTATAAAAGGATACTAGACTATGGCATCATTAAATTCTCCGGGCGTATCGGTTACCGTTATAGACGAAAGCCAATATACACCAACAGCAGCAGGTTCAATTGCATACGTATTAGTTGCAACTGCAGAAAACAAAACAAATCCGAGTGGCACTATTGCTTCGGGTACAACATCAGCTAACGCTGAAAAAATTATAACAGTTACAAGTCAACGTGACTTAGTTAACATGTTTGGCACTCCTACATTCCAATTGGATGCAGCAGGTAATCCAATCAATGGTAGCGAATTAAACGAATACGGCCTATTAGCAGCCTACAGTGCATTAGGTGTTTCAAATCAACTTTATGTACAACGTGCAGATATTGATTTAAACCAATTACAAGGAACAGCAACTCGTCCAACAGGTGCTCCATCAAATGGTGCATATTGGTTAGACTTGACTGCTACTAACCTAGGTATTTACGAATGGGATTCAACAGGATTCAATTTAATAACACCTACAGTAATTACTGACTCTACACAATTAACACTTGGTGTGCCAAATCAATCAATTGGTAAAATTGGCGACTATGCTGTTAACGCAACTTCTACAAGCAACCAAATATTCTACAAAGGATATAACAATGTATGGACTGCAGTTGGTTCTGATTCATGGAAATCAGTAACTCCAGCTATTGTTGGTTTAATCGGTAACCCAGGAAACTTAACAAGTAGCCAATATATGGTTATTAACAATGTTAGTGTTCACTTAACATCTGGCAATACAGTTAATGGTGCTGCTACAGCAATTAATAATGCAGGTATTACTGGTGTTAGCGCATCTGTTAACTCAGTTGGTCAACTAGAAATTTACGCTAACAGTGCTGCTAAGAGTAACGGCACAACAGTTGACGGTAACCTAGCAATTGCTCCAGGTACTTCAATTGGCCAAGCTGACTGTGCGATTCCGCTAGGTTTAATCCAATCTGATATTGCTGCTACTGTGTCTGGTAATACATACACATACGGTGGCCCAACAGTACAATTTAGTGGATTTAACAACACTCCACAATGGGCAGCATTTAATGCTATTCCTCGTCCATATGGTTCAGTATGGTTTGAAACAACCAGCACTGGTAATGGCGCAAGCTGGGGCATTAAACAATATAGCAGTGCATTAAATAGTTGGGTGCTTTTAGGTGCTCCGTTGTATTCACACGATACATCTGCTATTAACAATTTAGACCCAACTGGCGGCGGCGTTGGTATTGCTGCAGGTACAGTTTATATTAAATATGATGCGTTAAATCCATCTCCTGTAGACTCAAATCACAGCAATGGTACAGGCGCATTCCGTCCATATGTTAAAAATGTCAGCGGTGTAACAAAGGTAGTTGGTGCTGCTCCTAGTGGTACTTTTGCGTTCCATGCAGGTGATTCATTTACATTATCTGTATCTGTACCAGGTGTTACTGGTTTATCATCAGCATACACAATAACTATTCCTGGTTCTGGTAATGCTATTCCAGCTACTACATTAGTAAGCACAATTTTAGCTGCTAATATTCCTAACGTTACTGCTGCGATTGAAACAAGCGGTGCAATTAGCTTAACACATCTAGCTGGTGGTACTATTAAGATTGTAGAAGTTACAGGTACACCATTACAAACAGCTGGTATTACAGGTTCATCACCTGCTACACATGTACAAAAACTATATGCTGCAGACGGTGTAACAGTAACTGGTTATTTGGTTAGCCCATTTACACCATTAGTGTACACATACTCAACAACTGCTCCATTCAGCAACCCAGCTGACGGTACATTATGGTACTACAATACTGCACTACAAGTTGATATTTTAATTAATGATGGTACTAATTGGAAGAGCTACCGTACAGTGTCAAGCGACGCACGTGGTTATAACCTAGTTGCTACTGACCCTAATGGTCCTATCTTAAGTGCTTCAAAACCAACAACACAAAGCGATGGCGTAACTAACGTAGTTGCTGGTGATTTATGGATTGACACAAGCGATTTAGAAAATTACCCAGTAATTTATCGTTACACAGGTACAACATGGACATTGATTAACAACACTGACCAAGTTGGTGTTAATGGTATTGTATTTGCAGATGCACGTTGGAGTGCGGCAGGTACTGTAGATCCAATTACTGGCAGTCTTGCTAACATTAGCGATCTATTATTAGCTGCAACTGTGTTAGATGCAGATGCTCCTGACTATCGTTTATATGCTCGTGGTACATTATTATTCAACACACGTCGTAGCGGATACAATGTAAAACGTTTTGAAAGCAATTACTTCCCAACTTCAACTGTAACAGGTGCTTGGGTAAGTCATAGCGGTCTAGATCAAAATGGTGTTCCATATTTTGGTCATAAAGCACAACGTCATTCAGTAGTATTAGCAATGAAATCAGCGATTGCTTCAAGCACTGCATTACGTGAAGAACAAACACAATTTAACTTAATTTGTACTCCAGGATATCCAGAACTTATCCAAGACATGATTACTTTAAATAATGATCGTTTACAAACAGCATTTATTATTGGTGATAGTCCACTAGATTTAAGTAGTGATTCAACAACATTACAAGCATGGACAAACAATACTAATTTAGCTGCAGACAACGGTGAAAACGGTTTAGTTAGTCATGATGACTACACTGCAGTTTACTACCCAAGTGGTTTAGCTACTAACTTAGATGGTAACTCAGTGGTTGTACCAGCTTCACATATGATGTTACGTACATATATCCGTAGTGATAACGTTTCATATCCATGGTTTGCACCAGCTGGTGTACGTCGTGGTGTAATTGATAATGTTAGCTCAATTGGTTATATTGATATAACTGATAACAACTTATTCCGTAGCATTGGTGTTACTAACGGTTTACGTGATATTTTATACGAAAACAATGTTAACCCAATTACAGTATTACCGGGTGTTGGTTTAGTAGCATACGGTCAAAAAACACGTGCATCAACAACAAGTGCATTAGATCGCGTAAATGTAGCACGCTTAACATGTTACCTACGTACAGTTCTAGCTAAAGTTGCTGCTCCGTTCATATTCGAACCAAACGACAAGATCACACGTGATCAAGTTAAAGGTGCATTTGAAGCAGTGTTAAATGATGTTGTTGCTAAACGTGGTATCTACGATTACTTAGTAGTGTGTGATACAACAAATAACACACCAGATCGTATTGATCGTAACGAGTTATACGTTGATATTGCTATCCAACCAGTTAAAGCTATTGAGTTTGTTTACATTCCAGTACGTTTACTTAATACTGGCGCAGCATTAACAATAGCATAATCAATCAGATACGCAGATAATTGGTGAAAAAATTATCTGCGTAATTGGATAAATATATAAAAGGAATAATAAAATGGCAACAGCGTCATTAAGTAAATTTACAGTACCATTAGCATCAGACCAAAGCGCAACTGCTCAAGGTTTGTTAATGCCAAAATTAAAGTTCCGCTTTCGAGTGAGCTTTTTAAACTTTGGTGTTAGTCAACCTTCAACAGAGTTAACAAAACAAGTTGTAGACTTTAAACGTCCACAATTAAGTTTTGAAGAAATTTTAATCCCTGTATACAACAGTAAAGTATACCTAGCAGGCAAACCAACTTGGGAAGCTGTTACTTGTACATTACGTGATGATGCAACAGGTGAAGTTTCTAGACTTGTTGGTGAACAAATGCAAAAACAATTTGACTTTATGGAACAAGCAAGTGCTTCTAGCGGTATTGACTATAAATTCACTACATTGTTTGAGGTTCTTGATGGTGGTAACGGTTCAAGCACACCAAACGTTCTTGAAACTTGGGAATTGGATGGATGCTACTTGTCAACAGCTGATTATGGCGATGCTAACTATGCTACTAACGAGCCAATGACAATTGCATTAACTATCCGTTATGATAATGCAATCCAAACTAAAGATAACAATCCATCTGGAATCGGTAGTGTGGTTGCTAGAACAATTGGTCAAACAATCACTGGTTAATCCAGACGAAAATTTACAATATAATAAGCCCGGTTAAAATCCGGGCTTTTTTATCTCGATAAATAATATAAACAGGTAAAAGACAATGTCTGGACTAATGAATCAATTTTTACAACAGTTAGGCGAAGGTGACCAGATTCACGATTGGGCTCACGCCAGTAAAATATTTGTCAATAGCAATTACAGACTTAGTCCTAAACTACAAACACTATTCCATGTGTACATTGAATTAAATCCTATAGCTACACAAGATAGCCAAAATCCAAATAGTAGATATGAAACAGGACTATTGGCGAAATCTGCTTCATTGCCAAAGTTTACTGTTCAAAATAAAGTTCTTAATTCGTATAACAGAAAAAGTATTATACAAGAAAAATTAACGTATGATCCAGTGACTATTACATTCCACGATGATAGTGCTGATGTAATACGTAACTTTTGGCAAAATTATTATCATTACTACTATAGAGATTCAGATCATTCATCTGCTCTATATAATCAACCATATAAATATTCACCTCGCACAGAACAGAATTGGGGTTTTACTCCTTCTACTTCGTCGAATGAACCATATATCAATGCTATCACAATTTATAGCCTACATCAGAAGACTTTTAGTGCATATAGATTAGTACGTCCAACTATCACAGCATTCCAACACGGACAACATACTGCAGGTTCGTATGAAGCAATGGAACATTCAATGACTATAGCATACGAAACAGTACAATATAGTTCCGGTCCAGTTAATAGCAATACTGTAGCTGGATTTGCTGGCGCACAATATGATCATTCTGCCAGTCCATTAACCAGTTTAGGTGGTGGCACACAGAGTATATTGGGCCCGGGCGGATTAGTTGAAAGCGCAGGCGATGCTATTACTAACATAGAAAATGGTAATTATGGTGCTGCTCTATTAGGTGGTCTACGTACATTTAACAATTTTAAAAATGCAGATTTAAAAACAGTAGCATCAGCTGATCTTGCACAAACAGGATTGAATATCCTTAAAGGTCAGAATACACAAAGTTCAGTATTCGTGCCAACAATTGCCAGTGTACAAGATGGTGTATCAAGAGCAACTACTTCAACACCAAGCGTATTTGGTTCGTCAGCACGTAATGGTGGTATATTAAATATGAACAGTGCATCGTCACAAATTCCTAGTACTAACCAAGGTATAGCTGGTACTATACTCAATCTATTATAGGACACATATGATTTACGGAAACTTACCACCAGCAAGTAGTAACAATACTACCACAACCTTCTTTGATAATTTCTTTACTGCCGGTGGCGCAGGTACGTCATCAAATGTTAATGATGCAGTAATAGGCTATTTCCAATCAATTACAGGTGATGCTGAAAGTGGAGTTACTCTAGCGGCCAGCGTATTAAGTACAGCGGCCAGCCAAGGCATTCCTGCAATGGAATTGATTGACCAATTTAGACAGTTAAGTAATAGAAATAAAAATAACTTTACATACCCACAGTGGCAACCGAATGTTACCTACACTGCTGGAATAACAGTTATCTATCAAAATCAATATTTTGTGGCCACACAGACTATACCAGCTGCAACAACATTTTCAACAACAGGTTGGAAAATATTAGGTAATATTCAATCTAATCAAGGTATAAGTGAACTAGATGCATATCTGACCATGTTCCTTAACATTAATAGAGTTGGCACAAGCCTATTAGGATTAAGTAATAGTCCACAAACCAGTCCTTACGTCACTCGCGCTATCCTTCCATAATGAGCAAATACGCTAACGGCAAATATACAATCAAAAACCCAGAAAAATATGTAGGTAAAAAAGTGCCAACATATCGTAGTAGTTGGGAATTTACCTTTATGAGCTTCTGCGACAATAACCCAGCAGTGCTTAATTGGGCCAGCGAAAGTGTAAGTATTCCTTACTTTAATCCAGTTAAAGGAAAACAAACTATCTATGTACCTGATTTTCTTATAGTATATGTAGATGCTAACCAAAAGCAACATACAGAACTAATAGAAATTAAGCCTAGTACAGAAGTAACAATGGAATCAGCACGAAGCTATAGAGATAAACTAATGGTAGCTATGAACATGGCCAAATGGGCAGCCGCGGATGCATGGGCACGTGCTAATAATATACGATTTAGAGTTGTAACCGAGTTTGATATCTTTAAAAATTACAAGCGGTAAATAATCGTATGACACAAAAACTTTCAGAACTATTTAATTTACCATCTGCGGAAGAAACCACAGTAGAAGAAGCAGAAACTACTATAGAAGAAAATCGCGCTCTAATTGAAGAAACAGATCTGGCAATAGATAAAATTGATGCGGCACTACCTTTTGTTGCAGATTTAGACACCAGCGATAAGGAACTAGATGAGCTTGCTGATCTGGCCAAAGATAAATTCCAAGATCTAATTGACCTAGGTATGAACGTTGAAGCACGCTTTAGCGGGCATATTTTAGCTACAGCAGGTACCTTACTAGGACATGCTATTACAGCTAAACAGGCTAAGTTAGACAAAAAGCTACGTATGGTAGATCTACAGCTGAAAAAAATGCGCTTAGATCAACAGGCTGCTAAGGATAATATTAAATCCGACGGTGAAAAGATAGCAGATGCCGCTGATGGCAACGGTATGGTCTTAGATCGTAACGAATTATTAAGACAATTGCTGAATAAATCAGACAAGTAAGCATAAATAACACATATAGGATCTATTCGTATGAAGAATTTTTTAGAACATTTAACAGAAACGCAGAAGACATATGACTTCCGTGTCAAATTTGCTGATATTGATCCAGCAGAACGCATTGATCAATTAAAAAATGCATTAGAAGCATATGGTTTAGAAAGTTTAAGTGCTCCTAAACGTTTACCAATCAAAGCAAATGATATTGATTTTCCAAGCAGAGAAAATTGTCAAATCTATTTAATGGATGTGACAGTTAAATATCCAGTAAACGATACACAATTACGTGTTATTATTGCAGAACGTGCGGGATATCCATTGTCACAGGTATACGTAGTTCCTGCGGGACACCCAGAAGAACAACGTCGTTGGAACTTAGAAGGAAACGATGTACGTGAATTTAAGAAAGGTGATACAGTATTAGATAAACCATACGATGCACCTACAGCAGAACAAAAAGCTGCAAGCAAAATGTACAGCGAAGCGGGTAGTATTCTTAAAGAATTAAATACTCCAAGTAAGTTTGAAATTGCAGGCGATGATACTACTGTTGGTGGTGATAAAGATCCAGCATACGGTAAGACATTACAACAAGTAGCAACTGGTGATAAAAGCCCAGTAGGTACAAATAAAAATAAAATCCCATCACCAGTTAAAGGAAACTAAAATGAGCAATCTTGGTAACAATATGTATAATTTAATAGGCAAACTACGTGACGTAGTGGGCACATCTACTCCAGCTGAAGAAACAACTACTGCTAAAGAGCCTGTTTATGAAAGCGTTGAACCACGCGGTAGTATTACAGAAGCAGTTAAAAGTTTAGAAAGTAAATATGCTGAATTCAAAGAAAGCAAAGCTAAACCAGATTTCTTAGATGTTGATGGTGATGGCAACAAGAAAGAGCCATTTAAGAAAGCTGTTAAAGATAAAAAACAAGTTGAAGAAGGCTACGATGAACTAACTGATATCGATGACTATCAATTTGCAGAACCTGATTCAGATGCGGCAGTTAAACCAGCAAAGAGCAAAGCTGAAAAAGCAGAAACTCGTAGAAGAATCCAAGATCTAGCAGACAAACATCGCGAAAAAGATGATTGGTTTGATGGTGGTGCTAAAACAAGTAATGTTCGTACACATCATGCTAAATTCCATGACGAACCAGAAGATGAATTAAATGAATATAGCCAAGAAGAATATGATCAAGCTATAGGTGATTTTAAATCTAGAGGCGGCAAAGCACAACAATTACCTCCAGGTAGTGCTAAAAATCCTATTTCAACAGCAAGTCGTCACATTGGCGGCCGCGGTGAAGTTACTAAAAAAGGTAAAGGAACTCGTGTAGGTAAAGATGCAGCGTCTACTTCAACTAAACCTGTGGTGGATGTATATGAAGTAGCACCTCCAGGTGATAAAGCTGAACGTATGGTTAAACATATTAAACAAGGTTATGCTAAAGACGGCAAACTAACTAAGAAAGAAAAAGGTATTGCCTACGCTACGGCATGGAAAGCACATAACAAAGGCCAAGTAGAAGAGGGCGTTGAATTCAAAGACACTGTTAAAAATTCTACTCCACACTTAAACAAAGTTAAACCTGCTAAACTTAAAGAAGGCAAAGAAGCTATTCGTAACCATCCGATCTATACTGATAAAGCTGCATGGGATCATTACAAAGCAGAATTAGATGAGCAAGAGATGATGGATTCTGCAAGTTCTTCAATTAACAAAGTTTCTCCGATAGCTCCGATGCACGAGCTTGATGAAATCGCTAAACTTGCAGGTTTAAAAACGGAAATGAATCCGCAATTACCTGGTGATACAAATAGTCCATTAACACATGCTGGTTGTCCAGTATGTGGTGCTGAGCCATGTGTATGCCCTCCAGGAGAGCTAGATGAAAGAGAAATGTTTGCTCCAGCTCCTAAAACT
>Ga0208618_1000516_pt1 | contig 17408 bp, 19 predicted proteins | sample CryBogCBE18Jul08_FD_184585 | JGI IMG/M metagenome (GOLD analysis project Ga0208618, IMG submission 184585) | Freshwater microbial communities from Crystal Bog, Wisconsin, USA - CBE18Jul08 (SPAdes) | ecosystem: Environmental > Aquatic > Freshwater > Lake | place: Crystal Bog, Wisconsin, USA...
GTTGCCATGATTAAGACACTTTCAAGTTTCTGAGTTCTTCAGTTGTTGTAGCTGAATCTGCGCTTTTGGTAATGTCACGCAAACGCTGTTTTTCAGCAATGATTGCATTTACATCAGCGCCAGTTTCTTGAGCACGTTGAAACAAAACATCTTGAGCAGCCAGCAATGGAGCACGTTCGGCACGAAGTCTGGTTTTTGTAATTGCCTTGGCTTTGTCCAAATTAACGGTGACAACACCATTAGACAATTCCCAAGCATCAAAAAAATCATTGTCAGCCTCTGGCAATGCAGATGAGTCAACAATGATTGAACCTTCGGGCGTGTCTTTGGTTTTTACTTCTTCAATAGAAATTTCACCAGTAGGCACACAAACAGCCACCTGACCGTTTTGGGAATAGATAATTATTTGAGTCATTTTTAATCCTTAACGGAATGCTGAAAAATAAATATAAGCGGCATCTTGAGCATTACCATTAACACCATATAAAACAGCTACAGCAATTGAAGAAACTGTTAAAACGGTATCTGGCAATGGCTGAAATACTGTGTCTCCATTTGTTGTATTTCTTGCAGAACCTGCAATACAATAATTAGTATCTGTAAAAGCGTTTGTAAATGCGATTGTATAAACACCTGCGGCAGTTCTTGTAATGCTTGACACATTAAAAGATGCTCGAATAGCAACAGAACCAGAAACTCCGTTAAAATTAACCCAAGCACGACACACGCCAACAGTTGAATCCATTAGCACGTTGCCAGTAGATGCTGGAATAGTGGCGGTATTTGAGCCAGCGATAGCAGGGACGGTTAAAGAAACCTGTCCGCTTGTGTCACCAGAAAGAACGAGTGAACTCATATTTTTTTCCTTAGAGGATTACCCAACGGCTACCCGAGGGTAATGTTACTGATTGGCCGCTTGCAACGGTCATTGGACCAGCAGACATCGCGCTTGAACCCGATGGCACGCTGTAGCTTGTTGCAACTGTTTTGCTGTTGACGTGCAGGCCGTTGTTGGCAATCAAGATTGGGGCTTGCAGTTCGCCTGTGCTGGGCTTAAAGAGGTACTGCGTGTTTGACGTATAGATCGTCAGCGCAGTTCCCGATGTTGCATGGGCAAAGAGCGGGTAATAGGGTGTCGTTGAGGTGGTGTCATTACTCAGCGCCGCGCCGCCCACAGAAGCCCATGCAGAACCGTTGTAGCCTTCAAATTGGGTTGTGGTGGTGTTGAAGCGCAACATGCCTGCAACGCCTGTTGGCTCTTGCGCGGTTGTGCCTGCTGGCAGCGTGATCGCCCCAGTTGTTGGGAACGACACAATGCCAGTCGTGGCGATGGTCATGGCGTCAGTTGCAGCGCCACCAATCACAAAGTGAATTGCGTTTGAAGTCGTTGTGCCAATTGCCAAGTCGGCGCTGGTCGATGTCACATAGACGTTGTTTGCACCACCCAAAGCGCCCGTACCGCTGAACGCCGAAGAGTTCATGCCAAAGTCACCGTAGTAGGTGGAGGCAGTGCCAAGGTTGTTGCTCACCACATAGTCAGTTGATGCGGCCGCGCCACTGCTGGTGTTTTGGAGAATGATCTGGTTGTAGGTGTTGACACTGGAGGTGAACGACCCAAAGATGTTGACGTCAGAGTAGCCCAGCGTGCCGTAGCTGAACGCGCCAGCAGTCAGGGAGCCTGTGATGGTTTCCGTGGCAATCACCGCAGGGAAAGTGCCGCTCGTGGCCGCCTTGGTCGCAAGAACTTGCACGTTGCCGCTGTTGTCCTTGTAGAACAACTTGCCATCGGTGTAGTTGATCGCCAACTCCGCGCCTGTCGAACCGCTGGTCAAGTTTGCAGCAGAAGGCGTGTTGGTGGCCGTGCCGCTTGCGTAGATCAGGATCGGGGTGTACCCAGTTTGTGCCATGATGAATCCTTTATTCCCTAGATTTTGCCATTAGAAGGCTCCGCCAGCAACGCCCACGGTCGTGCCAGTGCCGCCGTTTAATGTTGACAATGTGCCAGCCACCGTTACCGCGCCAGAGGTCGCAGTGGATGGCGTCAGGCCTGTTGAGCCAAAGCTGATTGATGATACGCCGCTGGCTGCGCCACTTGATGCAGCAGTCAGTCGGCCATAGGCGTCAACGGTGATGTTTGCATTGGTGTATGAACCCGCTGTGACCGCAGTGGTGATCAAGGCCAAAGTTGGTGTCGTACCGCCGCTGCTTGAAATTTGACCCGATGTGCCACTCACTGACGTCACGGGCGCTGTTCCGCTGGAGGCCGCAGTCAAGCGACCGTAGGCGTCAACCGTGAAGCTGCCGTAGGTATACGACCCCGCAGTCACGGCGGTGGCGATCAGCGCCAGTGTGGGTGTTGTGCCGCCTGTGCTGCTGATCTGCGCCGCCGTGCCGCTGACTGAGGTCACGTAAGTGCCAGCAGGTTGCTTGCCGTTGAAGGTGTTCCAGTCGGTGCTGCTCAAGTAGCCGTTGGTGCTTGTCGTGGCCTGCGTGATGCCAATGGTGGGCGTTGTGCCACCAGTCGAGGTGATCGGTGCACTCACGCCGATTGACGTCACTGGCGCTGTGCCACTTGAGGCTGCTGTGATCTGGCCTTGCGCGTTGACGGTCAAAGACGCATTGGTGTAGCTGCCAGCCGTCACCGTGGTGTTGGATATGGCAATCGTCACTGCGCCAGAACCGTTGTAGCTCGTGCCAGACAACCCAGTGCCAATCGTTAGCGAATTCAAGTTTGAACCCAGCGCCACGCCAGAAATTGTTGAATTAGCCAGTTGCGCGTTGGTGATTGTGCCGCTCAATGCCGTGGTAGGTATCGTGGTCGATGCCGTCACCGTGCTGCTGCCGTTGGCGTACATATAGCCAGTCAGGCCAGTCACGGTCAAAGACGTGAACGCCTCAGAGCTTGAGCCGTTGATCTTCTCCCAAGCGTTGGTCGTGCCATTGAAGATTGCCCAATCGCCCACAGACCAAAGAGAAATTCCGTTCAACGTAGTTGTACCAGCGGTGGACACCAAGTAGTAATTGTTGTTTGTTCCAACGCTTGATGTCAGCGTGGGGCTGTTGGTGGAGGCGTTCCATGTGCCTTGATAGGCAGGCGAGTTCAGCGGGTTGGTGCTGATGGAGGTTATTTGACCTTGCGCATTCACCGTGATGGATGGAATGGCCGTTGCCGAGCCATAAGTTCCTGCACTCACACCAGTGTTTGCAATTGCGATAGTGACGGGGGCAGAGCCATTGAAACTTGTTCCGCTCAGGCCTGTGCCAATCGTCAGCGTGCTGGTGGTGGATGCAGTCACCGTGGTTGATCCGCCCAGCGACACCGAGTTGCCATTGATGGTGATTGAGCTATTGGTCAACTGGCTGTTGCCAATCCCGCTCAACGCGCCGCCAAGGGTTAGGCTTCCGCTTGCCGTCACTGAGCCAGTGAGCGTGATGCCGTTGACCGAGCCAGTGCCAGCCACCGAAGTCACCGTGCCAACGCTCACAGAGCCACCAAGCGACGTCACATTGCCGTTGATGGTAATGGTGCTATTGGTGAGCGAGCTGTTGCCGATGTTGGTCAGTGTGTTGCTTGCGCCGCTGATCGTCTTGTTGGTCAGCGTTTGCGACCCAGCCAACGAAACTGCGTCGGTGATGCCGTACCCAGCAATTGTTGTTGGGGTTGATGTGATGGACGACCATGCAGGCGTCACCGTGGTGTTGCTGGCCGCAGTCAGTTGGCCTTGGGCGTTGACCGTGAAAATGCCAACTTGGGTGGCCGAGCCATACGTCCCAGCGGTCACGGCTGTGTTTGCCAGAGAAATAGTGCCAGACGATGTGATCGGCCCACCTGTGAGGCCAGTTCCAGTGTCAATTTCAGTCACCGTGCCGCCAGCGACGGCAGATGCGGTGCTGATGGACGTGATGCGGCCATAAGCGTCAACCGTGACGACTGGAATTGCGGTGGACGAGCCGTAAGAACCTGCGGCCGCGCCCGTGGCGATCAAGTTGATGGTTGGATTGCCCGTGGAAGCGTCACCATTGGTCACACCAATGTTGCCCGTTGTGCCAACAATCGCTCTTGATGTGAACGCGCCACCGCTTACGCCCAAAATGCCCGTTGAGCTAGACGTTGATTGAAAGCTGGTGAGGTATGAGCCAAGATTGATTTGCGGGTTCGCCGCGACGCCATCGCCGTTGGTGACTGCCAACCCATTGCCGACAGTGATTTGACGCGCTGTGAGCGTGTCTGTGGCCGTTTTTGCCACCAAACCATTGCCCACGGAGTTCAGGCTTGGCACTGAACCCGTCAACGAGATAGACAAAGTGCTCTGCGCGCCGTTGTCGGTGATTGACAACCCACTGCCCACGGCCAAATAGCGCGAGTTTGCCAAGCCTGATTGCTGCGTGGCCGTCAAAAAGGTGTATTGCTGATTTGGGACAGCCGCAATTGACGCCGTGCTTGTTTGCATGGTGACGCCGTTTTGGACAATCGGCACTGCTTCAGAACCCGTGAGGGCAAGAGCATTGGGTAAATCGGTGATTTTTACTTGTGCCATATCACGGTTGCAGTTGGATCACGTCGATGTTGCCATCGTTGTCGGGATCGTTGGTGTTTTGCTCGGTGCTGATGATGTAATCATTATCGCCCCCAGTCGTGATGTCGCTTGGGTCAACCGCCACGCTGACGTCAGGCCGTGGGTAGGCCAAGTTGATGCGCTCGGTCTTGCGTGCTGGCAAGCGATATGGGTCTTTTTCGTCGGCACAGCCCTGTTGGCACACGCGCAACCCCGGAAAGTTGGGGTCGGACATTTGCTCAATGATCGGGCGCTTCATCTTGCAACGGTCGCAAATAAAAATTGCAATGACTGCATTGCCTTCGGTGTTAAGAAATCTTGGCATCTTAATACCTTACCGCGTATATGGAGCGATATTAGGTGCAAAATATATCGGAGACTTGTCGCGCTCTTCCTGCTCTGCCATTTGGAAATACTTTTCAGCTTGGCCTTCCAGATACTGGATGCGGGGCAGTGGCACAGCAGGCAGGGTTTGGCTCATCTGGTGCGCCAGCATGTTTTGAATCGCCATGAGCCAGCGATCTGGCACGGCCAGTTGTCCGCTCAACGCGCCCACGTCTTCCACTTGCGACGAATACCAAACGGTCATCTGAACGAAGGGGTCGCTTGGGGTCGGCCACAGCGTGATGGTGGTTTGCGGGATTGTTCGGTTCACCCAAAACTGGAATGGCTGGTTGGCCGTGAAGTTTTTGTTGGGCAAGTTGGTGTAGTCATCGCGGTTGAGGCGAGACATGGTGACTTCGGTTGAGTTGTTGCCCACGTAGAACTCGGCCACGTTCAATGTGCCGCCAGAGGTTTCTCTCATGCGGTAATACTGTGCAGTCACGCCGGGATCAATGTCGTACCAAAGCCATTGGCCGCTCACCCATTGGGTGACGCCAGTGTCCACCAGCGTAGACCATGTTGAGCCATCGCTGGACGTCTCAAGCAGAATGTGAAAACTGCCAGACGTCGCAGGCAAGATGCCGATTGAGCCAGCATAGATTGGGTTGTTTTGGCCGTAGTTGACGCCGATGTAGCCATTGGGCGATGTCTGAGCGTCAGAGGTCAAGACGTTGTTGTCAAAGGCCAAACCTGTCACGCCCGAAGACGAGAAGTAGGCTCCGCCAGCGGCTGGCGTGGGGCGCGTCATCCATCGATAAAGCGCGTTCAAGACGTCTACACCACCCACGGGAAGCAGGTATTCGTATTGGTCTGGATTGAGGCCATAGACCTGCTTTTTGATAGCGAAGTATTGGATGCCTTGGTTGATCAAGTTGCTCAAGATCAAAAACAGCGACTGCTTGGCGCTTTGAACTTGCTCAACCGACAATTCTTCCGCCAGCTTTCCAGAGCGGCGCGCGCCGTCATCAATCAAGTTTTGGACGGTGACGACTGTTTGCCCAACTGTGCCGCTATAAGCCATTTTTTACCTCACCAACCAGAGCATTTCCAGCGTTTGAGTGACGCCTTGGCACGCTCTGCATCGCCTTTTGAATGTTCGACCACGCCCGACATCCGAGCGCAGAAGCTGTCTTTTCGAGCACCGCCTTGGGGCTGTGGTGCTTTTAGGTGCGAACCTGTTTCACGATTGTACTTTTCCCGCCCTTTTTGGGTGAGTCCTGCACCACGAGAGGCTGGCAACTTCTCGCCGCGGCCAACAGCCAGCGACACGCCGCCGTCCTTCATCTTCACGGTCTTTGCAGACTCCTTGAAGGCGCTGGCGGTGGGCGCACCCTTGCTGCCGGGCTTGCGCATCTTCTCGCCCGAGCCGTGAGCGATACGCTCTTGCTTGGCGTGAATGTTGGCATAGAGGCCGTTCTTAGCCATTACCAACACCCTTTGTGCTTGCTGCTGGTTTCGTGGGTCGTGATGTGGCCGCCGTGAGCTTTCTTGGCATGGCGCTTCACCGAATATGCAATTGCCACGGCTTGCTTTTGGGGTTTTTTTCCTTGTACAATCTCGGTGCGGATGTTTTTCTCAAACGCTTTTTTTGAAGGACTATGTATGAGTGGCATGACACGCTCCAGAGTGAAATATGAAAAATTTTGCAAACATTGCAAAAAACAATTTTTTGTTCCCCAATACAGAAAAGATACTGCTTTGTTTTGCGGAAAAAGTTGCATGGCATTGTCTGCCAGAACTGTTAAAAAAACAACTTGTGAAGTTTGCAACACAATTTTTGAACACATTGCAAGTAGAGCAAACAAAGCCAAATACTGTAGTCCAAATTGTTACCACACAGCAATGAAAAGCAAAGGCACTGTTGAATACACATGCCTCCATTGCAAAACAAAATTTCTTTCTGCTCCGTCCAAAAAAAGAAAATATTGTTCGCGTGCTTGTATTAACAAATCTGCACTTGAAAACTGGCAAGCCAATTTTAGTACTGTCAGAAAAAATATGAAAAAAAGAGGTTTGTTGAATGCGTGTTACAAATGCGGATTTGATGCAAACGTCCAAATTCTTGGCGTTCACCATAAAGACCGCAATAGATTGAATAACAGCATGGAGAACTTGGAAGTTCTTTGCCCAAACTGTCATTCGATGGAACATGCCAAACATATTTGTCATGGTTTTACTGAGTAGTGCATCTCTGCTTCCACGTTGTGCGAGAAAGCCTTTTTGGATTTGGACTTGGTCAAAGGCATAATCAGTTACCGGGTTGGGTTGTCAAGGTGGAGTTTTGCACCAAGTAGCCACCAATAAACACGCTCACACCACCGTTGATACCACCACTGTTGGTTTTGGCTTGCCACTGCAAGTCAGTACCTTGTGGGAATGGAATTGGGGTCGTGTAAGGAATGTTAAAGAAGCCAGTCGAGAAGGGTGAAATTTGAGCTTGTTGAGTGTTTTGGTTGTGTGGGATTGAGTACCCATTCAAGTTCAAAACCGATGGCAAGTTGTAAATTTCCTGCGTTTGAAATAGCACCGCTTGGTTGGCCAATGTGCTGTTGGCTTGCGTCAATGTTTGATAGAACGTGTATCCGTTTGGAACGGTGTACACAGCCATTTGAGACTGACCAAAGCCCGGATTGATGTAACCATAGGTGGTGGTGCTGACCTTGGCAGTAATGGTGCCTACGTTCGCGCCATTGGTGTAGTACAAGCCATTCACGCGCAGGTACGATTTAGCAGACACTACGTTAGAAGTGCCCGTCAGTGTAATCGTTTCCGACTGCAAGTTGAAGTTGCTATCCAAGCCTGAAATAAACACCGCACCAGTGTCGGATGCGCTGGTACTGACCAGTGTCAGTGTCGAGGCATTGGACAGGTATGTGTAATTGTTTTGCGTGGCGTTATTCGCGCCTTCCCAAATTGTTTGTGGGGTCGTTGTGTTGCCAATACTGTTGCTGTAACCAAAGATTGCTATTTGCTGGTGACCTGCAATTTGACCCCGTGAAACTTGCAAGTCAAACGGCTCATATTGACCGCCACGGGTAACTGAAGAGACGATTCCATTGCTCATGATAATTCCTCAAAAAAGCAGGGGCGCGAAGCCCCCGCTTGGTTTAGCAGACTTTGCCGCCGCGCTTTTTGTTGGGTGCAACCGTGACCGATTCCTTGGTCTTGGTCACCGCGCCGGGTGTCGATGGTGAGCCAGTGAGGTAACTCTTGGCCTTTCCATACAACTCCTTAGCCATGCTCAAGGGGTTCATGGCTTCTTCGAGTTCACGACTCGCTTTGTCCGAAACACCTTTTGCATCAACATTGCCGCCTACGTCTTTGTGAACCTTGCCACCTTTTTTGAAAGTGCCAGATTGCAAGCTGTTGGCCACGGGTCGGCTGACGAAGTGACGGGGCATTTTTACTGCTTTACCGTCATCAACGACATTACCGCCCGTGGCGAAGTGCTTTTTTGCGTGGCCGCCGTGTTTGTAACCACCAGCATTGGCCTCGCGCACACCACCAGTCATGCGGTTTTTAACGCCGCCTGTAGCCGTGTCAGCGGCACGCTCTTCCCAATCGCCACCTTCGTATGTGTCGCCCTTCAAATGGCCTTCACGCATATTTTTTTCGGTTGCGGCGGGGATAGCTCCACCTGTTGCTTTGTGATGCTTCTTGGCGTGTCCACCGTGCTTGTAGCCGCCTGCATTGGACTCTTTGATGCCGCCAGTGCCGTGCGCTTTGTCGCGCTTGGCTTGGTGCATCTCGGTGTTCAAGTAGTCGTGCTCGTTGCCTTCGATAGTGCCGTGCATTTTGATCTTGCCTTTATTGACTTTCTCGTCAGTATCAGCAGGAATTGCGCCACCAGTTGCCTTGTGGTGCTTGTGGGCATGGCCGCCGTGCTTGTAGCCAGCGGGTTTGTCCTCCTTGATCACGCCAGTGCCATGGTGCTTGTCGTGCTTTTGGCCGTCAACCACTTTGGTCTTCTCGAATTTCTTCGCGTTGCCCTTGATGGTTGTTTTGGTTTCGTCACGATCAATCGCGCCGCCAGAGGCTTTGTGATGAATTTTGCCGCCGTGCTTGGCGTGAGCCTTGCCACCGTGTTCGGCATCCTTCATTTTTTCGTGGTGCTTCAGTTCTTTTTCGACCTTGTGCAATTCTTTCTCGACCTTGCCGCCCTTAGCGTACTGGTTGGGATTCATTGCCTTGCGGCGCTCAGACATAGAAGGCTTGCTGGGGGCTTTGCCGTGCTCAGACTCGAAAGCCTCGTGAGCGCCGTGCATCATGCCGCCAGCAGCGTGGTGCATCGACTTGTGGCCGTGCTCCTCGTGGTGCTTGGCGTGAACCTTGCCACCTTTTTTGAGTTTCAGAATAACTGAAGGCTCATCGGTCATCATTTTGACCATTGGTTTGAATTGACCCATTGTGGCCTCCTATTAGGCTTGAGTTACGCCAAGAGCACCAGTGCGAGTTGCAGTGGGACCTGTGGCAATACCGGGCAAAGCAATCACAACCACCAAGCGTTTCACGCCGTTTGTAGCGGTGGAAGGCAGGTAAGTGCCTCGCACGTCGCCAGTGGTCGATGTAGCGGGTGTGGTCATGTCTGCGGCAGTGAATGTGCCTGTATCGTTTGCAAGGGTGTTGTTCCAACCCACGCGAACCATGTAGCCAGCATCAAATGTGCGCAATGGCAAGCCAAGGATATCAGTTGTGCCGACAGTAATTGCCACGGGCAATGCGCCGCTGATTGCAATGCTGGAGATTTGGTAGAACGCTTTTTTGCCAGAGACGTTAGCCACGGCAGAAGAGGTTGTACCAGTTGCAATCACTTCGGTCATTGGTTGGCCGTAGTAGTCGTAACCAGACACCGTCAAGTTGCGGCTTGTGCTGATGGTGCCAGAAGCGGTGGTTAACTGAACAGCGCGTGCGACGTCCAATTGGATCACTGTGGTACCGTCTGTGCGAACAACAGACTTGGCAGAGGTACCAGCAGTCAGCGTCAAGTTGCCAGCAGCAGCAGGGGTCTGCGAAGCGGCAATGTTTGCTGTTTGCAATGTTTGTGGAACCATGTCCCAAACGTACTCACGACCCAAAGGACCAACGCCAACTTCCATTGGTGAAGGATCGCCGAGGCCAGAGTTGCCAGAGGCAGTGATTGTGATCGAACCAGTGGCTGACGAAGAAGCACTCAAGTTGTAAGTGCCTGTGCCGCCTGCACCAGTGCCGAAAGAAGTGATGTATGACCCAGCAGTAATGCCAGTGCCAGACACGAATTGGCCGAGAACCAAAGAGTCACCAGAGTTCATGGCTGTCACAGTCATGACCGTGCCAGTCACCGAACCAGTGATCACCGCTTCAGAGTTTGTGTTGTTTGTACCAATGTAACCTTGGGCAGTACCCAAGAATAGGTCATCGCTAAATTGAGGCATTTTTTTCTTCCTTGTGGCTTGAACCACTCAGGGTTTAAAAAAAGGGCTGGCTTTTTAGACCAGCCCTGTTTGGATTACATACCCGGTGTGCCGTAGGCGCAACGTGGGTCTGTGTAGCCGACATCGTAACGCTCGGTCGCTTTGTAGCGCATAGAGTCGGTTTCGAAGTCGCCTTCCATGGTTTTTTCCAGACGGCGGCGCATCAAGAGCTTGAAGCCCTCGGGAGCGTCGGTCTGCACCCACCATGCGGTAGCGCTAGTCAAACGGCTGATCACGGCAGCGCCTTCGTCCAACAAACCAATGGATTTCACTGGGTTGATGTCGTTGTTGGCGTTACCAGTGCGCAGCACTGATTTCAAGAGCACTTCAGCTTGGAAGATGTTGCCCGGAGCCACCACCAATTGGCGGGGAACCAAACGGATGCGTTTGCCGTTGTTGTCAACAGCTTGGCGGATTTGAATCAGCATTTGTTCCAAAGAAGTTTGGGACAAGACAGCGGCGGTAGCCAACTGGTTGCTGAAAGTGCCGTTCACGATGGGGTGAGCGGTGTTGATCAAAGACACACCGTCGCCGCCGGGGTAGGCACTGTTGAAGGCGGTATTGAGCACGTTGGCTGACAACAGTTCTTTGGTTTCCACCAAGGATTGTGCCAAGTGGCGTGCATAGACTTGACCCAAACGGATGTGATCACCGTCCTCAACCAACACTTTGGTCAAAGCGAAGGCCAAGCCATACACTTTGTACACATAGCGTTTCAAGAACAGGACACCACCTTGTTGGTAAGTCACTGGAGTACCGTCAGGCAACTGAGGAGCTGCACCGAAACCGTACAAAACGGGTTCTTCGTGGTAGTTACGTGGAATGCCGTCTTCTTCGCGGAACACACGGCTCCACTCGTCGGCACGTTGGTCATAGACTCCGTCGAAACATTCGTTGAGGATTGGCTCAACAATCGAACGGAAGTCCGTACTGCGCATTGGGGCTGCCATTTTCTAGCTCCTTGTGTTAGACAACTGCCGTAGTGGCGGCTGTGAATTGGGTGTAAGACATGGTGGCTCGAACGATCACATAAGCGTCGCCCCAGTTGTTGTCCGGATAAGGTGCGATGTCAACCACGCGCATTTGGCCTTGTGCACCGTTCGTTTGAGCGGATGCAATTGCCAAAGTGGCTTGCGACAGACCAGTGGTTGTTGAACCAGCGGTGATGTTGCTGAAGTTGAACTCGTTACCAATGGCGGTTTGAGTCAAAGTACCGTCCATCTGGATTTCATACACGATCAGGGGATCGTTGTAGAAATAGGCCACGATGGCAGTGCCAGCAGTGTTTGCAGGCCAGTAGTTCGACACGCGACGACGACCAGTCACATCAGTCCACTCAACACCGTCGAACGCGCCAGCGACTTGGTAGCCAGAAGTGGCAGCCGAGTTGCCGGGTGTACCAGCGGGGATGATAGTGCCGTTAGCAGCACCAGTGGAACCGACCGTGGCGGCGGTTGTGTACGTGATTGGTTGGCCCTTCAAAATGTTGACGGCCAAACCAGAAGTGATACCGTTAGCCAGCGCCTGAGCGCGATCCAGACCAGAAGGGTGGAACGCAGGACGCAAGCCAAACGGAGCAGAGGTTGCACTCATAAAAAACTCCTAGAGGTTAACCCGAAAATACGGGCGTTTTGCTTGGTTGTTTATCAATACTGCCAATTCCCTCGCCCTCGACATCTACAAGTCGTCTGCCGTTGCTGTCGCGTGTACCTTGGAGACTTTCCAGTTGAACACGGATTTTGTCCGCTTCTTCTTGAGGTTTGTCATGGTGATGATGCGCCATAACCTCTTGGTAAATATCCATCGGCAACTTGAACAAAAGCATTTCGTTACAAGAGATAAACCCAGCATGTTCACCAGACTTCACGCGATAATTTTCATAGCCGGGCAACTCATCCGATTTAACGGGAACGTAGCCAAGGCGAATCCTTTTATCAATGGAGTCGTAACTGTTGGTTGTCGAAAGCCAGCAAAGATGCCACCCATCCATGTTGGGCAGCTTTGGCAATGCTGATTGCGTCCACTCCTCGCTCCACATCTTTCGACGTTCCTGCGCAGAAATGAACTGATCTTCAGGCGCTGCGTGGGATGCTTCCCCGTTAGAACGGTCTTGACGACCACCAGCGTTGAGAGATTTTTTAAGGCGTGAGTCCATGATTAGTTCTCCAAGTATTAGTTGCGGTTTTGACGGTCGTATTTGATGAAATTTTCAATCATCTTGGCTTTGCGTGCGGGGTTTTCCCACGCGCCAGCATCTTTCATTGCCTTGACTCGTTCGGGAGTCAAAACGAACTGGGAGCGGTTGCTGCCCCCAAATGATGCTGAAGCCTCACGACCAGAACTTGCCACAGTGTTCCTCGGTTTCCTAACGTCTGAATTGACGTCTGTGTTTGCATTGTAGCGGTGTGGCAACGCTTTTTGCAAGCGGCTGTCGAGTTCTTTCCAATAATCTGGATCGGCAGCGTCCCACCCTTCAGCGATCAGTGCTTCATCATGCTTTTTGGCAATCAGAGAATCACGATCCGTGGCGTTGGGGTTGAACCAACTATTGCGTCGCGTCCAATCTGCGGCATGACGTTGCACTTCGGGGTCGGGCAGTTGGACGTCATCGCGCTGTTGGGGTTGTTGGCGCTGTTGTTGCGTGGCGTTGCGCTTGATTTGGTTCAATTCAGCAATTTCTTGCTTGGCTTGATCCAAAAGTTCTTGCGCTTCGACCATTGAATGGCCGTCATTGCTGCTCACGGCTTCGGCCAACTTCATTTTGGCGTATTCGTACTTGACTTGGCTGTCTTCAATGCCTTTGTCAATGCGTGCAAGGTCGTTTTGGCGCGTGCGGTCTTCCACACTTGCCAAGCGGCGCTTGAACTCTTCGTTTTCGCGCTGAAGCTGCTGCAATCGAGCGTCTTTTTCCTCGTTTGTCTTGCGAATCAGGTCTTTTTTGGCGCGGCGGCGGTTGCGCTTGGCCGCACGGAGTTCTTCACCATCGTCTGGATGGTCTGCATCTTCGTCAACCGTAGTATTACTACGATTTTCATCGGTGCTTGAGGCTTCGGAGGCCTGTTCGGTGTCATCGGGCAAGAAATTTTCGGGCAAATCAATGACGGCTGAACCGTCAGATGCCTCGGAAATTTCCATTTCGACGGGTTTTTCTTTGTTCGTGGACATTGCGTTCCCTTGTTAGATGAAAACTTTGAATGAAAGTGGGTCGTCAGTCACCTTGCCAATGATTTCGTGGTCATTGAGGATCATGAACAGTGCTGGTTCTTCCTTGTCTTCGCCCGGAACAACTCGTTCCCAGCGATCACCGCCCCAGCGCGGCACGCGCAAGTAGTCGCCCACCTGCGCCCAAGTGCCTTCAGCCCACGGCTGCATGGTGTCGCGGTTTTTGAAGGCCAATGGTCCAAGCGCAACGACTCGGCCAATGGTGTTTTGCCACTTTTCATTCTCTTTGACCTCTTCGGTGAGGATCAATTTCAAGTTCCCAACCTTCATGTCTTTTTGGATGCGGCGAAGCTGCACCAAGACTCGTGCGCCCAACGGAGCAATGCCGGGGCTTACGTCAGGGAACGCCCATGCCAAGGCGGCAGGGTCGCAAACGCCATCGCTACCTGTTAAGGTTTGAATTGGCTCTCTATCACTCATAGTCACACTCCTTAAACACCATATTGCAGGTGCATCGTTTAAGCGCTTTTCAGCGCGGCCTCAGCCCCAAGGATTAGGGGCTTATTCTTTGTTTTCTTCTTCGTCCGCCATACGGTCATACGAGTCAAGGACGTATTTCAGCCCTTGCGCCTCGCCCACCATACGCTGGTACGCCTCAAACGTGACGGCATTGCCTGCCATCAGCGATTGCGCAATCTCTTGCTGGCGAACCTTGATCACATGGATCAGTTGTTCAATCATTTATTTTTTTTGCCCATGCTGGACAAACCGCCTTGGGCTTTTTTGCCCGAGTCCTTCATGGCTTGGCCGTTGACGGGCGCACCTTGTGCAAGGCGTTTGTGTTGAGGCACATTGATGCCCTTTTGTTCTTGATCAGACGTTGCCATTTTCGGCTCCTTGAGGTTGTGCAGCGGGTGCTGCGGGTTGTTGCATGGCCGCTTGTTGCAGGTTTGCGTCCTGCGTCATAGCGTGCTTCTGCAAATCGTTTGCTTGCTCTGCGCCGTGCATCTGCAAAGCGTTTTGTTGTGCCGAATGCTCTTGGATTGCTTGGCCTGTGATCTTGGCGTTCTCAATGGCGATCTTGGCCGCAATCTCTTTGTCGTGCTCGGCGGACGTGGCGGCGATCTTGGCCTGCGCCTCTTGCGCGCGCTGGGCATCTGCCTGAGCTTTGCGCTGAGTCTCCGCCATGCTGGTGTCTTTGACGACCTGCGCGTCGGGCGGCAACTGGCCTTGAGCAGCCTGAGCCTTTTGCTGGGCTTGTTGGATGATCTTTTGGAAGGCTGGAATGAACTGGCTGAACACTTCCCCCGTATCAAGCAATACGTGGCCTCCAACGGTCGTGTAGAGCTTGTCAATGGTCGCCGTCATGGTCGGGTCTTCATAGTTGTCCACGGGCTTGCCGCGGTTGGCTTTAGCCACGTAGCCATTGGAGCGGTTCAAGTACCACAGCGTCATGTGTTGCTTGATGTGCTCAATCAAGTTGTTGAGGTAGTTCGGGTCGGCAAACGGCGACTGACCCAAGAATGGGTTGAGGCCAAACTGCAAGTGATCTTGGATGTGCGCAATGTGATCTTGCTGCATGTAGGCATAGGACGGCTGACCCAGCAACATGGCGGCGTTCTCGTCGGCACTGGTGCGCTGTTCGGGCGCAGGCGTGTCCTTCATCAACTCGTTGATGTTTGGCACTTTCATTTGCTTCAGGAAGCGCGACATCACCGCTTGCATATTGAACTGCTCGGGGTGCTTCTCGGCCAGCGCCAACACAGCTTGGTTTTGAGCCATGCGCTGGGTTTCGCTGAAGATGTGCGGGTCGGATACTGGCACAACATCGGTGTTGCGTGCAAAGTCTTCGCGGTTGATTTCCAAGTCGGCAACAATTTCGCCTTTTTGCATCTCGTCCAAGTGCCAGCGGTTCAAGCGGCAAAGGATTTTGAGCACACGGGCTTGGGACTCGTGCAAACGTGCGTGGATGGCGCTGAACACCGCCGCGCCTTGCTCAATCAGAGCTTGGGTTGTGCCTACGGGCGCGTTGTTGCTGATGTCGGCAATCTTCTCTTCGCTGGTGCTCACCACGCCTTTGGCCGCAGTGTCCAGCCAGCCAAGCAACTCAAACAGCACTTGGCTGGGCGGATTGAACGGCATGGGCATGGCGATCTGGCGGATGTCATTCACGCCGGGTGCGCCCTCAATCTCCACGATCTGCGTGACGTCAACTTGTTGGCTTTGGCCGCTGATCTTCGCTCCTTTGAGCTTGAGCATGGTCGCCGCGTTGTTGATGTGCGCGGAGTCTAGAAGAGCACGTAGAGCGCCAGTAAGAGCAGCAGATAGGCCACCGATAAGATGAGGCAGACCAATAGCATAAGCACCCCTCCAAGGGATAAATTTGAACTCGACGATCCAGTCCAGCTTGGACATGGTTTTATCTGTCTCTTCCCAGTTGCGATACAGGCCAAGGACTTCGTTGTCCAACTCATCAATCATCAAGATGTAGGGAGCCATCTTGCCCTTGCTGTACTTGTCGTCTTCAAGTTCCAGCCAAGTGTAGATGTGGTAGACCTTGCGCACGCCATCTTCGTTGTCTTGATGGTTGCGGCCTTCGATCTTGTTGTTGGCCTGCTCGGGCTTGGTTGGGTCGGGCGTCTGCGTGGCGCGGATCACGTCCACGTCTTTGTACATCCCGCTGTCAATGCGGCGATTGAACTCCCAATGGGTGATTTCGTGCACTTCAGTGGCGCGCTGGGCGGTGTAGAAGTTGCTGGCCGCAAAGGGAATGATCACACGGTCGATTGGCAAGAACTCCACGCATGGGCGCTTCTTCTCTTCGTCAAACCACAGCTTGAAATACTGTGAGCCGCCCAAAGGCAACTGAGTGAGCAACTGCTCTTGTTCGTCGCGGAACTCTTCGATTTGCTCGGTCAACTGCCAATTCATAAAGTCGCGCTTGCGCTCTGAGCGCTCGGACTTGATGTCATCCATCTTGCCGATGATCTTGGTGCGCACTGGGCCGTCTGGCGGGAACATCTCTTTGATGGCGCGCGCGGCGAAGTCCACACAGCCTTCAGCCATGGCGGGGTGCACAACTTTGGATGCGCCCATGAAGGTTGCGCCACCGGGGGCATCGTTGCCCATGCCAGTGCGCTTGAGGCCTTCTTCATACTTCTTGTCGCGCTCTTCGCGTGCGTCTTTGTCTTTTTGCACCAAGTCGATGTAGCGCATACCCAATGACATCAACTTAAACTGGTCGTACTCTTCGGCCATGTTTTGGTAGAAGTCGGGACTTTCTTCGGGGCCTTCGTCCACTAAATTGACGATGGCACTGCCGTCCGGCATCTCTTGGATGTCGGTATCAATGTCGGGCATTGTGACGTTGGCGCTGCCGTCCTCGTTCTCTACGATTTCGGGTTGGTTCAGTTCGTCCATCATTTAGCCTTCTTCTTTGAATTTCGTGTTAAAGCAAGACGCATAGTGTCGAGATTATCCGTCACTTTGCCGCCTTTTTTGTAGCCCTCTTTTTGCAACCTTGTCAAAAACTTTTCGTTTAAGTGTTGCGAAGGCGTGTTGCGCGTCAAGTCCATGAAGCCCAGCTTGCGGCCTTTGGTTTTTTTGATGTGCTCATGGAACTCTGGCAGCATCAGTTCTTTGGGTACTGGGTGGAACATCTCACCCAAGTCCTCGCCGTGCAAGACGTGCGGGAAGGCAGGGTGCAGTTCAGGTTGGTACGAACGCACGCCACTCAACTGAAACAAGCGTGGGCCGATTGCGTGAGTCGGTGCACCAAGCAACTCAGGCTCGGTGGTTTCTTTCACGGTCTTGTCGTAGTTGATGATCTGGCCTTTTTTACCGCCCACCCCAAGCC